>OGPE01001745.1_pt1 | contig 13486 bp, 9 predicted proteins | sample 1552881 | NCBI WGS metagenome assembly OGPE01 (sample SAMEA2580236, study PRJEB22360) | human gut metagenome | biome: human gut; feature: human-associated habitat; material: faeces | place: Denmark | collected 2008/2010 | reverse complement strand
CCATGCTTGGCCAGCCGATCTCCATGCTGGTACCGCGTGTTGTCGGTTTCAAACTCATTGGTTCCATTCCCGAAGGAGTCACCGCCACCGACGTGGTGCTGACCATCACTGACATGCTTCGTCAGCATGGTGTGGTCGGCAAATTCGTGGAATTCTACGGTGATGGCATCGCCTCGGTGCCGCTGGCCAATCGTGCCACCATCGGCAACATGGGGCCGGAATTCGGCTCCACCTGTGGCATTTTCCCGATCGACGGCGTCACTCTCGACTATCTGCGCTTGACCGGCCGTTCCGAAGACCAGATCGCATTGGTCGAAGCGTATGCCAAGGCGAACAAGCTGTGGGGCGACACCACTGATCCGAACTACGTCGAACCGCAGTATTCCGAATACCTGGAACTCGACCTCGGTACTGTCGTGCCGTCGATCGCAGGTCCGAAGCGCCCGCAGGATCGCATCAAACTGTCTGAATCCAAAGCGAAATTCGCCGAAACATTGCCAGCGTACGAAACGGACAAGACCGTGCAGGAGCCGGTTGCCGTTTCCACAGACTTCCGCGGCGAATTCGACATCACGAACGGTGATGTGGCAATCGCATCCATCACCTCGTGCACGAATACGTCCAATCCGTCCGTGATGATCGCAGCCTGCCTGATTGCACGCAACGCGCATGCCAAGGGTTTGAAGCCCAAGCCGTGGGTCAAGACCTCGCTCGCACCGGGCTCCCAGGTTGTGGCCGACTATCTTAAGGCGGCTGGCTTGCAAGACGATCTCGACGCGCTCGGTTACCAGCTGGTCGGTTTCGGCTGCGCCACCCGCCTCGGCAACTCCGGCCCGCTGCTGCCGGAAATCTCCGAAGCCATCAATGCCAACGATCTGACCGTCACCTCAGTGCTGTCGGGCAACCGCAATTTCGAAGGCCGCATCAGCCCGGACGTCAAGATGAACTACCTGGCATCCCCGCCGCTCGTCATCGCCTATGCGCTCGCAGGCACCATGGATTTTGATTTTGAAACCCAGTCGCTTGGCAAGGATTCGGACGGCAATGATGTGTATCTGAAGGATATCTGGCCCACCAATAGCGAAGTCGCTTCCGTGGTGGATGGTACCGTCAGCCGTGAGATGTTCCTGAAGGATTACGCTTCCGTATTCGAAGGCGACCGTCGTTGGAAAGGACTTGACGTTCCTGAAGGCGAACTGTTTGCATGGAATGAGGATTCCACCTATGTGCGTAAGCAGACGTTCTTCGATGGCATGAAGGCCACTCCGGATCCCGTCGAAGACATTCATGGCGCCCGCGTGCTCGCGCTGCTCGGTGATTCCGTGACCACCGACCATATTTCTCCGGCCGGCGCGTTCAAAGCTTCCAGTCCTGCTGGCAAATACCTGACCGACCGCGGCGTCGAACCGAAGAACTTCAACTCCTATGGTTCCCGTCGAGGCAACCATGAGGTCATGGTACGTGGCACGTTCGGCAATATCCGACTGCGCAACCAGTTGCTCGCGTCCGTGGGAGAAGAGGTCACTCCGGGCGGTTTCACCTACGATTTCCTCGACCAGAAGCCGACCACCATTTTCGAGGCGTCCCGAGACTACATCGAACACGATGTGCCTCTGGTGGTACTTGCCGGTAAGGAATATGGCACCGGCTCCTCACGTGATTGGGCCGCCAAGGGAACCGTCATGCTGGGCGTCAAAGCCGTTATCACCGAAAGCTTCGAACGTATCCACCGTTCGAACCTGATCGGCATGGGCGTGCTGCCGTTACAGTTCCCCGCAGGCGAATCCTATGAGAGCCTCGGCCTTGACGGTACTGAAACATACGATATTGCCGGCGTTGAAGAACTCAACAATGGCATTATTCCGAAGACAGTGCATGTCACTGCCACCCACGAAGACGGTTCCGCAACCGAATTCGACGCGGTCGTGCGCATCGACACCCCAGGTGAGGCCGACTACTACCGCAACGGAGGCATCCTCCAGTATGTGCTGCGCAATCTCATGAAATAAATAATCACATGATTGAGATCAGCAAATAACAAAGCCCGTGTCACACTATGCAATGCAGTATGACACGGGCTTTGTTGATGAGATTTTTTAGCTCGCAAACCCGGTATTTCAATGACGGGTTAGGGCGTACCGAAGTTTGCGTATGGTAGCGGATGTGCTACGATTATTCCCATGGGCGCAAGCGATGAACGGTTCGCACATGGTAGGACTTCGGTATACAATCTGAACTACCACATCGTCTGGTGCACGAAATACCGTCGCAAGGTGCTTAAGAACGGAATCGACTCGGATTTGAAGACGATTCTTAGGGAGATAGCCGACGAGCACGGCTACCGCATTCCCCGCATGGAGGTCGGCTTGGACGACCACATCCACCTGTTCGTGTCAGCGCCACCGAAAATCAGCGTGAGCAGCATCGTCAAACAGTTGAAGGGCACATCCAGTCTCCGACTGTTCGCCATGCACCCCGAACTGAAAAGCCAATACTGGAAACGCAAGGGCGAACGGAGCCTGTGGTCGCCCAGCTATTTCGCGGAAAGCATCGGCTCGGTCAACGAGCGGGCGGTGGCCAAATACATCGACGACCAACGGTCGAAGGAGCGTGAATCACAATGACCATGCGCAAGGTGGCGCAGCGCATACCGTTCACGCCGTCCAGGACTCAGGCCGCGTTGCTGGAACGGTGTTTCGGCGACAGGCGTTTCGCCTACAACCAGCAGGTCGAGGCGTTCAACGCGTACGACAAGGAGACGAACCCGAACCCCGAATATCCGGACGTGACCGGCATGAAGAACGCGAACGGGTGGCTCAGGGACAGTCCAATCCCGTCGAACGCGTTGAGCAACGCCATCATGGACTTCCGCAAGGCGCGGTCGGCGTACTTTCGCAAAGCCCAGTACGGGAAGCATCGTCCCCGTTTCGCCTCAAGGAACGACAACATCCAATCGTTCCGCAATACCATGCCGATACGCCGTATGGACGGCAACCGGTACCCGTTGTCCAGGAAGCTTGGCTCGGTGCGCATCCGCAAACGCGACCGGCTGCGTTATCCAATCGAGAACCTGTCCAGCTGGACGGTGAAACATGAGAACCGGACGTACTGTCTCGTGCTCCTGTTCGACGTGGACATCCAGCCGAAAACACGAGCCGAGGGCCGTATCGGCATCGACCTGGGCGTCAAGGATCTCCTCACGCTGTCCACCGGCGAGAAGATCGACTATCCGAACCGGCTACGCCGATTGGAGGAGGATGTCAAACGGGAGCAGCGCAAACTGTCCCGTCGAACGAAAGGGTCGAACAACTACCGCAGACAGAGGGCGATCGTGGCCAAGGCGTACGCCAAGCTCCGCCACTACCGCGATAACTTCCAGCACCAACTGTCCCACAGGCTGATAGAAGAGAACCAATTCATCGGCATGGAGACCCTGATGGTACGGAACATGACGCGGAAGGCACGCAAGAGGCTGGACGCGGACGGCATGCCCATGCGCAACGGCCAGTCGCGCAAACGCGCGATGAACCGTTCCATACTCCGCGACGGGTGGAGCGGCCTCGTGGACAAGCTCTCCTACAAGGCGGAATGGTATGGTCGCATCCTCGTCCAAGTGGACAGGTTCTATCCAAGCTCGAAACTCTGCCATGACTGCGGGCACAAGTACAAGGGATTGCGGCTGTCCGAACGCGAATGGACCTGCGGAAACTGCCATAGCCGGCATGACAGGGACGTGAACGCCGCGTTGAACATTCGCGACGAGGCATTGCGGCTCAGCCGAGAAGAAGCATGACGAAAGAAGAGGAACCGGCCGACAACCGGGGATAGCCCGCTAAAAATGGGAAGCCTCTGGATTCAGACGTATCGTCTGAATCCAAGCAAGCCCAGTTCGCAGGAATCCCGTGGTTTCAACCACGGGAGTGTCAAACCGGTTTTTCATGCGTTTGATACTACGGCGGAATTGGTCTGTCTCGTCACATTATTGACCCAACGATACTTTCGATAATGCAGCAAAGCAGGAATCATCTTGATGCATTCGTCGGTATTCAGCAAAGCATAGACCGCCAATACCGGCAGCTTCCATACGAAAGCCGCCAACAGACCGACCGGTACGACAATCAGCCACATAACGATCGCATCGCAGACAAGTCCGAACCGGGAATCGCCTCCGGCAGGGAAAATACCGGCGATAGTCAGATTGGTCATGCACCCGCATGCCGCATAATAGGCGCAGATAAACAGCATAATTGACAGATAATGCGTGGCCTGCGGCGTCAATCCCGCCCATTGCAATGCCAAAGGACGTACCGCGATAATCAACAGGCCGGTTCCAACGCCAACTGCCGCCACCAGTACACAGAGCCTATCGCCCATAACCTTCGCCTGATCGAAAGCATTGCGGCCAAGCAGATTACCGACAAGAATGCCGCCCGCATTGCCAAGGCCAAGACTCAAACAGACCAACAGATCCTTGACGATATTCGCAATGGAATTGGCCGCCACCGCATCCGTACCAAGATGACCCATAATCACGGTGTACATGGTGAAACCGCAACCCCAAACCAGCTCATTGCCAAGCACGGGCAGACTATACTTCCAAAAATCCTTCTGCAACACCACATCCGGATGCAGCATCATCGACAACCGCAAACGTGGGCGACCATTGCGGCTGGCTACAAGCACAGACCACACCAGTTCGATGGCTCGGGAAATCACCGTGGAAATTGCCGCACCGAAAATACCTAATGCAGGTAAACCGAACCAACCATAGATCAGCACCGCGTTCAGCGCAACATGCACGATCACGCCAACCGTGCTTATCGTCATTCCGGTGACCGCCGCACCCACATTCTTCATCAGACACAAATACATCTGCGACAAACCGATGAACAGGTACGAAACCGACGAAACCCGCAAATACTGTGAGCCGATGGCAATCAGCGTTATGTCGTTTGTCATAATCGACATCAACGTTTCCGGAATGAGTAGCGTCAATGCGAAAAACACCAGCGACAATCCGCCGGCATACAGCATGATGAACGCCAATACACGTTCGACGGCATTCGTGTTGCCCGCACCCCAATACTGGGCCACCAGAATACTCATGCCAAGCGTGAGCGCGGCAAGACACAAACTGAAAATGAACTGGAACTGCGTGGCAAGAGACACTGCCGACAGCTCGTTTTGACCAACGTTCGTCAGCATAAGTGTGTCGGCGCACGATGACAGCGCCAGCATGAGTTGTTGAAACGCGATGGGCAGGGCGAGCGTCAACGTCTGTCGAAGAAACTTGCGCCAAGTGATGGAAGATTGCATGATGATGTGAGGATGGTTGGTGCGTGTAGGAAATGTACGAGAAATACATTGATGGGGTGTGGGCGATGATAGCCAATGCCCGTACCCGAGTGAAATTGTGGTGCGTGAACTAACGATTTACTGAATCGAATCCTTCCAAGCGCGATATTCCGCTGCCTTGCCTTCCCAATATTCGCGGTCGGCATCGGTGATCTCACGGATCACGTGGCATGGATTGCCGACTGCCACCGAATGCGAAGGGATATCCTTGACCACTACCGATCCCGCGCCGATCACTACATCGTCACCGATGGTAATGCCGGGGCCGACCACCACATTGCCGCCGAACCAGACATCACTGCCGATGGTGATCGGGCGTGCACCTTCCGGCCCAGAGGAACGTACGGTCGCATCAATCGGATGATACGGCGTGTACAGGCTCACGCGAGGTCCGAAAAAAACGCGGTCGCCGATGGTGATGCGTGCCACATCAAGGAAAATGCAATCCATATTGGCATAGAAATTCTTGCCGATGAACGTGTTGCATCCATAATCGCAATTGAATGGTGGCTCTACGAATCCGCCTTCTCCAAAGGCACCGAACAATTCGTGAAACAGCTCGTCACGTTCCTTGAACGCGTCGTACTTGGATGTGTTGATGGCCTGCACCAAGCGACGTTTGCGCATATTCGCATGCTGTTGTGGACTATCGGCCACATACAGTTCACCGGAGAGCATGCGCTCCCACTCATCTGCCGCTGGCTGCTTTGCAGTATCTGCCATGGTAATGCTCCTGTGTTATGAGTCGTGCGACAGCATGCCGCACGCCCCTTCTGGTCAATAATGGTCTTACGCATATCATTCAATGGCACGATTGCCCGGCAACACAGTATCTGCCTGTATTATCGTTCCCAGAATTTGCATTATTTACCGAAATGGTGGAATACAGTGGTGAATGATATGGCATGCGACATGACCGTGACGCAAGCAGAAAGCGCGGCAACAGGCGGTTTGAACGTTTCTTGTGTATGCATGCCGATCACTGGATGGGGACGTTTGCCCAATGGTGCGGAAATGGTGCAATACGACGCTCCGATGTTCTTCTCATTCACCGAGCATTCGTTATTGAGCCAATATCCGAACATGCGTGCGGAATGCCATTGGCATATCGATTTCGAATTCACTTACATTATGCGCGGCCATATGTGGTATTTCGTGAATGGCGAAACAATCCGCCTCGATGAAGGGCAAGGCATATTCGTTAACTCGCGACAACTGCATTACGGTTTCACCAAAGACAATGCGGAATGCGAATTCTCATGCACATTGCTCAATCCCACGCGAATGGGCGCGCCCAATGCGGTATACGAACGATTCATAGCGCCGATTCTGGCGGATTCATCAATGCCATATATCGTGTTCGATGCCAACAGCGAATATGGTAATGCGCTGGTTGACGGCATCAGACGAATCCATCGCGCGAAATTCGGCTGTTCGACATGCAACGAACATCCGGCGTTGTCTGGTCCGGTTTCTTCTGAATTCGTTTCATCCGAACCGGTTGACATGTTGTATAGAAAGCTGTGGTCCGATAGTGAATCGTTGACTGTACTGAGTTGTTTCTATGCCATGATACGAGCATTGACGGCGTTTGCGGAGGAACGAGAAGGGGATGGTTCTCGTGTTGGTGGCGTTGATGAAGCGAAAATTGCCGCGTTGCGCAGCATGATTGATTATGTGCAACAGCATTATCATCAACGGGTTACGTTGGCGCAGATTGCTGCTGCGGGGTGTGTGGGACGCACGCAATGCGCGGTGTTGTTTCACGACATGGTTGGGCAGTCGCCGATTGAGTTTGTGAATGATGTGCGCGTTCGCGCTGGCGCTGAGTTGCTGGCGACCACGCAATTGCCGGTTGCGGAGATTGCGGTGCGGGTGGGATTCTCACGTTCGTCGTTTTTTGCGCGAGTGTTTCAACGATATATGCATGTTACGCCATCGGCCTACCGCAGAAGCATACGCAGATAAACGCGTTTTTGCGGTAGGCCGACGGGGTACGTAATCAGCGCAATGCTGAAGACATATGTGATCGCCTATGTTATTTGGCGAGTTGTGTGGTAGCGGGGGAGGCGAGTGTTGGTCTTGTGCGTCGGATGCGTCCAAAAGTAAGGCCAAGACAGATAAAAGTCACTCCGAACAGTGCCACCAAGCCAATGGATGATGCCCATAGGCCGATATTCACGCCGGTGGATGCTGCGGTGCCAATGCCGAACACCTGATCGATTGACGTGCAGAACCACCATCCAGGCAACAGCTTACCGATGGTGATCATGGGATCCGGCATCATGTCCACAGGAAATGACATGCCGGAGGTGAACATGACCAGCAGAGCGAACACGTTGACGAAGCCATTCGTCGCCATTTCGTTGAAGCCTGCCGATCCCAGCAGAAATCCGCATGCGATCGCCATGAACGTGTAAGTCAGCAGCGACACGAATGACAGTCCGACATTCATGATGGTGAGCCCGTCAAGGGAGACTTTAGCCAACATCATCAGCAGGAACGTCACCGCAGTGTAGGCCACGCATACCAGCAGGCCGAACGCTCCGCATGTCAACATTTGCTGCGCTTCCAACGATACCGTGCGTGCGGGCGACGAGTAGAGTCTGCGCCTGATCTCACTGTCGTTGAACGTGCTGACCACCAAGAACGTGCATACCGGCATGACCAGCAGCAGCGGATACAGGCCGGTTTTGATCGTGCTCGCGAATGCCGGCGCACCCAGCGTGGCTGTGCTTTCATCTTTGGAAGACGAAGGCACCACGGCGATATGCGATTGTTTCGTATCATCGTTGGCAACATTCAACACCGTTGTCATGGCGGTGCCGAGTTCACGTTGCGATTGCGGCAGACCAAGATAGGAGGTACGCGTCAAAGAAAGGAATTCGTTGACTTCCAGCTGAGCCAGGGATCCAGCCCCGGAAGCATAGCTGACCACAGTATCGATGGTTGGCTGCGTATCCGTGCCGCCGTCCGCGTACTGTAAATAATGTTCGGCGAAACCTTCTGGTACGATCGCGATCAAATCAACATAATTCGATGCGACAGCCTGCTGCAATGATACGGAATCGTCGTCAATGTCGACCATCTCACCATCCAAGGCAAGATAGGAACGCAACGATTCCGTCACATGCTCAGCGTTATTATCACGGTCGATCACTGCGATGCGGGCTGGTTTCGGCTCATACGTCGATGCTCCGGCAGCTGAGGAGCCTCGCATGATCTGCCAGCTGAGGGAGAACATCATTGTGCCGATCAGCACCAAGTAGATGAGCACATACAATTTGCGCGCCTTGAGAATGCGCATCGCGGCTTTACAGGTGTTCATAACGCTGCCTCCTCAGCAGAACGGTCGCCATAGCAAGCCAGACCAGGCTCATTGCAGCCAGCACGCCCACCGTGGTGAGGAACGGCTGGAAACTGTCGTAATACAGAATGTCGTAGAACAGGTTCGTTACCTGCTGTGCCGGATTCAATGTGCTTAATATGGGCGCGTGCTGCGCTATCTGATCGCTCAGATCCATGGCGAACGAACCATACAAACCGGAAAACAGTGAAAGGATGCAAGCCAAGGCCGTACACAATCCCTGCTTGGCACCTGTGGGAATACCCGGCAATGCGCCGATTAACGTGCCAAACGCGCTCGTGGCGAACGATGCCATCAAACATGCGCACAAACCTGCCCATTCACGGCCGCCAAGGGAGATCTGACAGCCGAAACGGATGTACAGCATGGCCACAGTCAGACTCAGGAACGAGCAGATCCAACTGGAAAGGAAACCGGCGAGCAACTGCTGCAATTTCGGCAGGGGAGCGACGGAACGTCGGATGCCAAGCGCCGAAAGATTCGCCTGCGCCATCGACACCGCATTCACGGCGAAACTCATGGCCATCATCGCAGCCATGCCAAGCAGCGCGTAATAGTAGCGTGCGGTGCTGCTCGGTTTGAAATTCGTCAACTGGATTTCTTTCGTGAACCCGCTTGATGATCCGATACTGCCGGTGAATGCGTCGTCCAGCAAAGCCGACGGATTATGCTGCGCGGTATTGACCACCACGTTGGTGTTGCGATTGTACAAGTCCACGATATTGCCCAATACCGTCAGGGAAATGTCCAAACTGCCGCTTGATGCCATCACATCCGTGACGGACGATTGTGTGGCCTGCGAAATGGCCAACTGCAGTTTCCCTTCGCCATCGACTGATAGCGCGCCTTGCGCCTTCCCATCGGAAAGCAGCTGATTCGCGGCCTGCACTGAGCTGGTTTTCGTGGCCGTGATGAGCTTCGGCATGGCACCATCATCACTGTCGGCCTTTTCATAATCGCCGTCGGCATCGGACGAAATGCCGTCAACTAACGTTTGCGCGCCAGGGGAGGCGCGCCAATCGTCATTATCGACCACGACGACATCGATCGTGCGCAATTCGTAACTTTCTGCGATATTGCCGAACATGCCGTTGAACATGGTCGCCAGAATGATAGGAAAAGCGAACAGCCAGAACAGTTGCGACTTTTCCCTGAAATGAAGTTTCAGATTGACCAGCAGTGTCTGCAGCATAATGACAAACCTTTCAGATCGTGGTTTCCATTAGTCGCGCAACGCGGTGCCGGTCAGCTCGAGGAACACGTCGTTCAGCGTCGGCTGCCGGGAGGAAAGATGCCCGATATTCGTGCCGTTGGTTTTCAGCAACGTCAGTACGTCAAGAAGATTGTGATCGCCTCTGCGGCAACGCACCGTCAATTCGTGACCGTCATAATCGGCGCCGACCACACATGGCAGCGCTCTCAGCTCTTCCAACGTCTTCCTTGTGCCGGACTCATCGTGAGTACCGCCCAAGTCATCGGTTTCCACGTTGATACGTTCGCCGGTGTCAATCATCGTCTTCAACTCGTCGGCAGTGCCCAATGCCAGATGCCTGCCGTGGTCCATGATGAGAATGCGGTCGCAGATCTGTTCGACCTCCTCCATGTAGTGGCTCGTGTAAATCACCGTCGCGCCTTCGCGGTTAAGCTGCTGAATGCCTTCCAGAATCGCATTGCGGCTTTGTGGGTCGACGGCAACGGTCGGCTCGTCGAAGAAAATCAGATCCGGCTTATGCGCCACACCGCATGCGATGTTCAATCGGCGAAGCAAACCTCCCGACAGTTTCGACGGACGGAACTTGCGGTAATCGCGCAAGCCCACGAAATCCAGCGCATCCTTAACCATCGCATGGCGACGAGCCCTGTCGGGAACATACAATGAGCAGAAATAATCGATATTCTCCTCAACAGTCAGCTCGTTGAACACGGCAACATTCTGAGGCACAATGCCAATGCGACGTTTCAGCGCATAACTGGTCGGGCCTATCGGTTCGCCGAACACGCGCACCGTGCCCTCATCGAACGTGAGCAACGCGAGAATGCAATTGATCGCAGTGGTCTTGCCTGAACCATTCGGGCCAAGCAAACCGAAAATCTCACCTTCACGTACGTCAAGGTCGAAATAGTCAAGCGCAAGCATATCCCCATAACGTTTGACCAGCTTCGACACCTTGACCGCGCTGCCGAAACGTTCATCAGTGACGCGTTCCATATGCCCGTTCATAGCAACTCCTTACCTCACATGTTCCACCGCGATGGCGGCCGTTGTTCGATGATGATTCCATTCTCTCCGATGGCCAATGGCAAACCCACGCAAGCGGCCAACGGACACCGGTCTCAGCGTGTGCGCAGACGATAGGTCTTCCACACGTCGCTGAGCTTTTGGCCGTTCGACGTGCGTTTCCATACGGTCAATCCCGCCGAACTGCCGCCAACGGCGCGTGCGGCCGCGGTCGGCGTGGAATATTCGTTGCCGTCATCCATGCGCAGCTTGCCTTCCGCGGTGACGGTCGCCACCCAACGTTCGCCCTTGCGAGGCCGATCCCACACCAGCGTCTCGCCGGGAATAAGCAGACCTGCCTCAAGCACTTGCGCGATGGACACACGTTTGGACGTCGGCGAGGTGGATGTATCCTTAACGCTCAACGATTCCTCGCTGAGCATGGACAGATCATTGCGTTCGGCATCATAGCGGATATTCCAATAGTCGGCGATCAGACGAACGGTCTCATCCTGTCGATACTGCAAGGTTTGGGGCGTGCAGTCCGCGATGTCGGCCAGCTCTGCGGTGAGTGGGAATCGTTTGGAACTCGGCGACAGCAGCATGCGGTCACGACGATCCTCATAAGAGGCCAATTCTGCAATCTGCTTGTCGTTGGCTTGGCTGAGCGCAAGATTGCCGATGCGGTTGGCCCAATGGTCGCGCGTCTCTTCAGGCCATGTGGCGAACGATGAATCGGAAGCCACCTGCTCCGGCATGATCGGCAAAGCATTGAGGCTACGTGGACGGATGATACGATGCCCGGCCCGCTGCTCGTTGGCGCGGATGAGCAGAAGTTTCTTCATGGCGGGACTGGTCTGCAACTCGCCACGCAGGTGGGCGAGCGCGCTGCGACGGTCTTCGTCGGTGATGAGCAGTCCTCGGATTTGTTGGATGGTGTGGTTTTTGTCGAGGTCGCGGATGGTGCTGGCCGAGCGTGTGCGGCGGCTGAGTGGGGTTTGTCTGTTGAGACTATCTACGCCGGTTGCGCGTTCCAGGGCCGCGAGTACGTCGTGGAGTCGTTCGAGGTCGTGCAGCTGTGGTTCTTCGAGGTCTTTTTTCGAGGTGCGTGTGGCTGTTGACGCGTGTGTGCCTGGAGTGGAGAATATGCGTGTGTCGGGGTTGCCGAGGTTGCGGATGGAGTTGACGAGCGCCCACATGGCCACCGGTTTCCAGTCGGTGGTCTGGTAGTCGTTGAGCGCGACGAGTTGGCCGATGATGTCATCTGGCAGGTTGGCGTCGGTCGGGTGGTCGATGATGCGCCAGGCGTTGGCGTAGGGGGCTAGTAGATCGTCGATGAAGGAGATGACGTTCTGTTTCTTGACGTATGGTTTGAGCACGTCTTTGTGGAATTCCTCAAGCAGTTGCGTGCAGACGGCTTTATGCGAGATGATGAGGTGGATGTCGCTGAAGAATGCTTCGAGTGTTTGTGCGTCATCGCCGAGCGGGTCCATGATGTCGTCCCAGCGGGAGGCGTAGGCGTTGCGTGCGGCTGGGGAGATTTCTGCAATGGTTCTTGCTTTGAATACGTCGGATGCGGTGAGGGGTACTCCGCGCATGTTCATGACGTCGAAGATGCGGTGCGCGCCGGCGAGGTCGTCGGTGGTTACGATGACGAGGGTGACTTCGTTGACGAGATATGAGGCAAATGCGCGGCGGTCTTGGGTTAGCATTTTCGCGAGTTCGTCGAATACTTGTCTGGTGTTGATGGCGATGTTGCGTTGCGCGTGCGATTCGATGTCGTTGTCGCGCAGGTCGAACAGTCCCTCCAGATCACCTTCCTGTACGTACATGCGGAAGAAATTGGTGTCGCGTTCGCGTAATTTGAGGCGTGGCTCGGCTTTGATGCCGCGTAGTTTGTCTCCTGGTTCGACGATGAGGTCGTTGAGGCTTTCGATGAGTTCGGGGTCGTCTTCCAGTTCGCGTAGTACGGAAATGATGATGGAAAGTGAGATGAGGCGTTGTTGTCCGTCGATGACCTGGTATTTGGTTTGTCCATCACAGACGAGGATTAGCGATCCGAGGAAATACGGTGTGCCTGGATTGTGACATGCATCCTGCAGATCGGTGACCAGTTGCGCGATGTTTTCCGTTTGCCAGGTGTACGCGCGTTGGAATGATGGGATGACGAATCGGTAATCCGAAGTGAAAATCTTGCCTAATGGTTTTTCCGTTGCGTTGATTGACATGGCGTTCCCCTCGTTGCGTTGCTCTGTGTTCAAGTGTACGAGTGTGTGATGTCATAGTCGTGGCGGCAGGTCGGCGCGCTCGGTTTGGTGCTGAGCTTCATTTCGATTCCAGTCTTTCGCGTTCGGCGCACTCCCCGTGTCGAATGCGAAACCTATGCAGGCTTTGAAGAAAATACGAGATTAAGCCAATATTCATGAAATCGTCAGGAAAATGCCGTATCGTGATGCGCAATCGAGCAAAAAAGGAGCGATTATGGCATTCGGTCAGCAGCCCCAGGGCAACAACGCCCAGAATAACGGCTTCAACAATCAATACCA
>OGPE01001737.1_pt1 | contig 13520 bp, 10 predicted proteins | sample 1552881 | NCBI WGS metagenome assembly OGPE01 (sample SAMEA2580236, study PRJEB22360) | human gut metagenome | biome: human gut; feature: human-associated habitat; material: faeces | place: Denmark | collected 2008/2010 | reverse complement strand
GGATTCCACAGGGTAGTTATTCTTCACTGATTAATGAATATTGGGTGAGGATATTGCGCCATGAGCGGGCGGTTGAATAAAGGTTTCAACGGGTCCTTCTGCAAAGCCACGTAGTTCTTTCCCCGCTGGCGCCCGATCAAGATACTCGGATCATATGTAGGAGCGGAAACCATACAAAGTACCTCCCCTGTCTCCGGCTCTATCATCACGATACCCCCTAATTTATTCTGCATTAACTTCTCCCCATAAGCCTGCAAGTCCATATCCAAGGATAATTTCAAGTTCTTGCCGGATTCCGGCTGGATATCGTGCCTGCCTTCCTCGTATCGCCCCTTGATACGTCCGTGAGCGTCACGCAACAGGATCTCGACTCCTTTCACGCCCCGCAAATATTCCTCGTACGATTGCTCGATCCCGGTTCTGCCGGAGTAATCGCCTTGTGTATAATAAGCGTCATTCTCTATATCTTTCCGGTTTACCTCGCCGATATTTCCCAGCACAAGAGCGGCATTGGGATACTCGTATTGGCGGATCGTGCGATTCTGGATATAGAAACCGGGAAATTTGTATAACTTCTCCTGCAACACGCCATATTCCTGCGCAGAAAGCTGGTTCATAAATACTTGAGGGACATAGGAAGAATAACCGGGATTTAACCGCCGGTTCTTAATATCCGCTATACGTTTGAGGAATTGCTCTTTCGTGATGCCCAGCACATCACAGAAATCGAGGGTATCGAAAGGCTGTATCTCACGCATGATAAGCATCACGTCGTAAGCGGGCTGGTTATAGACCAACAATTTACCATTACGATCGTACATCATACCCCGGGAAGGATATAAGGTTTTTTTCAAGAAAGCGTTACTATCCGCCCAAGCTTTATAATCGTTGTCGACCACCTGAAGGATGAACAAACGGATAATAAAGATGATAACCAACAGGATCACCGCCCCACCTAAGACATAGCGCCTGTTCTCAAACTCATACTTGGTATTATTCTCCACTTTTCTGAGACTCTATATTGAATGCTTCTACCGTACAAATCAATAAGGTTGTCATCACCACGCTCGAGAGGATACGGACAACCAGAAACAACGGGTCAAATAAAGTCAACGACTCAATCACAAAAAGAGTCGTATGTTGTATCAACACAAACGATAACACATATCGGAAAAAGCCTCCGAAACCAAAGGTCTTATAAGACGGGTAAATACCTTCCGGCAAATCTTTCCCCATGAATACACGGATTAACGGCTCCCTGCAAAATCCCGCCAATGTACAGGCGGCCGCATGCATACCCGGTGTGTTGCTGAACGTATCAATAACCACCCCGGCTATGAAAGAGAAGAAAACGACTTGCGTCCGTGAGCTACCGACCGGCATCTTAATAATGAAATAGAGATACAGAAACGGGGTAGCGATCCGCAAGAAATGAATGTTGTTCAAGACCAAGACCTGAATCAACACAAACACCACGAAATATATGAAACCACGCAGTAAATTATTAATCATTTCTTTTCGCCTCTTGTTCTACACCAATTTGCTCCGTCTGACGGAAATTCTTGATAATACGCACGTTGTTCAACGCTTGGAAATCCGTAGCCAACTCTACCTGTAATGAATAGAAATTATCATCGTGTTGTTTCTCGAAATCAGCGACCGTACCTACGATAATACCCGAGGGGAATACGGCTGAGTAACCGCTCGTCACGATCGTATCGCCTTTCTGGAACTCCACATGGCGCGGCAACTCATCGAGGTTGGCGTACAGCGTATTGCGTCCATTCCAGCTTAATGACCCGAAATAACTACTACCTAATACCTTACAACTCAACCGGAACTTAGGATTCAGCAACGGAATGATCACGGAGAAATGATCGGAAACCGTCGATACGATACCCACCACACCTCGTTCCGAGACAACTCCCATATCGGGCATGATCCCGTCCAGCTTCCCTTTATCCACGGTAATATAATTAGACAAATGCGTGACACTGTTGTTCACTACATCCGCCACGACAAACGAATAAGGAAATTGCTCCGTCGAATCCGGCGCAAATCCCTTAAAACTAACCGTATCCGCAATCAGCGCATCTAACTGATCTTGCAGATCCAGCATTTGCAATTCCAACTGTCCGTTACGCTCCAATAACTCCTTATTGATATCCCGAAGATTCAAATAAGAAGTGACAGATCCGGATATCGAGGCGATATATCCTGTCACGACATTCGCTGAGCTGAATATAATATTCCGTTGGTACGCGTTATTACGATAGACCAACATCAACGAAACAGCCTCAAGCAGAATGAACAAAAACCAATGCCTCTTCCCGATCAGGAATTCTAGTAACTTACGCATAGGAATTGAAAACTGAAAGTTGAGAATTGAAAATTGAAAAGAACCAGACCTATCGGCTCGCTAATTTTCAACTTTCAATTCTCAATTCTCAATTATTTACTCTTATCGGATTAAGAAATTAAACTTCTCAATATTCTTCAAAGCGACTCCCGTACCTTTCGCCACGGCATGCAACGGATCCTCGGCGATATGGAACTGGATATTCATCTTATCCCGCAAGCGCTTATCCAAACCGCGAAGCATAGCGCCACCGCCAGCCAAATAGATACCGTTTTTCACGATATCGGCATATAACTCGGGAGGGGTTTGCTCCAAGGCACTCAAGATAGCCGCCTCTATCTTCGAGATAGACTTATCCAAACAGTGGGCGATCTCCTGATAAGAGACGGGTACCTCCATCGGTAAGGCAGTCATCTGATTCGGGCCGTGAACCACGTAATCCTCCGGAGCGTCCTCCAATACCGTAAGCGCGGAACCCACGTTGATCTTGATACGCTCGGCCATACGCTCACTCACTTTCACGTTGTGTTGGCGACGCATATACTCCACGATATCAGCCGTTAAATCGTCACCCGCCATACGGATTGATTTATTCGACACGATACCACCTAAGGATATGACAGCGATCTCGGTAGTACCACCTCCTATATCCACGATCATATTACCCTCGGGGGCCAAGACATCTATACCGACACCGATAGCGGCAGCCATCGGCTCAAAAACCATGTACACATCACGTCCACCGGCATGCTCGGCAGAGTCTCGCACGGCACGTATCTCTACCTCCGTACTACCTGAAGGGATACCGATCACCATACGTAAGGACGGAGCGAACCAGCGCTTCCTTCCGCTCGCCATCTTGATAAAGCCGCGAATCATTTGCTCGGCAGCGTAGAAATCCGCGATAACTCCCTCACGAAGCGGTCGTACGGTACGAATATTCGGGTGCGTCTTCTCGTACATCTCACGGGCCACCTTACCGACAGCCAGCACCTTGTCCGAGCGAGCATCCAAAGCAATCACCGAAGGTTCGTCTACCACCATCTTATCATTACACGTGATAATGGTATTAGCGGTACCCAAATCTATGGCAACTTCTTGTGTGAAAGAAAACAATCCCATTAGTCTTATTATTAATGTTTAAAATGACGAACACCTGTCTTCACCATAGCCAAACCATGTTGGTTACAGTACTCGACAGACAACTTATCATTGATAGAGCCTCCCGGCTGGATTACGGCCGTGATACCTGCTTGGTATGCGATCTCAACGCAATCGGGGAACGGGAAGAAAGCGTCGGAAGCCATCACGGCGCCATTCAAGTCGAAGCCGAATGATTTAGCCTTCTCTATGGCTTGTCTCAAAGAGTCCACACGAGAGGTCTGCCCGATACCGCTGGCGCAAAGCTGCTTGTTCTTCACCAAGGTGATCGCGTTGGACTTGCTGTTCTTCACGATCTTGTTGGCGAACAACAGGTCCTCAACCTCCGAGGCTGTCGGCTGCTTATCCGTCATAGGTTCCAAATCAGCCTTACCTTGGATACTCAAGTCCTTCTCCTGCATCAAGACACCATTCAATAAAGAACGGAACTGCATCGGGCAAGTCTTGCAATCCTTACGGATCAAGATGATACGGTTCTTCTTCTGTTGAAGTACCTCCAGCGCGTCAGCGTCGTAAGCCGGGGCGATAATCACCTCGAAGAAGATCTTATGGATCTCCTCGGCCACTTCCTTGTTAATCGTAGTATTCGTGATCAAGATGCCACCGAAAGCGGAAACCGGGTCACCGGCCAAAGCCTCTTTCCAAGCCTCAACCACATTACCGCGGGAAGCGATACCGCAAGCGTTATTATGTTTTAAGATAGCGAACGTCAGCTCGTCGAACTCATCGATCAAGTTCACGGCGGCGTCGATATCCAATAAGTTGTTGTAAGAAATCTCTTTTCCATGGATTTGATCGAACATATCGTTAAACTTACCATAGAACTTAGCGGCTTGATGAGGATTCTCGCCATAACGCAAATGCATCGGGCTATCTACCGTTGCACGGAAATGGGAACCTTCGCGGCCATCAAAATAATTGAAGATAGCGGAGTCGTAACCCGAGGAAACGGCGAACGCCTCTTTGGCGAACCATCTACGATCCTCGATGCTTGTCTCAGCGCCCTTCTCGTTCAAAAGATCCATCAACGGCTGGTATTGAGCCTTGGAAGCTACGATTACCACATCCTTGAAGTTCTTCGCGGCGGCACGTATCAAAGAGATACCGCCTATATCTATTTTCTCAATAATTGCTTGTTCCTCAGCGCCGGAAGCGACAGTCTCCTCGAAAGGATATAGGTCAACGATAACCAAGTCAATCTCCGGGATCTCATATTCAGCTAATTGTTTCTGGTCATTCTCGTTCTCACGGCGAGCCAAGATACCACCGAATACCTTCGGATGAAGCGTCTTCACACGACCGCCCAAAATAGACGGATAAGAAGTCAAGTCCTCTACCGCATCACAAGGCAAACCCAATGACTCGATAAATGATTGAGTACCACCTGTTGATACAAAGCTCACACCCTCGCTATGCAATTTCTTTAGGATTTCGTCCAGCCCGTCTTTGTGAAACACAGAGACCAAGGCACGTTTCATTCGTTTCGTTGCAGCCATCTTTCTATTTTCGTTTACTTTAATGTTTTAGAGCACAAAAGTAGATATTTATTTCCAATCCAGCCTTATTATTCAGATAAAAACAAGGCAACCATACCAAATTTCATCCATAGCCAAAGAAACATGAATCCATCGCACATGATACGGGAGACGGGGCACGCCCCGTCTCTACAACCTATGACATTGCCCTAAGATAATGAGATTTCCTTTGTTAATAATAGAAGATCATCCATTTTGACATTCTGACATTTTGTATTCTAAAGCTCCAGAGAATCGAATATTTCGCCCCAGAGTACAGTCGGCTTCCAAATTTGAGAATAAAAATCAGCAATCAGTTATATTACAAATAGATATCGTTTTTCGAGCTTTTATTCCAGATGAGACCACCCCTCTTTTTCGCCTCCGAATACGTAAGAATCACGTTTTTCATTAGGAAACGAGGGACTTTCCATCCGTATGTAACGCCGATCACTACCGTAAGTAACTAACAATACGGCCGTAAGTAAGCTATAACGCTACCGTAAACATCTAACAATACCTATATACGTGTGGCAAAACTTACCTTTTTATACCCAAAAACATCCTTAATCGGAGCTTTTCACCCTCGCAATCGCACTATTTCACACTTCCCGTCAAAGGGATGTGTCAGCACAAAGGGCATCTTTTAATCAATTTATCACGAATATAGCCCTTTAACCGACACCTATCTCCTAAAGCCAAACAAGAAAACAGCCTCTTCTCCTTTGTTTTTATAAAGCCACCGTCCTCCCGTAACAAGTGATAAGGAATAATTCAAGTCTTACTACTAACGTATTAAATCACACCTCCACTTAAATTTATATCATATACCATTTGTTCGAATAAGATTAATACGCTTACTTTGCAATAAATAAACTTTTAATCAAACTATTATGGATATACTAAATTTTCATTTATCTTTGTTTATAATTACTCAAAGCAACTACAAATGACACAAAAAGAATCTATCCGCTTATTCGAAGAAAGAAAAGTTCGCGCCATATAGGATGACGAACAAGAGGAATGGTATTTCTCGATTGTTGATGTTATATCTATTTTAACAGATAGTCCCAACCCTAGAAAGTACTGGAGCGTATTAAAAACCAGATTAAAAAGAGAAGGTAGCGAGTTGACTACAAACTGTAGTCAACTGAAAATGCAGGCCGCTGATGGCAAGAAATATTTAACCGACGTAGCCAATACCGAGCAACTCTTCCGCCTTATCCAATCAGTACCATCTCCCAAGGCCGAACCTTTCAAATTATGGATCGCCCAAGTAGCGAAGGAACGTTTGGCTCAAATGCAAGATCCGGAGTTGTCTATCGAGCAAGCCATGGCCGATTATAAACGATTGGGCTATTCGGATAATTGGATCAACCAACGATTGAAATCCATCGAGATACGGAAAGATCTAACAGACGAATGGAAGAAGAGAGGACTGGAAGCCAAAACCGGGAAAAGCGTTATCTCACCGCTCAACGCCCAAAAGATAATTAGCCTAAAAAAGGGAGAGAACGAGCGGGATGTATGACATCCAATGATAAGATAAACAATATTTTTCGTACCTTTGCATCCTCAATCGCAATTTAATAGGTATACGAAATATGATAACAGTTAACAATCTGGACGTACAGTTTGGAAAACGCATCCTTTTTCAGGATGTGAACATGAAGTTTACACCGGGCAATTGCTACGGTATTATCGGTGCTAACGGGGCCGGAAAATCTACGTTTCTCCGTGTAATCAGCAAGCAATTAGACCCTACCAGAGGTAGCGTTAACCTAGGACCGGGCGAACGCCTTTCCGTATTGAGCCAAGATCACTTCGCATTCGATGAATATACGGTTATGGATACCGTATTGATGGGACATACGACCTTGTGGGAGGTGATGAGCGAGAAAAACGCCCTTTACGAGAAACCTGATTTCAACGACGCCGACGGTATCCGCGTATCGGAACTGGAAGAGAAATTCGCCGAGATGGAAGGCTGGAACGCGGAGAGCGACGCCGCCAACCTATTGAGCGGACTAGGCATCAAGGAGGATTTGCATTATATGTATATGAAGGACTTGAGCGGTAAGCAGAAAGTACGTGTCTTATTGGCCCGTGCCTTGTTCGGACAGCCCGATAACCTATTATTGGATGAGCCGACGAACGACTTGGACCTTGAGACGGTTTCTTGGTTGGAGAATTATCTCTCTAATTTCGAGCATACCGTATTGGTTGTTAGCCACGACCGTCACTTCCTCGACTCCGTTTGTACGCATACCGTGGATATCGACTTCGGTAAATTACAATTATTCGCCGGAAACTATAGCTTCTGGTACGAGTCTAGCCAGTTAGCCCTTCGTCAACAGCAGAACCAGAATAAGAAAGCCGAGGAAAAGAAGAAAGAGTTGGAAGAATTTATCCGCCGTTTCAGCGCCAACGTAGCGAAGTCCAAGCAGACCACCAGTCGCAAGAAGATGTTGGAGAAGCTGAATATCGAGGAGATCAAACCGTCCTCACGCCGCTATCCGGGAATCTTGTTCACGCCTAACCGCGAACCGGGCAACCAGATCCTTGAGGTGAAAGGATTGTCGAAGAGTATCGACGGACAGGTATTGTTCAAGGACTTGAACTTCTTCGTGGAGAAGGATGACAAGATCGTATTTATCAGTCACGACCCTCGTGCCATGACCGCCTTGTTCCAGATCATCAACGGTGAGGAGAAAGCGGATGCCGGTACGTATCAGTGGGGACAGACGATCACGACCTCTTATCTTCCTCTCGATAACTCCAAATATTTCAATACAGATATCAACCTGCTCGATTGGTTATGCCAGTTCTCGCCGGATACTAACGAGGTATTCTTGAAAGGCTTCCTCGGACGTATGTTGTTCTCGGGCGAGGAGCTCATGAAAAAGGTAAGCGTACTTTCCGGAGGTGAGAAGATGCGTTGTATGATCTCACGTATGATGCTCACCGACGCCAACTGCTTGATCTTGGATACTCCGACCAACCACTTGGACTTGGAATCCATCCAAGCCTTCAATAATACATTGAAGACATTCAAGGGAAATATCCTGTTCTCCAGCCATGACCACGAGTTCATACAAACCGTGGCGAACCGTATCATCGAGCTGACTCCTAACGGTATCATCGATAAGATGATGGATTACGATGATTACATCACAGATCCGGCTATCGCGGAGTTACGGGAAAAGTTATATTCGAAATGAAAAAAAGATTATTATTCATACTAATCGTTTTTATCGCATGGCTACCGGTTTTTGTTATTCAAAAACCGGTATTTATGTTTTATCAGCATGCGTTGTCCGAGGCTTGTACCTTCACGGACTTCCTACAGGTTATGCTTCATGGGCTGAAGCTGGATTGTACGATAGCGGGATACCTTACGGCCATCCCTCTCCTATTGACTTTAGTATCAGTTTGGATTCCGGGCGTTTGGCTAAAGAAGGTATTGAAAGGGTACTTCTTGATCATGGGAATTCTGGTATCCGCGATCTTTTCCGTAGATGTGGCTTTATATAGCTTTTGGGGATTCAGGTTGGACGCTACCTTATTCTTCTACCTACAATCGCCCGCCGATGCGATGGCGAGCGTTCCGCTGGGAATGTTCTTTATCCAATTATTGGTATTCGTGGCATATGCGCTAGGTATCTATGCTTGGTTCACCTTCATCCTCCGGTTCGCGCCAGTAAAGCCTAGCTTTCCACCTACGGGATTGGAACAATTGGGAAGTACTTTCGCCATCCTCTTAGCAGGGGGAATATTGTTTATTCCGATCCGGGGAGGCGTAACTACGTCTACGGCAAATGTCGGCATGGTTTATTTCAGCCAGAACCAGTTCTTGAATCATTCGGCGATCAACCCGTGTTTCAGTCTGATAGCCTCATTGAGTAAGCAACAGGATTTTGCCTCGCAATTCGATTTCTATCCGGAGGAAAAGCGGAAAGCCTTATTCGATACGCTCATTCAAGCCCAAGACTCCTTATGCCCGGGAGATTCCATGCCTACAGAGCCTGTCAAGCTATTGACAACGACTCGTCCCAATATTCTCATTATCATCATGGAGAGTTTCACGGCAAATGCTATCGAGGCTGTTGGTGGTGAGCCGGGAATTACGCCGAACTTGAATCGGCTGAGCAAAGAAGGTGTATTATTCACGAACCTATATGCCAACTCGTTCCGTACCGACCGAGGCTTAGTCTCCGTATTGAACGGCTATTTAGCCCAACCCACCCCCTCCATCATGAAGTATCCGGTGAAAAGCCAGACCCTTCCATCTATCGCAAAGAGTCTTAACAAAGAAGGATATACAGCGGATATGCTCTATGGAGGTGATATCAATTTCACGAATATGCAAAGTTATTTCTATAGTTCCGGCTACAGCAAGATAACGGCAGACCGTGATTTTCCCTTGAGCAGCCGTCTGAGTAAATGGGGAGCAAACGACGATATCACGTTCTCGCATCTTTACGAGGATATCAAGCAAAGACCAGTCGACGGCAAACCTTGGTTAAGTACATTCCTGACATTAAGTAGCCATGAGCCATTCGAGGTCCCGTTTCACCATTTGGAGCATCCTTATCTAAACTCCGTCGCGTTTACGGACAGCTGTATCGGCAATTTCATTGATACGTTCAAGGAACTGCCGGCATGGAAAAATACGGTAGTCATCTTTGTCTCCGACCACGGATACCGTTACCCTGAAAACATGCAGGAGTACGGACCTTTGCGTTTCCACATACCTATGCTATGGCTAGGCGGAGCGATCGCTGAACCTAAAGTGATCGATACGTACGCGAACCAAACCGATTTGGCAGCCACCTTATTAAATCAGATGGGTCTCCCCACGGATGAGTTCTCATTCAGCAAAGATATATTGAATCCTTGCGTCCCGCATTACGCCTTTTATACATTCAATAATGGATTTGGCTTTATAGACGAATCCGGTGTTTCCGTATACGACAATGAAGGGAACAAGATTTTAGTAGAAGAACCTGAAAGCGGAAACGAGACCCGCTTGGAGAAAGGAAAAGTCCTATTACAAACTTTATACGACGATCTGGGAAATCGATAACGACAGATATAAAAAAGGCCGACTTACACAAGCCGGCCTTTTTTATTTATATTAAATATATTCTTACTTAGCGTAGCTTACCGCACGAGTCTCACGGATCACCGTGATCTTAACCTGTCCCGGATAAGTCATCTCATCCTGAATCTTCTTAGCGATCTCAGCGGACAAGTTCTCGGTGTCCTTATCGTCAATCTTATCAGCGCCAACGATTACGCGCAACTCTCTACCCGCTTGGATAGCGTAAGTCTTGACAACACCCGGATACGATAAAGCCAATTGTTCCAAATCATTCAAACGCTTGATATAAGCCTCTACGATCTCACGACGTGCGCCCGGACGAGCACCTGAAATCGCGTCGCAAACCTGTACGATCGGAGCCAACAGCGTCTGCATCTCCACCTCATCGTGGTGAGCGCCTACGGCGTTGCAAATATCTGGTTTCTCCTTATATTTCTCGCAAAGCTTCATACCCAAGATAGCGTGCGGCAATTCCGGCTCATCATCGGGCACTTTACCTATATCATGCAACAATCCGGCACGTTTCGCTTTCTTCGGGTTCAAGCCCAATTCAGAAGCCATCACGGCACAAAGGTTGGCCGTCTCACGAGCATGTTGCAACAAGTTTTGTCCATAAGAAGAACGATACTTCATCTTACCGATCATACGGATCAATTCCGGATGCAAACCGTGCACACCCAAATCGATCACGGTACGCTTACCAGTCTCTACGACCTCGTCTTCCACTTGCTTCTTCACCTTCGTTACCACCTCCTCGATACGAGCCGGATGGATACGTCCGTCCTGTACCAATTGATGCAAGGCCAAACGAGCGATCTCACGGCGAACCGGGTCGAATCCGGAAAGAACGATAGCCTCAGGCGTATCATCCACCACGATCTCAATACCGGTAGCGGCCTCCAAAGCACGGATATTACGTCCCTCACGACCAATGATACGTCCTTTGATCTCGTCCGATTCAATATGGAACACGGTAATAGAGTTCTCGATAGCCGTCTCCGTCGCTACCCGTTGGATAGACTGGATCACGATCTTCTTCGCCTCCTTATTAGCGGTCATCTTCGCCTCCTCGACGATCTCGTTGATGTAAGAAGCGGCTTGCGTCTTTGCCTCATCCTTTAAGGACTCGATCAAACGCTCTTTGGCTTCCTCGGCGGACAACCCGGAGATAGCCTCCAAATGCTCCACTTCCTTCTGATGAAGTTTATCCAAATCTTGCTTCTTCTTCTCCACCAACTCCAACTGAGAAGATAAATTCTCCTTTACAGCCTCTACCTCGTTATTCCTACGCTGTAACTCTTCCTGACGTTGATTCATCGTCAGTTCTCTTTGTTTCAATTTAGTCTCGACAGACTGGATCTTAGCGTTACGCTGTGATACCTGTTTTTCCAAGTCCGCTTTCAAATGAAGAAACTTCTCCTTTACTTCCAGCATCTTGTTCTTCTTTATCACCTCAGCCTCCTTCTCCGCCTCTTGAAGCACGGAGTCGTACTTCGACTTCAGAAGGAAACGCATGCCCAGCCACGCAAGCAACCCACCAATGATGAAGGTTACTATCGGTATGATTATATACATTCCAACCATTTAACTAATAATTTAAGATTCATTTATTTATATACAAAAAAAGCACTACCATCACACGGTCTTACCGTGCAAAGCAGTGCGGAAACTCTCTTCTTACAATATGTATGTTATTTCTTCAGATATCCTTCCAACTCGGTTGTAAGCTCCTGTATCTTATCCGTAAAAGGATTTGTATCATTCCGTTTTTCCAACTCCAGATTATGCATCGAGAGTTGAAAAGCCACCATGGCTAACAAATCTTTCGTATCCACCTCGACCGCAAAATGCTGCCTGTATTGAAGAATCTTGCTGTTGATCTGATCAGCGGCGGCACGTGCCAACTCTTCCTCATGACGTTTGATCGTAAGCGGATATTTCTTTCCGGCTATCACTATATTTATAAGAAATTCTTCGTCCATCGCTTCTATTCATTTAAAAGTGCGATGCACTTGTCTACTTCCCGCACTAATTTTGATAACCGCATCCGGGCGTTCTTCATCTCTTCCTCATTCGTAGAAACAATTCGCGCCGTCAGCATGTTATCACATTTGGCATTCAATCCTTCAATCATATCCTTCGCCTGCCGCAACTCCTCGTCTTTAAGGCTCAAAGCAGCTGTAAGTTCGTCAATTCTACGTTTCTGCTGATCGTATAACGCCATCAAATCACGAACTCTAACCTCAAATACAGCTAACAATCTCTTATGATCTTCGGTCATTTCACACCAAATTCTACACAAAAGTAAGTTTTTGAATTGAATTAACCAACTGTAGACTTAATTATTTTGACAGAAAACGTATGGACAAATAAAAAGGCCGTCCAAAAAAATCGAACAGCCCTCCCTAATTCTTGTAAACGTTCCTCTTGTTTACACTAAAGAAACATACATTTCACCTTCAATCTCCTCGAAAGCTAATTTACCTTCTTTCGCCAACCAACCAAAAGCGGCGTACATATCTTTTTCCGCTTTAATCTTCGTGGCTTTCTTCACTGCCTTAAAACTCATTTTACCGCCTTCATTTAAAACGTTCCATACAAGGCCGGCGTTTGTACCAATTAATTCAATCATTTTATGATAACATTTGATTACTGGGGACAAATTTATAGATTAAATGATTAAAACAAAAGATTATAGATGTTTTTTAGCATAAAAGATGGACATTTTTCGCTTTGTAAACAATATTAACACGGTTATAACGTTATTTTTCCTCTGTTTTCTCGGCATATCAGTTCCGCTTCCACGTTTACCGCTGAGACATATCTTTTTAATAAGTCAACCGAGTAACCACCCGCTTCCAATAAGCCCTCCTTACCGGAATAACCATTCAGAATCATTAACAATGAAGTGGTCGACATTTCAATCTTGGTACGTTCCTCATCGCTGGTAGGCGTTCCGACACCCGCTACTCCATCCCTGTAGACTGGAAGACCGGCGATATTCAATTCACCACGTCCGATACCGTGATAAATTTCCCCCTCTTTTCCGACACCTAGTTCCAATCCGCCTACAATCTTATCTGCGTCAAATCCTCCGATAGAATAACCGCTACGGATAGAAACCAGATTGACGATATCCACCAAGGTATCTATCTTATATAAAGGAAGCCCGCGAAGTATCCGCCGTCTTAACGCCTCGGCGGAAGGGCGATACCGGTTCGGGTCTTTCCCCAGACGTTTATAAGCTTGACGGGTAGCGAAAATAGGAGTCCACTTATTAATATCCTCTATCTTGGCTTTCAGCGCATCGATGACTTCGGCCGGATTCTCTCCTTTCCTCATGATGACGATACCCTGCACGACATCGTCTTCGGCCATACGC
>OGPE01001735.1_pt1 | contig 13524 bp, 10 predicted proteins | sample 1552881 | NCBI WGS metagenome assembly OGPE01 (sample SAMEA2580236, study PRJEB22360) | human gut metagenome | biome: human gut; feature: human-associated habitat; material: faeces | place: Denmark | collected 2008/2010 | reverse complement strand
TATTTTTCTGCTGTTCCATGAAACTCAAGCTGATCTGTATTCCAGAGATTTTTCAACTCATCCATATATTTCCCACGAAAGACTCTGGAGATAGCCCATATGGGTAGAAAAAACTCCGTACCATTGTCTTTCCACTCATTTTTCGGTGTCAGGCCGCCGCCAAGCAGTATCGTATGGATATGGGGATGAAAATTCATTTCTGAGCCCCATGTATGCAGGATGCAGATATAACCAACAGAAGCCCCGAGGTGCTTTGGGTCGGATGTCAGTTCCTGAATGGTAGCGGAAGCCGCATGATACAGCGTGTCATATAACAGTTTCTGGTTACTGTAAATGACAGAGTTCAGAATATCAGGGACTGTAAACACCAGATGGAAATAAGGGGCATCAAGCACATCCTCTCTGCGAGCATCCATCCACATTTCCTTCGGAACAGCCTGACACATGGGACAGCAACGGTTCCGGCAGGAATTATAATGGATCTGGACAGTACCACAGTCTTCGCATACACTGACATTCGCACCATAAGCTCCTGTTTTGCAATTCAGGATGTTCCGGGCAACTTTTGCCTGTTCCGGGGATGGGGAACAGCTTTCAAGGTATGCCGGATAAAAATGCCGGAAAATATCCTGGACGGTGGGTTTATTCATGGCCGGCACCTTCTTTCCTGTCAAAAGGGCTTTGAATGCCCATCAGGGATTTGTTGCTGACATGAAGATATACTTCCGTGGATTTCGGATCACGGTGTCCAAGCAGAGCTTGAATGTTCTGCCGTTCTATGCCCTGTTCCATCAGATGGGTTGCAAAGCTATGGCGCAGACAGTGCGGGGTTGCTGTCTTCGGAAGTTCAGCATCAGCTACTGCCCGCCGCATGACCTGTTCCAAAGTACTGACTGTCAGGTAATTACCGGTAAATTTATTTGGAAACAGGATGCCACGGGGACGACCTTTCTCAAACCAGTATTGTGTAAGGATATCCAGACAACGCTTAGAGAGAATGGTATAGCGGTCCATCCGGTTTTTCGTATCCCGGACATGGATCTGCATATTTGAACGTGAGATGTCATCATAGTGAAGATGGATCACTTCAGAAACCCTCATGCCAGAAGAATACATGATTGCGAACATAGCCTTATATTTGATATCGTCAACAGCAGATAACAAACGGTCAATCTCAGAGGCGGTCAGTACAGTCGGAAGTTTATGTTCCAGGATCATACGCGGAACCGTGATATCATCCCAAAGGATATGCAGGACATTCCGATAGAAAAAACGGATAGCAGAATTATAGAGATTCAGGGTTGTGGCTTTCAGTCCTTCCTCTTTTTTCGCAAGCAAAAAAGTCCTGACATCCTGACAGGTAAGCTCTTCAGGATTCTTATTCTGATATTTCAGAAAATAAGAGACATAGTTTTTATAGCAGTTGATGGAACGTTCTTTAAGGTTACGGATTTTTCCGGCTTCCTCAAGCTGTTCTAAATATTTTTCATACATAATAAAATCCTCCATATAAAATCAGTAGTTATCCGGAACACTGCTTTATATGGAGGTGCATTTGGGTCATAAAACCGCTTGCCAACCAAGCGGAAGGGTGGTATTCTTTTCATAGGCAGTGGGAAGGTCGATCCTGTTTGATTGTTTCGTTGTGGTGACTTAACAATACTACTTTTAGGACTTGCTTTCCACTGTTTTGTTATAGAAAAAAGAAAATCGCTATGCCATAGCCTTGGCAGGCCATCGCGCAGCGATTTTGTTCAATTCCAATTTATCACTTTGTCTATGCTACAAATTATATCACATCGGTTTTTGAAAAACTACTTCTATATGTAAAGGCAACCCGAAGGCTGCCCCAGGCATCAAGCCTATCCTGTTTACACAGGTTCATTATCATCTTCATCGACGGAGCTATCTGCATCATCGTCCTCAAACTCCGGATCGTATCCATAGTCCTCGTCATCGTCCACATAATCAGCATCCGGATCAGGCTTTGCCGCTTCCTGTGCCTTCTTCTTTTCCTGGACTTTCTTGAATACGAAGAATCCGCCGCCACAGACAAGCACAATCAGAGTAAGAATCGCCGGGAGCATATTCGTGGATTTCGGCTTTTCCTCTGGAGTAGGTTCTGTAATTTCGGGAACCGTTTCAACCACTTCTGGCCTTGTTTCCTCAACCGGCTTGGTGAACTCTGCAACTTCCTCCTCGTCCATCAGCTTGAGCAGGTCGGCTTCATCCACCTGATTCAGAAAATGCACGGTTTCCTCGCCCTTATCATCACGGTCAATGATGATATAGAAGTAGTTTCCGTTTTTGGTAACGGCAGTAATGAATTGCTTTCCACTTTTCGTAGGTGAACCAACATCGTCAACCAGAGTCAGATTACCGTCAGGAGTAAGGGCGGGTTCGCTTGTGTCCGTGTCCATGTTCTGCATGAACGCACTCATAAACATCATAAGCAACGCCATATCCATTTCGCTGTTCTGCTCGGCTTTTTCAATCAGTTCCAGATAGTCGCTGTGAACATATCCGTTCTTTTCAGGCACAGTGATCTGATACCAGTCACCCTCAACACCGACCACCACAACTTCCTCGCCGGGACGGAGCTGGTCGATGATTTCATAATTCATGCCTGCACCGGTACGCACATTCAAACGGGAACCGCTCGTTACCACCTTGCCAGTTCCCATGTTATTATCCTCGGATTCCTCTGCACCGTAAGTCCATTCTTTACCATTGAAAGAAAAAACCACCGTGCCATCCTCATTGACGGTCACGGTGTAGGGAACTTCCTCGGAAGTCTTATCTTCGGTCTTTTCAGGGACAGTTTCCACGGTTTCTGCCTTTCCCGTAGTAGTGGTTGTTGCACTCTCATCGGAGTAGGCAAACACCGTTGTCGAAAACACACCCATGCACATCGCAAGTGCCAGCAACATGGCACTGAATCTCTTAAATCTCATTCTGCGCTTCCTCCTCATTCATAGTATTGATCGTATCAGGTTTCGGAGCCATATCCGCTGCAAACATACGGAGCAGCTCGGAAAGCTGTTCGGGATTCAGGTTCGCAGCATGAACCATCTCGTGAATTTCGGAATTTTCCTCCTCACGGTATCTGCGTTCCAGGTCTTTCACCTTAGCATCCCATTCTGCCCGTTTCTTACGGGCTTTTTCAAGGTCTGCACCAATTCTGTCTAATTTGGCACTCAATCGCCATCCCTCCTTTAATTTCTGATTCTGCCAAAGCAGTAAAAATGCTGTTGCCAGTAATTCGATTCGATAGAAGCGTAAGAAATCGGGTTTCCGCAGTGGATCATCATACCATTGCCGACATAAATACCAACGTGCGATGCACCGGAGGTATCATAAGTGCCTTGGAAGAAAATCAAATCTCCCGGCTTGGCAGAGCTTTTGGGGATAATATCACATACGCCCATCAAACCATTTGCAGTCAAACGACCAACACTCCAACCGTTGCCGCAGTGATTGATTACATAGGAAACAAACCCGGAGCAGTCAAAGGAGGTGGACGGGCTGCTGCCGCCCCACACATACGGGTATCCCAGATACTTCTCGGCTTCACGAATCATATTGGCAAATCGTGTGTCTGTCAGCGCTTCACCCGGAATATCATAATCGGTGTACTCACCGCCAGGGGTGGCGTAAATGTCATTTCCGAAAATATCCGGTCTGTTGCCCCTTGTCTGAAGCAAAATTCTATATCGCTCCATATCATCTTCCGACAATCCGGAATTTGAAATCACACTGTTCAAGCCCTTATTTCTGAGCTTCACTTTCAGAATATAATATTCGTAATCTTCTTCCTCTGTTGTTGTCTCTCCCGTTTCGGGATCAGTAGAAGATGTTGTTCGTGTACGAATCTCTACTACTTCTGTGAGGGTCAGCTCATATTGTTGCTCAAACAGCCATTGCAGGGTAGCCTGCACCTCATCTCTGGTGTAGTCCTCGAATTTTACCGTCAGATATGCCGCAAGCTCATAAGGATTGTGGTTGATTTCATCAAGGTCATACCGGTACTCGTCATATCCGCTATGAGTACGCTCGATATTATTGATTTCATTGCGGAGCGCAGCTTCCAAAGCCTTGTAATCATTGTCCGCACCGATAATATCTTCCTCTTTTGCGGTAAAAGAAGTTCCCAGAACGATCTGTGTGCCGCCTTGGAACATAGCCGAACAAGACGAGAACATCCCTGAGAGGATCATAAAAAGCAGTCCAGCAATCAGAACAAACAGAATCGTTTTAGAGTGTGTGGTGCAAAACTCCATCGCTTTCTCTGTAATCGTTTTGGTGCTTTGGGCTGCTTTCTTTGTTGCTTTAGCGGCAGTTTCTTTCGCTGTCCCTTTGCCTGCCTTCGCCGCTGCATAATCCTTTTTGATTGCCTGTTTTTGTTTCCATCGGGAAATGGGATTGGAAGTGGCATCGGGGTTGTCCTTTTTGAACTTCTCATACAGGGCATTTACATTTGCTTTATCTGATTTTTCTACCAGCTTATCTGCCTTGTCGTAGGCTTTCAGCTTGTGGCTGTAAACGGCATGATCGACGGTATAGAAAGTGGATTCAACAGCCTTGGTCGTTTCCTGCACAGCCTGAACGCCGATATTATCATCCTCATATTCTGACACCGCCTGATGTGCTTTGGATGTGAGCGTGACTGCGGCACCACGACTTGCCGTGTGATTTGCCACAGATGGGCGCTCGATTTCCGTAAACTCCGCTTTTTCAAAACGGAGCTTTGCTTTACGGGAACCGGCTGCATCTGTTTCCAGCTTTAGTTTCGGCTTTGCCTTTTTGGAAGCCAATTTGTCCGTCGCTTTTTCAGCCTTATCAACCGCCTTATCTGCACGGTCGGCAGCTTTCTTCACACGAGAATCTGCAAGGTCATCTTCGGTAAACCGGAGTCGTGTAGGTCTTTTCGCCATACATTACGCCTCCTTTTCCTGTGCCACCTCGTTTAACTTCGTGGTCATAATGCGATACAGTTCCAGATCGGTCGGGAATCGGTCAATGAACGGCAGAATCACATTGCCATAGAACAGAAGTCCTTCGCCCTCACCGGAGTTGGTTACATAGGACAGCTGATGCGGCGAAATGTTCAGCCGCTGTGCCAGAATACTTCGGTCGTCACTTGCCTGATTCAGCATATAGATGAAATCAGAGTTTTCGAGAATGTTGGCAATCTCCGGGGAACGAAGCAGGTCTTTGACATTCTGGGTAATACCGGTCGGCAAGCCGCCCCATTTACGGAATCGCTTCCAGATTTCTACGGAATAGGTTGCCGTCTGTTCTTCCTTCAGAAGCAATCTCGATAGGTCAGACGCTTTCACGCCTTTCGCCCCGAGCCACACCGTGCAAGCAACTTTCATTGCACACGGCGTTCCATGGGATAAGTCTTTATTGCTAATACAGTTACTTCAAAGTCTGGTTAATTGTTATAAGGTTAATTGCTTCCAATCCTGCTTTAGCTCTCCATTTGTTGAGCTTTGCAATCTTGGCAGGTGCCCTACAATCGAATAAATCGATGAGGGACTTGATGATTTTCACGTCATTAGAATAGATAAGGCTCTTTATATCTTTGTGTACGATTCTGAGGTTTGCATATTCATCCGTACCACCTTGGCTTGGTGGATTAAGATATATGCATTCCACATCTTCAAACGCAAGAGACACCTTTGAGAGTTCACACTTACCCTTTGATGCCACAAATCTTGATAGGCGGTTGTCACAGAATTCGATACTATGATTCGTGTCGTTATCTCTACTCAACTTCAACAGCGTTTCTCCATATTCAGATTTAGCAAGCATGCGGTGAATACGCTCACGTCCCTGTGGGGTGTAACGATTGGTGTCCACTCGGTAGAACATTGGATTTTGCGTCCTACAGTATGCTACAGGAACGACAATCATACCATTGATATATCTAACCTGTTTGGACTCCCCATATTTCTGATAGAAATATTCGTCCATCGCACCTTTCAATGTCGGCGGTTTTTCCTTGGAGAGGTCAGCCCGACTATTCAGTCTCGTCTTCATGGTTATGTCAATCGACGGGAACAGTCTGTGAACATCTGCATTTATCATAGTAGCCATGTTATAGTACTGATGCATACCAATGACTGCTTGGTTGTATCTGATGAGGTCATCGTGCTGTGATTGTTCACTCTCGTGAGATTTACAGGCCTGCGCCATGGCATTTTTCAGCTTCACTCGTTGAGAATTGATGGCTTTGTCAGTCATATGAGACTTGATAGACCATTTCTTTCCCTTCTTGTAAAGTTTAAATTTTATGCCTAAGAAGTCGCTATAGCCTTTGGTAAGATTCGTAATTCGTGACTTATCTGGAGATGTTTCCAGCTTTAGTCTGTCCATTAGCCATTGCTCGACCGCATGCTTTAGCTTGGAAGCATCAGAATACGACCTGCAAAATATCTTAAAATCATCCGCATATCTCACTATGTGGCACTCTTTCAATCTGGACTGTCGCAACTTCTTGTACAGATTCCCTTTATTCGGAGTACCATTTTTATTCATATAAATATCGCTTTTCAGAGGATGCTTTGCAGGCATTTCCTCCCATTGACTGGCTATCCACCAATCAAGCTCATTCAGCACAATATTTGCCAGTAAGGGACTAAGTACACCGCCCTGTGGCGTGCCTTTGTCGGGTACCGTTCTAACCCCATTTTCTTCAATTGGAGCTTTTAGCATTTTTCCTATTAAGGAAATCAGCCTTTTATCACGTATTCCCATCGTCCATATCTGTTTTAGTAGCTTTCCATGGTCGACATTATCAAAAAATCCCTTGATATCTACATCAACTACATAGTGGAATCCGTCCACCTGCGCCAGTTTGTAACACACGGCAACGGCATTCTTAGTGCTACGATTCGGTCTGAAACCATAACTGTGCCGATAAAACTTGGCTTCGCATATAGGCTCCATGACCTGCAACACGCTTTGTTGTACAATCCTATCTAATACCGTAGGGATTCCTAATGGTCGCATTTTCCCATTTGGCTTTGGGATATATACCCTTCTCACCGCTTTAGGCTGATAGTTAAGAATTTTGTCCCTAACACATTGAACCAATGCTTCCTCTGACATCTCAGCTAAGTCCTTAAAGGTCTTACCGTCGACACCAGGTGTGCTGCTTCCTTTGTTTGATTTGAGATTACGGTATGCCATTTTGATATTGGCATCTGAACCGATAATACTTATCAGATTCGTGAAAATCTTTTCGCTCGCACTATCCGCATATAATGCGTCCTGTACTTCGACCATGCCGTAGTACTCAGCATATCGGATAGCACTTTTCTTTAACAATTCCTTTCTTTGCATAGTCAACATCACCTCACTCTCGCAAGACTTGTTTCTCTTAGTCATACTCGAACCTATGAATGTTAACTGCATTACTTTATTACACTTGTTTTGTCGACTGGCAGACTGACCAGTCGTCCCACTAGAGGCTGTTGCTCCACTCCCATTACAGAAGCTTCATCGCTCGTGCCTCCGCTCTCACAACGATAAAGGTAAGTTATACAGTGTGTTTTCCTTACCAACAGGTCATAGCATGTGCAACTGCTCGCTGTTCGTTGCTTTCGACGTTCCAATATGATGCAATATACTGCACTTAGGTGCTTCCTTTGAGCCTGCTGATTTCCATTGCCTGTAACAATGCTCCGACTTTCACTTCCACCCAGTTACTTTTCGGTAATCAGCGCCAAACCGTTGGCATACGCTTTTCAACGCATTCGAATTTTAGACTCTTTAAATCGTCAGTTCGTCCCCACTTCCGTGGATACTCACCATATACAGCTTCACTACATAATCACAGGCAACCCACACCTCTGTGAATCTTTCCTCAGCCTTACCTGTTAGGACCTGCTTTTTGCTCTTCACCCTAACTTTTGACAACCCGATAGTTCTTGCACAACTATCACGCTGTAGGGAGTTTGTGTGTGTCCCTTCCGGGCGTTACCCCTTCATTTGAACAACACCATATCAGTTGTATCAGTAGCTTTTCTTTTTACGGACGGCTACTGACCCCGCTGTCTATTCAACAAGCGGAACGTCTCGTCCGATGGAATTCATCCACATAGTAACGGGTGGATTTATGAGCGGAACGGTTGATCGTCACTCGGTTCCATACCTGGTCCTGCACAATCAGCATCCCGATCTTCTTCAGCTGTTTTCCAAGCTCCTTGATATCAAAACATACGATACGGTTGTTGATGTCCACATTTGTGCGATGATTAAATACATTTAGGGAACCTGTAACGTAAATCTCCAATGAAGTTGCCAGACGCTGTGCTTCCGGCTCTTCCTGTTTCCGCAACAGATTATATAAATCCTCCAGTATCGGCATCTTCTCTGGCACCGGATCAGCGAGATATTCCTGATAGACCAGCCGCACACAACGGTCAATGATCGTCTTTTCTACCGGTTCCAGTCCATTCTTTCCACCGACAATCAGTTCACACAGGGACAGAATAAAATCTGCCTTTAAGGACAGCGGATTATCTTCCTCTGAATAATTCAGGTTCAGATCCATCGGATTGATATACTGGTCTGATACCGGTGAAATCCGGATGACCTGTCCGTGCAGTGCCTGCACCAGTGGATAATACTCGGCTTCTGGATCACAAATAATAATATCGTCCTCCGTAATCAGGAAACAGTTCGTAATTTCTCTTTTTGCTGAGAAGGATTTACCGGAACCAGGTGTACCAAGAATCAGTCCATTCGGGTTCTTCAGACGCTTCCGGTCAACCATAATCATGTTGTTGGATAATGCATTCAATCCATAATAAAGAGCTTCCCCTTCCTGGAACAGTTCCTGTGTCGTAAATGGCACAAAGATCGCTGTTGCCGATGTGGTAAGCCCTCTCTGAATCTCAATTCGATTGACTCCCAGTGGAATACAGGACATCAATGCTGCTTCCTGCTGATAGTCCAGCTGTTTTAAGGAACAGTTGTATTTTTGTGCGATACCCTGTACCTGGAAGATATTGTTATCCAGCTTCTGACGCTTCTTTGCGGTATTCATCACCAACACTGTCACAAGAAACATACGCTCATTTCTGGACTGTAAATCTTCCAGCAGATTCTTTGCTTCTTCCCCGTAGGTCACAAGATCCGATGGAAGCACATCCATGTCATACCCGGAACGTACCGCCCGCTTCTGCTCTTCAATCTTCATCTTATCCAAATCTGAAATCTTGCTCTTGATCATCTTGATCGCAGAACTCTGGTCAATGGACTGGATATGAATATTGACATTGATGCTGTCATCCACATCCAGGAAATCTGCAAGCATCCGGTCTGTAAGCTCCGGTGCCAGGATCTGCAGATAACTCACGCTTCCCATGGTCTTTCCCATCAGAAATGTCTGATTCTTGGAAAAGTTAAAGGAAGTTGGTGCAATAAAGTCTTTGGTCTTTAATCCTGTTTCCGGCAGCATCTTGTACTGGAACTTAAATGGTTCAATCCGATCCTGGTTGAACACATGATACAGAATCTCCAGTCGCTCCAGACCATTTAAGGAATGTGCCTGTGCTCCCAGAACTTTAAAGTTGTTCAGGATATCGGCTTCAATCCTTTCAAGCCTTGGTCTTGCCACCTTCAGGCTTTCTGCTTCGATTCCAAAAGTGATATACTTTGTCTTCACCAGACCATTATTTCCTTTGGAAAGCTGATTTTTCAGCATAGTACGGTACTCTTCACGAATGGCATTGAAGTCATCGTTCTGATCCGGAATATCAATACTTTTCTCAAATTCTGCCACATCCACCTGCTGATTGATAAAGGACAGCTGCACACTGATGGAAGAATCAAAGTAATTTAAGAAATCACAGTAATTCTCAAATATCGTGGTCTTATCCTCATTTAAAGCCAGCTGATAATTGATGTCATAAAACTGAATTGTCTTAGAGAAAAAGGTCTTTGTCACCTGGCAGATACCATCCTGCAGCATCCGAATATACGGAATACTCTGCTGTGCAGTTGTAGGAATGTTTTTCTGTTTCCTACGATCCCGTTCCTGCTTCTTCCTACGCTTTTCCTGTTCTCTTTCTTTTCTGCTTTTTTTGTTTCTTCTTTCCTGACGGTTTCTTTTTTCCGCCAGGGACAGACGCTCCTGCTGAGCCTCCTGCTTTGTCTTTTTTGCCATCCGGCACACCCTCCTTTTTTACAAGGGTGGAAATCTCCTGATAAAAATTTTCTGTCTTATATGGTCTTACCGCTGGACATATAAACTTCTGTCGAATGATATTTGCCACCACTTTTTCAAAGGGAAGCCCGTCTTTTTCATACATTGCCATGAAGAAAAACGGAAGCATGATCGTTACCATCAGGATGGCTGCGATACTGGAACCGATTGGTTTTCTCATGAACAGATAAAACGGAATTCCCACAACTGCGGCAAGTGAAAAGAAAATCAACTGCCGCTTTGTCAGATTTAACGCTACTTTTGTTTTGACCTTGGTAAGGTCTTTTGGTACTGGTACATACGCCATGGTATGCGCTCCTTTCCTGCCCGTTAGTGGGCATTGAATATTGATTTGCTAAGGCTTCCGGTCTTGAATAATGAAAATGCAAGAATCACGGTATAAGCCGCTACTGAAAACATTGCTGCATGAAGGTCACTGGATATGGTCATTGCATTTACTAAAACTGCATAAATTCCCACACAGACCATCATGAAGAATCCCTGAAATGCCAGTGCGAACAAGCCTTTTAAATAGTTGTTTCCGATATTGCCCCATTCCTTATTGGTCATGGTGGCAAACGGAATTGGTGCTATGGAAGTATAAAGGTAAATTTCTATCATCCTGCCGTACAAGATTACCGTAATGATAATTGACAGAATGTGCATGGTAACACTGATCAACATCGTTTCCATGGATAGCAGGAACAAATCCCCCAGTTCCATATCTTCCAGTGCATCCACAATCCTTGTGATTGCTTCCGATGCGTCCACTGCTGTGTTTCCGGAAATTACTCCGGCGGCATTGTTGACCACATGCTGGCCAACGTCAAAGACCGCCATCGTGATATTGAACGTATTTGTCACCAGATAAATAGCTACATACGCTTTGAAGATCCAGAGGAAAATATTGTAAGTCTCAAATTCATGGAAATTGTTTTTCTGTGTTACCATCGTGATCAATTCATAGCACAGGACAAAGGTGATGATCAGTCCCGCAATGGGGACAATCACTGTTTGGGATAAATTCTGAATCAGATTAAAAATCCCTGCATTCCATCCCTGCGGTGTCTGTCCCACCTGCCCGGCTATGGTTCCCACCTGCTCATTGACAGACGTGAACATGTTATCCAAACTTGACTTGATAAGCCCGATCAGGATATCCTTTATCGCTTCCGTAATTCTCTCAATGATGGTGTTCATCTACCACTCCTCTTAAGAGAACAATGTTGCCAGCTGTGGAATCAGGGTAGTTCCCAGCAGCATGATTCCGGCACCAGCCATCAGCTGTTTTATCCCCAATTAGGTGTAAAACTCTGCTCGATGGCGGGCGGCGGCGTACAAAAAATCTATATGGTGTTTTTAAGAGAACCGTCCCGGCGGGACAGGTCAGGCAGTGACCTGTTCCACCTCCGGGATGGGTTTGAGATTAAAATGAATTTCGATAGAAATGTGTCTTGTTTTATCTTCGTCAATGCGCTCATGCACGACGATTTCTTTGATTAAGCGGTTGAGGGTGGCTGCGTCCAGCTCTGTGATGTTGGCGTATTCCTGAATGGCTTCCACCCATTGTTTTGCGTCATTGGCAAGCTGGACTTCATCGGACAGCCGCTTTCTGCCCTCGGACACTTTTGTTTTAAGCTCCGTCTGCTCGGTCTGTGTCTTTTCCAGCATGGTGTTGAAATTCTGCTCACTGATACGCCCTGCAATCATATCCTCATAAAGCCGCATTACCATTTTGTCCAGAACCTCAATCCGTTCCTCGTCCCTTGTAAGGGAGCGTTCCATTGCTTCCCGCTGTTCCCGCTGCTCGGCTTCACAGGTATTGGTCAGGCGGTCGGCAACCGCTTCCCCGTCCATCAGGGCAGCTCTGGCACATTCCCGGATTTTCCGCAGCACATGGCTGTAAAGGGTGTCATAGTCAATCCGGTGCTGGGTGCAGTGGTTCTTTCCAAAGGCATTGTAGGTCTTGCAGGAATAAATCTGCTGGGGATGTTTTGCGTTTGTGTAGCGTATCGTCAGCGACTTCCCACACTCGCCGCATTTTATCAGTCCGGCAAACAGGCTGATTTCATTGGTCTGCCCCGGACGCTGGCGGGATTTCAGCTTGTTCTGCACAATGTCAAAGCTCATGCGGTCAATCAGCGGTTCATGCTGTCCCTCCACCACAATCCAGTCCTCCGGCTTCTTTTCCCCAATCGTGCCGATTTTGAAACGGTAGTCCTTTTTCTGGGAAGCAATCGCCCCGGTGTAGACGGGATTCATCAAAAGGTCTTTGATAACGGAGAAGTCCCACATATACCGCCCGTTTTCCGGGTCTTTCTTTTCCCATTTGGTGCGGGTATTGCGAAGCCCCCGTTCCCGGTTCCACCATGTGGGGCAGGGGATTTTTTCTTCCTCCAGCCGTCTGCGGATATAGTTCGGACCATGACCGTTTAGGGCATATCCGAAAATCAGCCGCACAATCGGGGCGGTTTCCTCGTCAATGAGCAGATGGTTTTTGTCCTCCGGGTCTTTCCGATACCCAAACGGGGCAAGACACCCGGTAAACTGTCCTTTCTGCGCTTTCAGAAGATAAGAGGAATGGACTTTCTTGGAAATATCCTTGCTGTACATCTCGTTCAGGATATTCTTGAACGGGGCAATGTCGTTGTTATCCCGCAGGGTGTCGATACCGTCATTCATGGCGATATAGCGGACACCGTTTCTTGGGAAAAAGTCCTCAATCAAATGCCCGGTTTGCAGATAGTTACGCCCCAGTCGGCTGAGGTCTTTCGTGATGACAAGGTTGATTTGCCTGCGCTCAATGGCTCTCAACATTCTCTGTAAATCAGGACGCTCCATATTAAGACCTGTGAAGCCATCGTCCTGATAGACTGCCACAACCTCCCATCCCTGCTTTTCGCAGTATTTTTCCAGCATATCACGCTGGTTTGCGATACTGGCACTTTCGCCTTGCAGGTCATCGTCCTTTGACAGCCTGCAATAGACCGCTGCACGATAGCCCCCGGCAAGTGCCGAACCGATTGTTCTGTATTCCATTTCGTTCATCATAGCCATTTACCCACACAATCCAGACGGTATCTGGCTCTTTTGAACCTCATCTTCATTATACTTCAAATCTTTCTTTTTAGCAAGATATTCTTTTGTATTTGTTTTGCCGTATTTCTGGGAAATCAGGCTGACGAACACATCGGTGGCGTCCAGCTCCCCGTCAAATACAGTTGTCACATGAATCTCTGTTTTGTTTTTTGCCATAGGCAGTTATCCTCCATACATGAAAATAGCCAGACAGAGGGTGTCGGCAA
>OGPE01001733.1_pt1 | contig 13546 bp, 10 predicted proteins | sample 1552881 | NCBI WGS metagenome assembly OGPE01 (sample SAMEA2580236, study PRJEB22360) | human gut metagenome | biome: human gut; feature: human-associated habitat; material: faeces | place: Denmark | collected 2008/2010 | reverse complement strand
ATCTGACGAAAAATTTGACAACGCATCTGTCGCACAATCTTTGTGCGGTATTGCCGTTCGTTTTCACGGAGAAGCACCTTTGCCGAACTGGAACAAAATGGAATTTTTGTCGTTATCGCACAAATGGAAAGTGTCACTTTTGGTGAAAAAAGAGATTTCCTGCGGCAATTCGCTGTAGCATCTTGACAAATATCCTTCTACATGGTAAACTGTTTCTAGTGAATTTGATACAGGATTCCGAAAATTGAAATATTGGAATGTTACCTTTCGACAAGCTTGTCTGATTGGGCATCACCAACTTTTATGCACGCAAAATGGACGCGGTATAGGGGTTGGCTTTTTTTATACCATTTTGAGGTGCTTTATGAAAATTATCAAAGTTATCAATAACAACACAGTATGTGCTTTGGATAAAAAAGGCAAAGAACAGATCATATCCGGAAAGGGCATCGGATTCGGCAAAAAACGCGGCGACGAAGTGGATTCGGCACAGATCCAGAAAATCTATATGATCGCTGATTCTGCCCTGCGGAAACGCATGGTGGAATGTCTGGCGGAAATCCCCTACGAACATATCCGTCTGACATCAGATCTGGTCGATCATATTTCTGAACAGTTTTCACAGGAAGTGTTGAAAGAGTCGCTGATGATCAGTCTGTCCGACCATATCAGTTTTGCGATCGAACGGCAGAAGCAGGGGATCAATTTTGCCAATCCGCTGATGGACTCCATTCACGATTGTTTTCCGGAGGAACTTGCTCTTGGAAACTATTGTCTGGAAGAAATCCGCCGGCAGCTGGGAATATCGCTTCACAAAGACGAAGCCGGCTTCATTGCCATGCATATCATCAACGCACGGCTGCATACCAACATGGGACAAGTTCCGGATATTACAAAGCTGGTGAATGGTTGTGCAGAAATTGCAGATACTTTTTATCAGGGAAAGCTGGACAAGACCACCGTTTCTTACGAACGGTTTCTGGTACATCTGAAGTATCTGGCGAAGCGGCTGTTCCAGTCGCAGGAATTCTCCAATGTGCTTAGTCGGGACGAGGAGATTTTAAGCTTTGTCCGGCAGAAATTCCAAAAACATTATCGCTGTGCCAAGTGCCTGCAGGATTATATCCTGAAAAATTTTGCACGCACAATTTCAGAGGACGAAATGATGACATTGGCGTTCCACCTGAAAAAAGTCAGCGAATCCCGTTAAAAACGCTTGATTTCATTACAACTGGTACCTAGGGCAATACCGCACAATCTTTGTGCGGTATTGCCCTAGTAATGATTCCGGCGTGAAGATACAGAACATTATTTTTAGGAGGACTTTTGTAATGAAAGACAAGATTTTCGGCGTATTGCAGCGAGTGGGACGCTCCTTCATGCTTCCCATTGCACTGCTGCCGGTGGCGGGGCTTCTGCTGGGTTTGGGAAGTTCCTTTACAAATGCCACTACAATTGAAACTTATCATCTGGGAAACATCATCTATGAGGGCGGACTGCTCTACACCATTCTGGACATCATGAGCAAGGCGGGAAGTGCCGTCTTTGACAATCTGGCACTGTTGTTTGCCATGGGTGTTTCCATTGGCATGGCGAAAAAAGAAAAGGAAGTCGCTGCTCTTTCCGGTGCGATCGCCTATCTGGTCATGAACACCGCGATCAGTGCTCTGATCTCTGCCAAGGGCGGCGTAGAAGCAATGGCAGCCAACTCCACCACCTCTGTGCTGGGTATCACCACACTGCAAATGGGCGTGTTCGGCGGTATTCTGGTTGGCTTGGGCGTAGCGGCTCTGCACAACCGGTTCTATAAAATTGAACTGCCGCAGGTGCTTTCCTTCTTCGGCGGTACTCGTTTCGTGCCGATCATTTCTACCGTGGTGTACCTGTTCGTTGGTGTCATCATGTTCTTCCTGTGGCCGGTGGTACAGTCCGGTATCTCTCATCTGGGAACGCTGGTGCTTCGCTCCGGTTACGCCGGTACATGGATCTACGGCATTTTGGAACGTGCCCTGATTCCGTTTGGCCTGCACCATGTATTCTATATGCCGTTCTGGCAGACAGAACTAGGCGGCTCCATGATGATCGACGGCAACATGGTTTCCGGTGCCCAGAACATCTTCTTTGCTGAACTGGCTTCCAAGTCTACAACAGAATTTTCCGTTTCTGCGACACGCTTCATGTCCGGTAAGTTCCCGTTCATGATCTTCGGTCTGCCGGCTGCGGCATTTGCAATGTACCGTGCGGCTCGTCCGGAAAAGAAAAAGATGGTCGGAAGCCTGCTGCTTTCCGCAGCCCTGACCTCTATGATTACCGGCATCACCGAACCGCTGGAATTCACATTCCTGTTCGTGGCTCCGCTGATGTATGCCGTACACTGCGTACTGGCTGGTCTGTCCTATATGCTGATGCACATTCTGAATGTTGGTGTCGGCATGACGTTCTCCGGCGGTGCCATTGACCTGACACTGTTCGGTATTTTACAGGGCAATGCGAAAACCCACTGGATCTGGATCGTGGTTGTCGGTCTGGTCTATGCAGTTGTTTACTACTTCGTATTCTACTTTATGATCACCAAGCTGAACCTGAAAACACCGGGCAGAGAACCGGACGATGTAGAGCCGAAACTCTATCGCAGAAGCGATGTTAATGCGGCAAAGGCAGAGAAAAAAGCAGGCGGCAGTGCGGCTGTAGACATGGTCAGTGCAATGGTGCTGAAAGGTCTGGGCGGCAAGGCAAACCTGTCCGATCTGGACTGCTGTGCAACACGCCTGCGGGTAACAGTACAGAATGCAGAACTGGTAGACGATGCCATGCTGAAAGCCAGCGGTGCTTCCGGTGTTATTCACAAGGGCAACGGCGTACAGGTTATCTATGGTCCGAAAGTATCTGTTATCAAGTCCAATCTGGAAAACTTCATGGATACGCCGGAAGCAGAGCATCTGGACAGTCTGTTTGCAGAATCCGAAGCAGAAACTACTGTGGAAGAAACCAAGCCGGAACCGGAACAGAATTCTGCTCCCGCAGAAAAGGCGGCTGGTTCTGGAGAATGCCTGACACTGTGCACACACATGAACGGTACGGCGATTCCGCTGGAAGAAGTGGAGGACGAGGTGTTCTCGCAGAAGATTCTCGGTGACGGCATTGCGATTCGTCCCGCAGAGGGCAAGTTGTACGCTCCCTGTGACGGCACCATTGAAACCGTATTCGACACCAGGCACGCTGTGAATATGACTTCCGCAGACGGTGTGGAGATCCTGATGCATATCGGTATCGATACCGTAAAGCTGGAGGGAAAATATTTTGAGGCACATGTCAGTGACGGACAGGCAGTCAAGAAGGGCGACCTGCTCATCAGCTTTGACATGGAAGCAATCACCGCCGCAGGCTACAAGCTGACCACGCCGATGCTGGTTTGCAATGTAGACGACTATGCAGCGTTGACACCAGTTGCCAAGGGAACAGTTTCTGTTGGAGAAACTGCCATTCAGCTCACAAAGTAAACAAACAGCACTGTTTCACGCATTGCTGTCTGAATAAAGGCGACCCCGCTTCTTACGCATAATCTTTGTGCGGTGTTGCCGAAACGATATTTTACAGGAGGAATTACTCATGAAAACATTCACTTACACCATTCAGGACGAAGTAGGTATCCACGCAAGACCGGCAGGACTGCTGGCAAAGAAGGCAAAGGAATTCCAGAGCACTATCACACTGGAAAAGGGCGGCAAGTCCGTAAACCTGACCAAGCTGATGGCAGTCATGGGCATGGGCGTGAAGTGCGGCGACACTGTGACCGTTTCTGTTGACGGTGCAGACGAGGAAACCGCTTTCGCAGAGATGCAGGCATTCTTCCAGCAGAACCTCTGAGTTCTCGGAAAAACATTCATATAGGAGGAAAAATCCATGAATATTTGGCATGACATTGATGAAGAACGCATCTATCCCACAGATTTTATGGCTGTCGTGGAAATCTCCATGGGCAGCAATATGAAGTATGAACTGGACAAGAAAACCGGCATGCTGTCGCTGGACAGAGTGCTGTTCACGGCAACGCACTACCCCATGAACTACGGCTTCATTCCCAGAACCTATGCAGACGACCACGACCCGCTGGACGGGCTGCTGCTCTGCTCCAAGCCGATCCTGCCTATGACACTGGTGCGAAGCTATCCCATTGGTGTCATGACCATGGAGGACGGCGGCATGGGCGATGAGAAGATCATTGCCATTCCCTATGGCGATCCCACCTATATGAGTTATACCGATGTCAGCGAACTGCCCAAGCATATTTTTGAGGAACTGATGCACTTTTTCTCGGTGTATAAGCAGCTGGAACGGGGCAAGCAGACCGAAGTCAAGGACATCGGCGGACCGATGGCAGCAGTGGCAGTCATGGAAAAGGCAATGGAAAATTACCGGAAAAAGTTCGGTACCGCAGAGGCGTAAGGAGAAATCGGAATCATGAAAAAGTTTACCGGAAAAGGTGTGTACGGTGCTGTCGCTATGGGAAAGATCTCTGTTTTTCAGAAGCAGGATACCTTGATTCAGCGGACTTCCGTGAAAGACACCGAAGCGGAAAAAGCCAGAGTAGAGGCTGCCAAAGCCGCAGCAGCAGAACAATTACAGGCGATCTATGAAAAGGCACTGAAAGAAGTGGGTGAAACCAATGCTCAGATCTTTGAGATCCACATGATGATGCTGGAAGATGACGACTACAACGAGAGCATTCAGAACATCATTGATACCCAGAAAGTCAATGCTGAGTATGCGGTTTCCATTACGGCGGACAACTTCGCCGAGATGTTCTCCGCCATGGACGATGCCTATATGCAGGCTCGTGCGGCTGACGTGCGGGACATTTCCGACCGCATCATTGCCAATCTGACGGGAAACGTTGCTGTGCAGGAAGATTCCGGCGAAAAGCACATCATTTGTGCGGACGACCTCGCCCCCAGCGAAACTGTTTCTCTGGATAAGGACAAGGTACTGGCATTTGTGACGGCACACGGTTCGTCCAACTCTCACACAGCGATTCTGGCTCGGAATATGAACATTCCGGCAGTCATCGGTGTGGGCAGCGATTTTCTGAAAGAGGTACAGGACGGCACGGAGGCGATCGTAGACGGCTTTACCGGTGAGATTTTCGTGGAACCGGACGAGGAAACTCGCCGGCGGCTGCTGGAAAAGCAGCAGGCGGACGAGGAGAAAAAGCGTCTGCTGCTGGAACTGAAAGGCAAGGAAAACGTCACCAGGGACGGCACCAAGGTCAACATCTATGCCAACATCGGCAGTGTGGACAATATCGGTGCAGTGCTGCTCAACGATGCCGGCGGTATCGGATTGTTCCGGAGCGAATTTCTGTATCTGGAAAATAATGACTATCCCAACGAAGAACAGCAGTTTCTGTCGTACAAGCGTGTGCTGGAGAGCATGGCGGGGAAGAAAGTCATTATCCGCACGCTGGACATCGGTGCAGACAAGCAGGTGGACTATTTCCACCTGAAAAAAGAGGACAATCCGGCAATGGGCTACCGTGCAATTCGCATTTGCCTGACCAGACCGGAGATCTTCAAGACGCAGCTGCGGGCACTGTATCGTGCGTCCATTTACGGCAATCTGGGAGTTATGTTCCCCATGATCACCAGTCTGCGGGAGCTGCAGGATGCCAAGGCCGTGCTGGAGGAGTGCAAGGCAGAGCTGACCGCCGAGGGCAAGAAGTTCAGCGACAAGATCGAGGTGGGCACCATGATCGAGACCCCCGCCGCAGTTCTGGTGGCGGACGATCTGGCCCAGGAGTGCGATTTCTTCTCCATCGGCACCAACGACCTGACCCAGTACACCTGCGCGCTGGACCGCCAGAACGCCAAGCTGGAGCCCTTCTTTGATCCCCACCACCCCGCTGTGCTGAAGGCCATCCGGATGACCATTGAGGCGGGCCACCGCCACGGCATCTGGGTGGGCATCTGCGGTGAGCTGGGCGCGGATACCGCTCTCACCGAGACCTTCCTGCGGATGGGCGTGGACGAGCTGTCCATGAACGCCAAGAGCATCCTGCCCGTGCGCAAGATCATCCGCGGCGTGGATCTGAGCAAGCCCTCTGCCAAGAATGTCTGAGTTCCCCTGACGGAACTGTAAAAGGGGCTGCTGCGGCGCTCTCTGCCAACCAAAGTGTTGGCAAAGGGGCGCGCGGCAGCTCTTTTTTGATTGCAACAAGAAGCAAATTCACAAAACTGCCGCCTGACAAGCCGCAGTTTCATGGGTGAACGCTTCACAACGGTAAAGCTGGGTGCTATACTATACCTAAGTCGTATTTTTTGAACGCACCTCTGGAGATGAAAGATAGATATGACGCAATTCCTGATCCGCCGGTTCATCCGGCATCCCAATGATCCCCAGGACCCCGCTACCCGCACGGCCTACGGCAACCTTGCCAGCGGTGTGGGCATGGCCTGCAACCTGCTGCTCTGCCTGGGCAAGCTGCTGGCAGGCACCCTGTTCGGTTCCATCGCCATCATGGCGGATGCTTTGAACAACCTCTCGGACGCTTCGTCCAACGTGGTCAGCCTCATCGGCTTCCGGCTGGCCGCCAAGGCCCCGGATGCCGAGCATCCCTACGGCCACGCCCGCTATGAATATCTGGCCGGTCTGGTGGTCAGCGTGACCATCCTGGGCATCGGCTTTTCCCTGCTCAAGGAGTCGGTGGTCAAGGTGTTCCACCCCACCCCCGTGGCGTTCAGCTGGCTGAGCGTGGGCGTGCTGGCCGCATCCATCCTCGTCAAGCTCTGGATGAGCGGCTTCAACCGCACCATCGGCCGCACCATCGGCTCCGAGACCCTGATGGCCACCGCCGCCGACAGCCGCAATGACGTGCTGACCACCGGCGCGGTGCTGGTCTCCACCGTGGTCTGCAGCCTGACGGGCTGGGCGCGGCTGGACGGCATCATGGGCGTGGCCGTGGCAGCCTTCATCCTCTGGTCGGGCTGGGGGCTGGTCATGGACACCCTGAGCCCCCTGCTGGGCGAGAGCCCCAGCCCGGAGCTGGTGGAGCACATTGAGCAGACGGTCATGGGCTACCCCGGCGTGCTGGGGATGCACGACCTTATGGTGCACGATTACGGCCCGGGGCATCAGTTCGCATCCCTCCACATCGAGTTCCCGGCAGAGACCGACCCGCTCAAGGCCCACGATGTCATCGACAACATCGAGAACGATTTTATAAAGCGGGACGGCCTGCAGGTGACCATCCACTATGACCCCATCGTCACCACCGATGCGGCGGTGGGCGTGCTGCGCACCCGCCTGATGGAAAAGGCCCGCCAGCTCGACCCCTGCCTTTCGATCCACGACCTGCGCATCGTGCCGGGTGATACCCATACGAATGTCCTGTTCGATCTGGAGTTCCCGGCGGGCTATACCGGGAACAAGGACGAGATGCTGGCCGCCATGTGCCAGTTCGTCCATGAGCAGGACCCGAAATACAGCTGTGTGGTGAAAGTAGAGCAGAGCTATGCGTCTGCTGCCCACGAAAAATAAATTTGTGTTTTAGAGGGGAAGGAACTTATGCTGAACGAGACTTACCGCAGGATGCTGGCCCACAAGAGCGTCATCCGCGAGACCTTTATGTACGGCAAGCAGCGCGCGGCCCAGATCGGTTACGAGAACGTGTTTGATTACTCGCTGGGCAACCCCAGCGTGCCCTGCCCGGAGCGGTTCACCGCCGCCATGCAGGAGCTGCTGGCACAGGAGGACCCGGTGGCCCTGCACGGCTACTGCCCCAGCCAGGGCGACCCGGAGTTCCGCACCGCCGTGGCGGCCCACCTGAACAGGACCTTCGGCCTGCCCTATGCGCAGAAGGATATCTTTCCCACCACGGGCGCGGCGGGGGCCATTGCCCACGCTGTGCGCGCCGTGACCCGGCCCGGGGATGAGGTGCTGACCTTTGCCCCCTACTTCCCGGAGTACGGCCCCTATGTAGAGGGTACCGGTGCCCATCTCAGGGTGGTGCCGCCCCAGGCCCCGGCCTTCCAGCCCAATCTGGAGGCCTTTGAGCAGATGCTGACCGAGAAGGTCACCTGCGTCCTCATCAACACCCCCAATAACCCCACCGGTGTGGTCTACTCTGCCGACACCCTGACCCGGCTGGCGGAGCTTCTGACCGAGAAGAGCAGGGCCTACGGCCACAACATCTTCCTTGTCAGCGACGAGCCCTACCGGGATATCGCCTTTGACGGCAGGGCCGTGCCCTACCCGGCGGCGTTCTACCCCCACACCCTGACCTGCTTCTCCTTCTCCAAGAGCCTGAGCCTGCCCGGTGAGCGCCTGGGCTACGTGGCCGTGCGCCCCGGCTGCGAGGGCGAGGAGGTGCTGGTGGATATGATGGCCCAGATCTCCCGCTTTACCGGCCACAACTGCCCGCCCAGCATCATCCAGCGCGCCGTGAGCCGCTGCCTGGATGTGACCAGCGACCTGAGCGTCTACGAGACCAATATGAATCTGCTTTACAACAAGCTGAAAGCGCTGGGCTTTGAGGTCGAGCGGCCCGGCGGCACCTTCTATCTCTTCCCCAAGGCGCTGGAGGAGGATGCCAACGCCTTCTGCCGCAGGGCCCGGGAATTTGACCTGCTGCTGGTGCCCAGCGATACCTTTGGCGTAACGGGCTATGTCCGCCTTGCCTACTGCATCGACACCGAAAAGGTAAAGCGCAGCCTGCCCGCGCTGGAAAAGCTGGCGGCCGCGTATCAATAAAGCCGAACCTCCCGGCAGAGCATCTGGCAGTGCCGCCGGGGGTCACAGTATTTTTTGAAACAGAGGAAAGGGAAACTGTTATGGAAAAGATCAAGATGACCACGCCGCTGGTGGAGATGGATGGCGACGAGATGACCCGTGTGCTCTGGAAGATCATCAAGGAGGAGCTCATCCTGCCCTTTGTGGATCTGAAGACCGAGTACTACGATCTGGGCCTGCCCAACCGGGATGCCACCCAGGATCAGGTGACCATGGATGCCGCCCTTGCCAACAAGAAGTATGGCGTGGCAGTCAAGTGCGCCACCATCACCCCCAACGCCCAGCGCGTGGAGGAATACCACCTGCACCAGATGTGGAAGAGCCCCAACGGCACCATCCGCGCCGTGCTGGACGGCACCGTGTTCCGCGCGCCGATCATGATCGACAGCATCAAGCCGGTGGTCAGGAACTGGACAAAGCCCATCACCATTGCCCGCCACGCCTACGGCGACGTGTACAAGTGCACCGAGTTCCGCATCCCCGGCCCCGGCAGGGCGGAGCTGATCTACACCGGCGACGACGGCTCCCGGCAGGCCGCCACGGTCTACAACTTTGAGTGTGCCGGTGTTCTGCAGGGCCAGTACAACAAGGACACCTCCATCTACAGTTTTGCCCGCAGCTGCTTCAACTACGCGCTGGAAAGCAAACAGGATCTCTGGTTTGGTGCCAAGGACACCATTTCCAAGAAGTATGACCACACCTTCAAGGACATCTTCCAGGAGGTGTACGATGCCGAGTACCGGGAAAAGTTCGAGGCCGCAGGCATTACCTATTTCTACAGCCTGATCGATGACATCGTGGCCCGTGTCATCCGCAGCGAGGGCGGCTTTGTCTGGGCCTGCAAGAACTACGACGGCGACGTGATGAGCGATATGGTCTCCACCGCCTTTGGCTCGCTGGCCATGATGACCAGCGTTCTGGTCAGCCCGGACGGCAACTATGAGTACGAGGCTGCCCACGGCACCGTGACCCGCCACTACTACAAGTACCTCAAGGGCGAGGCCACCTCCACCAACCCCATGGCCACCATCTTTGCCTGGAGCGGTGCCCTGAAAAAGCGCGGCGAGCTGGACAGCCTGCCCGCGCTGGTCCGGTTTGGCGAGGCGCTGGAGGCCGCCAGCCTGCAGACCCTCAACGACGGCATTATGACCAAAGACCTCTGCGGCCTGGCGGAGGGCATCACCCCCACCCAGGTGAACAGCGAGAAATTCATCCAGGCCATCCGCACCCGGCTGGAAGCAAAACTGGCATAAGCGCTGCATCACGGCCCCTGCCCCGGAACCCCGGCGGCAGGGGCTTTTTGCGCCTATACAAGGCGGTTGGCCTGTGCTACAATGGGAGCAGAAAAGGCGGTGACAGTATGCAGCATCATCCTCTGCCCGAATACCCCCGCCCGGCCCTGCGGCGGGACAGCTACGAGAACCTGAACGGCCTGTGGCAGTACGCCATCACCAGCTCTGCGGGGCTGCCCGCAAAGTGGGACGGCGACATTCTGGTGCCCTACTCCCCGGAGACGAAAGCCTCCGGCGTGGGGCGCACCCTGCAGCCCGGGGCGTGGCTCCACTACCACCGGAGCTTTGTGCCCCCGGCGGGCACCGGCGGGCGGGTGCTGCTCCACTTCGGGGCCGTGGACTATGCCTGCGCCGTGCAGGTCAACGGCCATCTGGTGGGGGGCCACCGGGGCGGCTACTGGCCCTTTGCGCTGGATATCACCGATGCGCTGAATCCTGCCGGCCATGACCGGCTCTGGGTGGCGGTGCAGGATCCCACCGGCACCGGCGTGCAGGCCCGGGGCAAGCAGACCCTCCGGCCCGGCGGGATGTTCTACCCGGCCCAGAGCGGCATCTGGCAGACCGTCTGGCTGGAGCGGGTGCCGGAAAACTACATCACGGAGCTGACCGTCACCCCGGACTATGATGCCCGCACCGTGACCGTGAAAGCCCATACTTCCCTGCCCGGCGGGGCGGCGAACCTGTGGGCCGTGGTGCGGGCCGGGGGCGTGACCATTGCCGAGGACTGGGGCAGCGACGAGGCCGACCGGGACGGTGCGGTGACCCTGCACATCCCGGAGGAGCATTTCTTCCCGTGGAGCCCGGACAGCCCGTTTTTGTATGACCTGACCGTGGGCACCACACAGGGAGAGGAGGAGCAGCGCGACACCGTGCACAGCTACTTTGCCCTGCGCAAGTGGAGCTGTGCGCCGGATGCCCACGGGATCATGCGCTTCTGCCTGAACGGCAAGCCCATCCTGCTCAACGGCCTGCTGGATCAGGGCTACTGGCCCGAGGGCCTGTACACCCCGCCCAGTGATGGGGCAGTGGTGCGGGAACTGCAGACCATAAAAGAGCTGGGGTTCAACCTTCTGCGCAAGCACGCCAAGATCGAGCCGCAGCGCTGGTATTACCACTGCGATAAGCTGGGCCTCATCGTCTGGCAGGACATGGTGAACGGCGGCGGGCCCTACAAGCTCTGGTTCGTGACCTACCTGACCAACGTGTTCCAGCCGCTGCTCCGCCGCCTGCCCGACGCAAGGCCCCTCTGGGGCCTGCTGGGCCGCGAAACGGAAGCGGGCAGGGAAGAATATACCCGGGAGCTGGAAGCCACGGTAAAGGCCCTGCAGTGCCACCCCTGCGTGGGCTGCTGGGTGCCCTTCAATGAGGGCTGGGGGCAGTTCGATGCCGCCGGGGCCGTGGAGGCCGTCCGCAGGCTGGACGATACCCGCCTTGTGGACGAGGCCAGCGGCTGGTACGATCAGGGCGGGGGAGATGTAGATTCCCTGCACAATTATTTCTACCCGCTCCGGGTCAGGCCCCGGAGCCGGGTGGTGGCCCTGAGCGAATACGGCGGCATTGCCTGGCCCATGCCCGGCCATGAGCCGCCCCGCAGGGCGTATGGCTACGGCACGGCAAAGAGCCGGGCCGAGCTGACCGCCCGCTGGAAAAAGCTGCAATTGGAAACGGTGCTCCCCCAGCTGAAAAAGGGGCTTTCGGCCCTGGTGTACACCCAGGTGAGCGATGTGGAGGACGAGGTGAACGGCCTGTTCACCTACGACCGCGCCGCCATCAAGCCCGACCCCGCCGCTGTGCGTGCCGTGAACCAGGCGCTGGAAGCGGCGTTTGAGAAGACCGTAGAATAAAAAAAGAAGGCTGTTACCTAAACTCCTTCCGTCATCGCTGACGCGATGCCACCTCCCTCTGAGAGGGAGGCTTTCACAGTTCACCGTTACGCCAAGGCTCCCTCCGAGAGGGAGCTGGCACGGCGAAGCCGTGACTGAGGGAGTTACAGGGCAACAGCCTTTTTGCATATCAATAAAAACTTAGTTGGTGCTGCTGTTTACAATCTTGGAAGCGGGCATCCTGTTCATGGCGGAGCTGCTCAGGTTGTGCTCCAGAGAAGCGCCGTAGGCGGTCAGTGCCTCGGAGAGCTCCTCCCCCTTCATATCGTTGAGCACCTGTCCGCGCAGGTCATCCAGCGCCTTCAGGCTCAGCGGGTCGAGCCGCAGGGCGGCCATCAGGGCGTAGCTGTTGTACTTCACAGCCGCTGCCTGCCCGATGGACAGGCCCCGGATGGTGTCGGCGGCACCCTCTGCGGTAAAGGCAGAGGTCACGGTGCTGTCCCCGATCAGTTCCAGAGAAGGTGCATTGGAATCGGAGGAATAGGTGGAGCCCAGCACGGCGTAGACCTCCGGCAGGGCGGAGGTGACCACGCTGGAGAAGTAGCCCAGCAGGGCGCTGCTGAAATCGGAATCGCTCAGGCCGGTCAAGGAAGCAGCGTAGGCATTGGTCTGATCCACGGCATCCTGTACCAAATCCAACATCTCGCTGGTCTGGTCCTCATCGGCAGAGGCATAGGTGCTGGTGTTGTAGAGCGGGATGGTGTAATAGGCCAGCTCGTACATGTTGTTCTCCAGATGACTGGTCAGGTCAGCATCCGACACCGGGGTCTCGCCGTCCACGCCGTAGACCAGCTCCAGCAGGTCGCTGCTCTTGATGAGGATGCGCTCAAACCGCTGGACGGTGTTCAGGCCGATGCCGTTGGCCTTGTAGGTGTCGCCGTACTGCTCCATCAGCTGGGAGGCGTAGCTGTCGGCCTGTGCTTCCTCTTCTGCGGTCAGCTGGCCGCCCAGCTCCTCAAAGCGGGTCTCGATGGCGGCGTAGGTCTCAAGGTTCTCCATGGTTTTCTGGCTTACATAGTCGCTGACGGTGGCGGTCTCGCCGCTGTCGGCATCCACGGTGATGGTCTGCTTCAGGAAGGCCTTCACATCGGTGGCATCCTGCTCCGAGGTGGCCAGATCAGCGGCCTTCTGGTAAGCGTCGTACTGGGCCAGCAGATACAGGCCCGAGGTGATGTCCACCGTGCCGATGGTGCCTACCGAATCCGGGGTGGAGCCGCAGGCGGCAAGGGAAAATACCATTGCCACGGCGGCAAGAAGTGCGATCAGTTTCTTTTTCATAGATGTTACTCCTAAGATAATTTCCAAAGAAGATATGGCTGCCCTTGGCAGTACGGGAAAGCTTACGACTTTTGTGCCAAGATCTCCGCCATGGCTTTCAGGATGCTCTGCAGCAGCTCCAGCGGCTTTTCCTCTTTTTGCAGGGTGACGGAGAGGTAGGGCTTTGCGCCGGCCCCGGTGACAACGCGGCCGTTGAAGGCCACCAGCAGGCCCTGGATCATCCGGAGGTCCAGCTGCTCCACCTGCAGCACCAGGGTGTCCTTCTTCTGGGTCACCTCGTACACGCCCACGGCGGTGGCCTGCACCCGC
>OGPE01001732.1_pt1 | contig 13546 bp, 8 predicted proteins | sample 1552881 | NCBI WGS metagenome assembly OGPE01 (sample SAMEA2580236, study PRJEB22360) | human gut metagenome | biome: human gut; feature: human-associated habitat; material: faeces | place: Denmark | collected 2008/2010 | reverse complement strand
CCGTTAAAGTTTTACCCGAAATGAAAAAAACTTCCAGTGCCCGGGAAAGCCTTTGCGGATCATTTGGATGAATACGCGCAGCAGCCACGGGATCAATTTCCTGTAATTGCTGATGTAACGCGTTCCACCCCTGCTCTGCGGCCTGCTGCTCAATCCGCGCTCTGACCTCTGGGTCAGCCGACGGTAAGGGCGACAATCCTTCCAGCAACGCTTTGAAATACAACATCGTTCCGCCGACTAACAGCGGAATACGCCCGGCGGCGACAATATCGGCCATCGCCGCCAGCGCGTCGCGGCGAAAATCAGCCGCGGAATAGGCTTCTGCGGGATCCAAAATATCCAGCAGCCGGTGCGGCGCAGCGCTAAGCTCCGCGGCATCCGGTTTGGCAGTGCCAATATCCATTCCCCGATAAATGAGGGCGGAATCAACACTAATCAACTCTACTGGCAAAACTTTACGTAAGGCTATCGCCAGCGCGGTTTTACCTGAGGCCGTCGGGCCCATTAAAAAAATTGCCTTGGGCAGGCTCGCCTCGGTTACATCATTCATCTTTCAGGGCATTCATCGCCGAATGGAGATCTACAGGTTGTAACAGGCCACCCGGCGGCGTTTTCACCAGCTGCGGGCAAAGACGTTCGACGTCCGCCAGCAGCGCAATCGCCTGCGCCATATTCCATGACGCCTGTTCGCTCGTCAGATTACGCGCCATCCATTGGGCGATGTTGCCGACGTCGAATGCGTTTTGCTGCGCCAGGTAGCCTATCAGTTCAGGAATCAAGATTTGTAAATTTTGTTGTCTTAAGGGTAAAGGGACCGCGCGTACCGTCACGTGCAGGGCATCGGTATGAAGCTCGATCCCCAACTGCGTCAGCGCCGACTGCGCAGCGGCCAGCGCCCGCTTCTCCCCTTCCGTGACTTTTAACCGCAACGGGATCAGCAGCGGCTGGGCACATACCGCTTCCGTACCCGGCGTCAACTGCGCCTGGCGCAGCCAGCGCTCGGCAACGGTCAACGACAGCAGCGCCAGACTGCCCTCGCGCTCCAGCAGCGCGCAATCGCCGCCGACAATCGTCAGCACTCTGCCAAAACTCTGACTGTGACCAGCCAGTTCCGCCGGGGCGGCGGACGGCTGCGCGGGTCGCGGAGCGGCGGGCGTGTCGAGCAACTGACGATAAAGCGCGCCCTGCTGCTTCTGGTAACCGGGCTGCGCATGCGGCCAGCTCGCGCCGCCAGAACTGCCGCCGGAGGCAGCCGGCTCACGCGACGATGTGATGCTGAATCGGGTTGCCGCTTCACGCGCTTCCGACGGCCGAGCAAACTGGTTGCCGCCTGCGGCGATGCGGTTCTCCGGCATCTGGCGCGGCGTCGGCGGGTCGTCTTTTTCCGCCAGCGGCGCATCAAGCTGTTGCTGCAGCACGCTCAGTACGCCCTGGTAGATAAAGTCATGCACCAGGCGAGACTGATGGAAACGCACCTCATGCTTGGCCGGATGGACGTTCACATCCACCTGATGGGGATCGATCTCCAGATATAGCACAAACGCCGGCTGCTGATCGGCGCCCAGCTTGTCTTCACAGGCCTGGCGGATAGCATGATTGATCAGCCGGTCGCGCATCATCCGGCCGTTGACGTAACAGTACTGAATTTCCGCCAGCGCCGGGGTGGTATGGAGCGGATCGGCAACCCAGCCGCGCAGGGTCAGATCGCCATGCTGCCACTCGATCGCCAGCGCATGTTCGAGAAAAGCGGCGCCGCAAATGGTTCCCAGCCGCCGCTCCCGCTGGCCATCCTGCGCCACTGCCCGATACTGTCGTATCACCTTACCGTTATGGTTGAGGTTAATGGTGACGTCGAAGCGCGCCAGCGCAATGCGGCGCACCACCTCGTCAATGTGGCCGAACTCGGTTTTTTCGGTGCGCATAAATTTGCGCCGCGCCGGCGTGTTGTAGAACAGATCGAGGACTTCCAGGGTGGTGCCGACCGGGTGCGCCGCCGGCTTCACCGTTACCGCCTGATCGCGGCCTTCGGCATAAGCCTGCCAGGCTTCCTGCTGCTCCGCCGTGCGCGAAGTCAGCGTTAAGCGCGCCACCGAACTGATACTGGCCAGCGCTTCGCCGCGAAAGCCGAGGCTGATAATCGCCTCCAGATCGTCAAGCGAGGCGATCTTGCTGGTCGCATGACGGGCCAGGGCCAACGCCAGCTCGTCTTTTTTGATGCCACTGCCGTTATCGCGGATGCGAATGAGCTTCGCGCCGCCGCGTTCGATATCAATGTCAATCCGCGTAGCGCCAGCATCAAGGCTGTTCTCAACCAGCTCTTTCACCACCGACGCGGGCCGCTCCACCACTTCGCCGGCGGCAATCTGGTTGGCGAGCTGCGGCGGCAGAACCTGAATCGGCATCCCCTGCTCCTTAGTTAATCAACATCCCGCCTGGCGCTGCGGCGCTGGCGGTCTGCGCCGCCTCGCCGCGAGGCGCCGACTGCAGCGGATGCTGCATAAAGTAGTTGCGCAGGCCGTTATAAATCGCCTCCGCAATCTGCTCCTGGTAATCATCGCTCCCCAGCAGCCGCTCTTCACCGTTGTTACTGATAAAGCCCGTTTCCACAAGGATCGACGGGATATCCGGCGAGCGCAATACACCGAGGCTGGCATGCTCCGGGCGGCGTTTGTGCAGGTTGCCAATGCGCTGCAGCTGGCTCAGCACGTTGGTCGCCACATCGTAGCCGACGCGCTGGGAATGACCGAACTGCAGATCCAGCACCGCCTGGCTCAGGTAGGGGTCGGCCTGGCTGTTCGCCAGCACGTCGCCTGCCCCGCCGAGCAGTTCAGACTGCTTCTCATGCTGCTCGAGCCAACCGGCCATTTCGCTGTTGGCGCGACGGTTCGAGAGCACCCACACCGAGGCGCCGGTCGCATCGCGGTTTGGCGCGGCATCAGCATGGATAGAGACGAGGAAGTTGGCGTTTTGCTTACGCGCTACGTCAGAGCGGCCCATCACCGAAATAAAGTAATCTCCGTCGCGGGTCAGCACCGGCTTAAACTGCGGATCGGCGTTCAGTAACGCCCGCAGCTTGCGCGCGATAGCGATAGTGACGTTCTTCTCTTTGGTGCCATTCGGACCAATTGCGCCAGGATCCTGACCGCCGTGTCCGGCATCGATGGCGATAATCACCTTATCATCCGCCGACACCGTACGGGCCGCCGGGCGAGTCACGGTCTGATTGTTGGTCATCGCCGGCTGGGAGGAGGTCATCGCCGTCTGCCGTTCATGACCCGACGAGCTGAACGGGTTACGCCCTGACGTCGCCGTCCGGGAAGGCATCACTGGCGGCGGGTCAGCCCGTTTCACCACCACAGGCGGCGGTGGCGGTGGCGGCGGTGCGTCGGCGTTGATGGTAAAGACCACCGTGTAATTCGCCCCGTTCTGCTGCTTCACCGCTCGCGTTTTACCATCTTCCGTCAAATCCACCAGCAGACGCAGCGTCTGCGTATCCTGCGGCGTACCGGCGCGAATACTCTTCACCAGGTTGCTGCCGCTAAACTGCAGCGGTAGTCCCTGCAATACGCCGGTCTGCTTGATATCCAGCGCGACCAGACGTTTACCCTGTGGGGTAAAGGAGTACTCCGGCTCACCGACAAAACTTAGGGTAATACGGGCCTGCTGGTCTCCGTTGGAGACCTGGATATCGGATAAACTCGCCGCAGTGGCGTGAAGACTCGAGAGCATTAGCGCAGCGGCAAGCCAGGTGGTTATGCGATACTTCATCCCGTCATCCTTCAGGCTAAATGGCTAAACGCGCCAGTAAAGATTCACCCCGTGAGGAGATCGCGGTAATACGCGCCTCACGCCCTTGTGCCTGGTAATCAAGGTGAATTTCAACATCCGGGTCAGGCAGGACACCTGCGCCTTGCTGCGGCCATTCCACCAGGCAGATGGCATCGTCGGCAAAATAATCACGGATCCCCATAAATTCGAGCTCCTCAGGATCCGCCAGTCGGTAGAGATCGAAGTGATATACCATCAGATTCTCGAGGGTATACGGCTCCACCAGGGTATAGGTTGGGCTTTTGACATTGCCGCGGTGACCGAGCGCCTGCAAAAAGCCGCGGCTGAAGGTCGTTTTCCCCGCGCCTAAATCACCATACAGATAAATCACGGTGGCGCCGGTACAGGCCTGCGCGATGCGGTCGCCAAGGGCCAGCGTGGCCTGCTCATCGGGTAAAGGAATCACTCGGTTAATCATGGTCTACGTCAATCACATCCGGGTTAACAACACGCCTGAGCGTGGAAAAGAGATCGGTCGCCAGCATGCCGCGGGTGCCCTCGCGGGCGGCCAGTCGGTCGGCGGCGTCGCCATGAGCGACGCACCCGGCACAGGCTGCATCATACGGCGTCAGGTGCTGTCCTAACAATGCGGCAATAATGCCGGTAAGCACATCGCCCATCCCGCCGCTGGCCATCCCGGCATTGCCGGCATCGATAATGCCCATCGCCCCGCTTTCACTGGCCACCACCGTGCCCGCGCCTTTCAGCACAACCACGCCACCATACCGTTTTACCAGACGCTGCGCAGAAAGTAAGCGATCGCTTTCAATTTCTGCCACGCTGACGTTCAGCAGACGGGCCGCTTCGCCGGGGTGCGGCGTTAACACGCGATTGTGACGTTTATCGGGATTGAATGCCAGCAGGTTCAGCGCGTCGGCGTCCCAGACCATCGGTTTGTTAAAACTTTCCACCGTGCGCAGGGCGCTGCGCCCCCATTCGCGCTGCCCCAGACCCGGGCCAATCGCCACCACATCAGCCCATTCCAGCGCGGCTTTCAGGGTCTGGGGCGTCAGTTCATCTACCATTAATTCCGGCCGCACGGTGACAATGGGCGCCACGTTCTCCGGGTGAGTAAGCACTCGCACCAGCCCTGCACCGCTGCGTAGGGCCGCTTCACCGCACATACGGATAGCGCCTGCTGTGCCGCGATCGCCGCCGACAATCACCAGCTTGCCGTGATCGCCCTTATGGGAGGTGGCCCGCCGCGGCGGCAGCCAGTCGGCGAGGGGGGCGGCGCAAAACCGCGTCAGGGGAGTACTTTGCCCGGCGAGCCAGCGCTCGAGCCCAAGGGCATGATGATGGAGATGCCCGACGACATCCCGCGCCTTGCCGGTCAGCAGCCCGGGTTTGAGGGCGATAAAGGTCAGGGTGTGGTCGGCCTGAACCACTGCACCTGGGGTCGCGCCGGTCTGCGCATTCAGGCCGGAAGGGATATCCAGCGCCACCACCGGCGCCGGGTGGTGGTTCGCCTGGTGGATGAGCGCCGCGACGGGATCGCGCGGCGCACTGCGCAGACCGGTGCCGAGCAGGCCATCAATAATCAGTGAGATATCGTCGGGCCACGGGATAGTCGCCGCATGGATCACGCCGCCGGCGTTAAGCCACGCCTCCCGCGCCGCCTGCGCCTCTTCCGGCAGCGGGCTGTCACTCTCTACCGCCAGCAGCGTCACCCGCCGCCCCGCGGCCTGTGCCAGACGCGCGACAACATATCCGTCGCCGCCGTTGTTGCCATGTCCGCAGAGGATCAGCCAGTGCGCGCTGGCGGGATAAGCGCGGCTGGCCAGCTGAAAGGCCGCCTCGCCCGCGCGCTGCATCAGTTCGAACAGCGTCAGCCCCAGGCTGTCCGCCGCCTCTCGTTCGGCCAGGCGCAGCGCCTCCGCAGGCCAAATGTTGTATGGTATACTGTCAGGGTTTTTCGTCATTGTATGGTCCATCATGTCACAGCCCCTCGATCTCGTTCAGTTAGCGCAACAAATCAAACAGTGGGGCACAGAGCTCGGGTTCCAGCAGGTGGGTATCGCCGATACCGACCTCAGCGCCAGTGAACCCAAACTGCAGGCATGGCTGGATAAACAATACCACGGCGAAATGGAGTGGATGGCCCGTCACGGTATGATGCGCGCCCGTCCCCACGAACTGCTGCCCGGTACGTTACGCGTTATCAGCGTGCGGATGAACTATCTGCCCGCCAACGCCGCCTTTGCCCGCACCCTGAAAGATCCCGCACTGGGTTACGTCAGCCGTTATGCCCTCGGGCGTGATTATCATAAGCTGCTACGTAATCGCCTGAAAAAACTGGGGGAGAAGATTCAGGAACAGTGTGCTTCGCTCAATTTTAGACCTTTTGTCGATTCCGCGCCTATCCTGGAGCGGCCAATCGCAGAAAAAGCGGGCCTTGGCTGGACAGGTAAGCACTCACTTATCTTAAGCCGCGACGCGGGATCATTCTTTTTCCTCGGCGAACTGCTGATCGATCTGCCTCTACCGGTCGACAGCCCGGTTGCGGAGGAGTGCGGACGCTGCGTCGCCTGCATGACCATCTGCCCCACCGGCGCCATCGTTGAGCCCTACACCGTCGACGCCCGGCGCTGCATCTCCTATCTCACCATTGAACTGGAAGGCTCTATCCCGGAGGAGTTCCGTCCGCTTATCGGCAACCGTATTTACGGTTGTGATGATTGTCAGTTGATCTGTCCGTGGAACCGTTTCTCACAGCTCACCGATGAAGAGGATTTCAGTCCACGCAAAGCGTTGCATGCGCCACCGCTGGTGGAGCTGTTCGCCTGGAGCGAAGCGTGGTTTCTGAAGGTAACCGAAGGGTCGGCGATTCGTCGCATTGGCCACCTGCGCTGGCTGCGCAATATCGCCGTCGCGCTGGGCAATGCGCCCTGGGATGAAGCCCATCTTCGCGCGCTGGAGAGTCGCCGGGGTGAGCACCCGCTTCTCGACGAGCACATCGAATGGGCTATCGCTGAGCAAATAAACAAGCGGAACGCCGACGCCGTCGAAGTACAACTGCCGAAAAAATTACGTCTGGTCAGGGTAGTAGAGAAAGGCTTGCCGCGCGACGCCTGATTCATTCACAGGCTGTGAATAAAATCTAAAACACATTGCGTTTCAAGGCGCAGACCGAGGTCAAGTGATCGGATTAACATTTCGAAATGAAATTTAATTGTTAAATTTCAATGGCATATAAAGATACTATTTACAAAGCGAAGCATTTACGCCGTCAAAGACGGAACGACAACCTGTGGATAACTCTGTTCACAGTATTTCTGGATATCAAATGAAAATCATCCCCGGCGCTGGATTGCACTGTGGATAAATAAGAGATGGAAGAAAATTTGGAGCGGGAAACGAGACTCGAACTCGCGACCCCGACCTTGGCAAGGTCGTGCTCTACCAACTGAGCTATTCCCGCTTAATCTTCGGCTTTCGCCTCGCATCTGCGAGTTGAAACCCTGTGATCAGGATGGTGCTTTCAAATTTTGGAGCGGGAAACGAGACTCGAACTCGCGACCCCGACCTTGGCAAGGTCGTGCTCTACCAACTGAGCTATTCCCGCTTAATCTTCGGCTTTCGCCTCGCATCTGCGAGTTGAAACCCTGTGATCAGGATGGTGCTTTCAAATTTTGGAGCGGGAAACGAGACTCGAACTCGCGACCCCGACCTTGGCAAGGTCGTGCTCTACCAACTGAGCTATTCCCGCGTTACTGCTTTTTTTGCCATATTTTGATGGCGTCGTAATTTGCATTTCTGCGTCGTTACGGGAGGCGCATTATACGAGAATTCGATGCCCCTGCAACCCCCTGACGATCACTTTTTTGCGTTTTTTGTTTAAATGAACATTTTCTCGCCACCTACGCCGCTGAATTGTATAAATAAGCGTCATAACGGGCAAAATTGCTTTTTCCGCCCGGCTGAATGACGCAAAATCGCTCGCATCATAGTGCGGTGGCGCGACGTATAACGTGGCCACCACGACGCCAAACAGGGAATTAGCATGAGAAAAGTCCTCACCGTCCTGCTGCTGAGCACGCTGGCCATCGGAACCGCGTCAGCCGAGACGCTCCATTTTGGCACTACCACGGTCAATCCGCCGTTTGTCACCGCCAACGGCAAAAATCAGCCCGTCGGCTTCGATATCGATCTCGCTCACGCCCTGTGCCAGCAGATGCAGGCGCAGTGCCAGTTTACGGCGCAGCGTTTCGATACCCTGATCCCGGCATTGCGCTTTAAGAAGTTTGATGCGGTGATTGCCGGTATGGAAGTGATCCCAATGCGCGAGAAGCAGGTCGCCTTTAGCCGCCCCTATCGCCAGGCCCTCTCCGGGGTGGTGATCGTCAATAAAGATGTCGCCCATACCTTTGCCGATCTGAAAGCCAAAAAAATCGGCGTGGTGAAAGGCACGCTGCACCAGCACTATCTGCGCGATAAGCAGAAGGCCGTGCAGGCGATCCCTTACGACGACGTCGCCAGCGCTTTAGCCGCGCTGAAAGCCGGCGAAATAACCGGCGTCATGAGCGACTTCGCCACCCTTGACGCCTGGCAACAAGAGAACCCTGACTACGCCATCATGGATGAGCGGGCCACCGACCCGGCTTATTACGGTAAGCAGTATGCGATTGCGGTGCGCAAAGACGATCCGGAGTTGCTGAATGCCATCAACGATGCCCTGACCGCGGTCATGGCGACGCCTGACTTCCAGCAGATGCAGCAAAAGTGGTTTAAATAATCAGAAAGATGTACCGGGCCGCACCATGCCCGGTATTGGTTTACAGCTTAATGAAATGCTCGCGATAGTAGGCCAGCTCGGCAACCGACTCGCGGATATCGTCCATCGCCTGATGGGTGCCCTGCTTTTTAAAGCCGTCGAGAATTTCCGGCTTCCAGCGGCGAGCCAGCTCTTTCAGCGTGCTGACGTCCAGATAGCGGTAGTGGAAATAGGCTTCCAGTTGCGGCATGTACTTAAACAGGAAGCGACGATCCTGGCCGATGCTGTTGCCGCAGATCGGCGACTTGCCTGCCGGCACCCACTGCTTAAGAAACTCAATGGTCGCCAGTTCGGCATCGTGCTCGCTGACGGCGCTGGCCTTCACGCGATCCACCAGTCCGCTGCCGGTATGCGTCCGCACATTCCACTCGTCCATTAATGCCAGCTGAGCATCCGACTGATGCACGGCGATAGTCGGCCCTTCAGCCAAAATGTTCAGGTTGGCATCGGTCACCAGGGTGGCGATTTCGATAATGCGATCGCGCTCCGGATCCAGCCCTGTCATCTCAAGATCGATCCAAATGAGGTTGTTTTCATTTGCACTCATGCTATTTTCCACCCTTCTTGCGTGACTATATTCATCTAAAATAGCGTGTATCATAGAGGTTTTGCCCCATCAGGGCGACCAGGAGCCAGTTCGATTGAGTAAAAATAAACTCTCCAAAGGCCAGCAGCGCCGCGTCAACGCCAACCACCAGCGCCGCCTGAAAACCACTGCGGAGAAGGCCGACTACGATGACAACCTGTTTGGCGAAACGTCGGAAGGCATTGTCATCAGTCGCTTTGGTATGCATGCCGACGTCGAATCCGCTGACGGTAGCGTCCATCGCTGCAACATTCGCCGGACAATCCGTTCGCTGGTCACCGGCGACCGCGTGGTCTGGCGGCCGGGTAAAGACGCCGCCGACGGCGTAAACGTCAAAGGGATCGTCGAAGCGGTGCACGAGCGCGCCTCCGTCCTGACGCGTCCGGATTTTTACGACGGCGTGAAGCCTATCGCCGCCAATATCGATCAGATCGTGGTGGTTTCCGCGATCCTGCCTGAACTGTCGCTGAATATTATCGATCGCTATCTGGTGGCCTGCGAAGCGCAGGATATCGAGCCGTTGATCGTCCTGAATAAAATCGATCTGCTGGATGACGATGGCCTGCGCTTCGTCAATGAGCAAATGGACATCTACCGCAATATCGGCTACCGCGTGCTCATGGTCTCCAGCCGGACTCAGGACGGCCTCAAGCCGCTGGAAGCGGCCCTGACCGACCGCATCAGCATTTTCGCCGGGCAGTCCGGGGTCGGTAAATCGAGCCTGCTGAACGCCCTGCTGGGGCTGAATGAGGATCAAATCCTCACCAATGATGTCTCGGACGTTTCCGGCTTAGGCCAGCACACCACCACCGCGGCGCGCCTCTACCACTTCCCGCACGGCGGCGATGTGATTGATTCGCCGGGCGTTCGTGAATTCGGCCTCTGGCATCTGGAAGCGGAACAAATCACCCATGGCTTTGTCGAATTCCATGATTATTTAGGCCATTGCAAATACCGCGACTGTAAACACGATAACGATCCTGGTTGTGCGCTTCGCGAAGCGGTAGAGAACGGCAAGATCGCCGAAAGCCGTTTTGAGAACTATCACCGCATCCTCGAAAGCATGGAGCAGGTACAGGTAAAAACGCGTAAAAACTTTTCCTCGTCCGATGACTGATCATTAAGCTGAGCATCACGTCAGGCTCTGCCAGGACGCGGTCAAAGTGCGACTAACGCGGATGCCATTTGGCGAGGTTTACGTATAGAATCGTCCCCTTTTTTCAGGACCCCGCCCGCGGGCGGGGTCAGGAACGACATATCATGGCCTGGAGGCTACTTTGTTAAACGATCTTAAACTTTCACTGCAATACATTCTGCCTAAACTGTGGCTCACCCGCCTCGCAGGCTGGGGTGCGAGCAAACGCGCAGGTTGGTTGACGAAGCTGGTCATCGATCTGTTCGTGAAATACTACAAGGTCGATATGAAAGAGGCGCAGAAGCCGGATACCGCGGCTTATCGCACCTTCAACGATTTCTTTGTGCGTCCGCTGCGCGACGACGTACGCCCGCTGAATACCGACCCCAATGTGCTGGTGATGCCGGCAGATGGCGTGATCAGCCAGCTTGGCGCCATTGAAGACGATAAAATCCTGCAGGCCAAAGGTCATGACTACAGCCTGGAAGCCCTGCTGGCCGGCAACTATCAAATGGCCGACCTGTTCCGTAACGGCAGCTTCGCCACCACCTATCTGTCGCCGCGCGACTATCACCGCGTGCACATGCCGTGCAACGGCATCCTGCGCGAAATGATCTACGTTCCTGGCGACCTGTTCTCGGTTAACCATCTGACGGCGCAGAATGTGCCTAACCTGTTCGCCCGTAACGAGCGCGTCATCTGCCTGTTTGATACTGAGTTTGGCCCGATGGCGCAAATTCTGGTGGGCGCGACTATCGTCGGCAGCATCGAGACCGTGTGGTCCGGCACCGTGACCCCGCCGCGCGAAGGCATTATTAAACGCTGGACCTGGCCCGCGGGTGACAGCGAAGGCTCCGTCGCCCTGCTGAAAGGCCAGGAGATGGGCCGCTTCAAACTGGGTTCCACCGTGATCAACCTGTTTGCCCCGGGCCAGGTGAAGCTGGTCGACTCGCTGCAAAGCCTGTCCGTGACTAAAATCGGCCAACCGCTGGCGACCGCCGTGGAAGCCAGCACCGCTGCTGAACCCGCGCCGTTACCAGAAGAAGAGATCCGCGCCGAACACCGCGCCAGCCCGCTGGTTGACGATACACAAGACCAAGGTTAATTCTTCAGCAAAAAGGGTTATGCCGTGCGCCTGATATACACTTTCCTGTTGGCCTTGAGCCTCAGTTTCGGGGCGTACGCTGCGACAGCCCCGGATGCTAAACAGATAACCCAGGAACTGGAACAGGCGAAGGCGGCAAAGCCCGCCCAGCCTGAAACCGTTGAAGTTCTGCAGTCCGCGCTGAACGCGCTTGAGGAGCAAAAATCGTCCCTCGAGCGCGCCCGTCAGTATCAGGACGTTATCGATAATTTCCCCAAACTGTTTCAAAGCCTGCGCTCCCAGCTCAACAATCTGAGCGAAGAACCGCGCCAGGTGCCAACCGGCCTGACCGCCGATGCGCTGAACCAGGAGATCCTGCAGGTCAGCAGCCAGCTGCTGGAATCGAGCCGCCAGGCGCAGCAGGAGCAGGATCGCGCGCGTGAAATCGCCGACTCCCTGAACCAGCTGCCGCAACAGCAAACCGATGCCCGTCGTCAGCTCAATGAGGTTGAGCGCCGCATCGGCACGCAAACCGGCAACAATGCTCTCGCCCAGGCGCAAAATCTTGCCCTGCAGGCGGAATCGGCGCGCCTGAAGGCGCTGGTGGATGAACTCGACCTCGCCCAGCTTTCCGCCAACAACCGCCAGGAGCTGTCGCGCGCCCGTTCCGAGCTGGCGCAAAAGCAGAGCGAACAACTGGATGCCTATCTGCAGGCGCTGCGCAATTTACAGAACAGCCAGCGCCAGCGGGAGGCGGAAAAGGCGCTGGAGAGCACCGAACTGCTGGCGGAGAACAGTGAAAACCTGCCGCCGGACATCACCGCGCAGTTCAAGGTCAACCGGGAGCTCTCCCAGGCGCTGAACCAGCAGGCGCAGCGCATGGATCTGGTGGCCTCCCAGCAGCGGCAGGCGACGAATCAAACGCTGCAGGTGCGCCAGGCGTTAAACACCCTGCGCGAGCAATCGCAGTGGCTGGGCTCTTCCAACCTGCTGGGTGAAGCCTTACGCGCCCAGGTGGCGCGACTGCCGGAACGCCCTCGCCCACAGCAGCTGGATACGGAAATGGCACAGTTGCGCGTGCAGCGTCTGCGCTTTGAAGATTTACTCAGTAAGCAACCACAGCTGCGGCAGATCCGTCAGGCCGACGGCCAACCGCTGACCAGCGAGCAGAACAAGATCCTGCAGGCGCAGCTGCGCACGCAGAACGAGCTGCTGAACTCGCTGCTGCGCGGCGGCGATACTCTGATGCTGGAGCTCACTAAGCTGAAGGTCGCCAACGGCCAGCTGGAAGACGCGCTGAAAGAGATCAACGAAGCGACCCACCGCTATCTGTTCTGGACTTCGGACGTCAGCCCCATCGGCTTCTCCTGGCCGCTGGAGATTGTCCAGGATCTACGGCGTCTGATCTCCCTGGATACCATCAGCGAGCTGGGCAAAGCCAGCGCGATGATGCTCACCAGCAAAGAGACCTTGCTGCCGCTGTTTGCCGCCCTGCTGCTGGTTGGCTTTAGCATCAGCTCCCGACGCCATTTCACCCGCTTCCTTGAGCGCTCCAGCGCCCGGGTGGGGAAAGTCACCCAGGATCACTTCTGGCTGACGCTGCGCACGGTCTTCTGGTCGATACTGGTGGCCTCGCCGCTGCCGGTGCTGTGGATGACGCTCGGCTATGGCCTGCAGTCCGCCTGGCCCTTCCCGCTGGCGGTGGCGATAGGCGATGGGGTCACGGCGACCGTGCCTTTGCTGTGGGTGGTGATGATCTGCGCCACCTTCGCCCGGCCAAACGGGCTGTTTATCGCCCACTTCGGCTGGCCGCGTAGCCGCGTGGCGAAAGCGATGCGCTACTACCTGATGAGCATCGGGCTGATTGTGCCGCTGATTATGGCGCTGATCATGTTTGATAATCTTAACGACCGCGAGTTCTCCGCTTCGCTGGGCCGCCTGTGCTTCCTGTTGATCTGCGGCGCGCTGGCGGTGGTTACCCTGAGCCTTAAGCACGCCGGTATTCCGCTCTATCTGGATAAAGAGGGGAATGGCGACAATATGGTGAACCGCCTGCTGTGGAACCTGATGCTTGGCGCCCCGCTGGTGGCCATGCTGGCGGCCGCCGGCGGGGGCCCCCCCCCCCCCCCATGGCATCGA
>OGPE01001726.1_pt1 | contig 13578 bp, 7 predicted proteins | sample 1552881 | NCBI WGS metagenome assembly OGPE01 (sample SAMEA2580236, study PRJEB22360) | human gut metagenome | biome: human gut; feature: human-associated habitat; material: faeces | place: Denmark | collected 2008/2010 | reverse complement strand
AATGTGTGGCTCATCAGTGCTGCAAAGCAGCACATCAGCCTTACCGACTATGCCTCTACGGGCATTTATGTCGATTTGCCTTCCGTGAGTGAGGATAGGGCAGAAATCAGTGTGCGTGGGACTTTGGTGAACCGTGATGTGCGGCGTGCGGTGTTGAAGTTGGACGTCGAGGTGCTGGATACAGATGGGAAGACCGTAGCCCAATCTTTGCGCAGCGTCCGGATAGATGCCGACGGGGCGTTCGCCTTCGAGGAACGGTTACAGTTGGAAAAGCCACAGTTGTGGTCGCCCGATTCCCCTTATCTGTACAGCGTGAAAGTTTCTTTGAAAGATGTGCGTGGCAAGGTGTTGAAAGATGAGACACGTGTCCCTTTGGGGGTCCGCTGGTTCAGCGTGGATGCGCAGGAAGGCTTCAAGTTGAATGGGGAACCCCTGAAACTTATGGGAGCTTGCCGTCATCAGGACCAGATGCCGATGGGCATAGCGCTTTCGGATGAGATGCACCGCAGGGATATGCAGTTGCTGAAAGACATGGGTGTGAACTTTGTCCGTCTGGCACATTACCCACAGGACGATGCCGTGTTGCGTGCTTGCGACGAACTCGGCATGCTGGTATGGGAGGAGATTCCGGTAGTAGATTTGATAGCTTTGGGTGACGAGTTCCGCGCGAATGCCACAAGCGCCTTGCGCGAAATGATTCGCCAGCATTACAACCATCCGTCCGTCATTATGTGGGGGTATATGAACGAGGCTGTTATCCAGCTGCAGTATCGGGTGAAGAAACAACGGCTCAACGGTTTCTACGAGAATACCTTGGCGCTTGCCCGGCATCTGGAGGAAACTCTGAAGAGGGAAGACCCCTACCGTCTGAGTACGATGGCCTACCACGGCAATCAGATTTACAATAAAATCGGTCTCAGCAATATCACCGACATTTCCGGTTGGAACCTTTATCAGGGCTGGTATGAGAACGACTTCAAGTCTTTCGACCGCTTTGTGGACGAAGAGTATCGTAAATACCCGCACCGTCCGTTAATAATCAGTGAGTTCGGTGCCGGTTCCGACCCGCGCTTGCAGTCGCTCGATCCGCAGATATTCGATTTCTCCATGCAATGGCAGCAGTTGTACCTCGAATACTATCTGCCCGCTATCATGAAGCGACCGTTCATAGTGGGCGCCACGGAGTGGAACTTCATTGATTTCAGTTCTGCCAGTCGCCAGGAGGCTACGCCGCATATCAATAATAAAGGACTGATGTACAATGACCGCCGTCCTAAAGATGTGTTCTATTATTTCCAGGCATTCCTGCGCAAGGATATTCCGGTGCTGCACATTGCTGTGGATGACTGGAAGCATCGGACTGTGGTTTCGGACGGTGAAGCGGTGGAACATCCGGTGAAAGTGTATTCCAATCTGGATAAGGTGGAGTTGTCTGTCAACGGCACGAAGCTCTCCGTGCAAGGCATCGAGAATTGCCATGCAGTGTGGCAAGTGCCTCTCGTTGCGGGGCGAAACACGCTTGTGGCTTCAGGTATCTGCCATGGGAAGAAGGTGGAGCAGGTTTCGGACATTTTTGTGAAGATGCAGCCTCGCCATATCGCGGCAGTCGGCTCCGGACAGCTGGAACTTGCAGTGAACGTGGGCAGCAACTGTTTCTTTACGGATGACAAGAGTGATCTTTGCTGGCTTCCCGACCAAGCTTATACTCCTGGAAGTTGGGGCTACATAGGTGGAGAGATTTTCCGCCGTTCTCCGGGACGTATCGGAACCACTGCCGAGGTGAAAGACACCCGTAATGTTCCTTTGCTCCAGACCAAACGCAAGGACATCAAGGCCTATCGCTTCGACTTGCCCGACGGCGACTATGAAGTGGAACTTCTTTTTGCTGACCTGAACGCACGTTCCGAGCGGGTGACTTACGATTTGGGAGCTGTCGCTACCCTAGACAATGCCGATTTCCGCGGCAGTGTCTTCAATGTTTCTGTCAACAACCGACCTTGGCTGAATCATTTCTCTCCGGCGATAGAAGTAGGCGGGAACCGTTGCATATCCAAGAAACTGCATGTTGCCGTAACCGGTGGAAACCTTACGGTGAACTTTGAGGCGGTGAAAGGGATGACGTTCTTGAATGGGATAAAGATATTCAGGATTCATTGATGTTCTATTCTTAATAATGTTGTATTAACCGATAAATTGAGTGAAATATGAAACACAAATTACTTACCGGGTCTCTCTCCTTCACAGTAGGGATGGGATTCAGCGCTTTGCCTGCCGTCGCGCAGCAATCTCCGGCTTCCACTGAGGTCAAGCCTAATGTAATCATTATCAACGTTGATGATTTGGGCTATGGCGACATTGGTTGTTACGGTGCCACCAAGGTCAAGACTCCCAATATAGACCGTCTGGCATCGCAAGGCCGTAGCTTTACGGATGCTCATTCATCCTCGGCTGTTTCCACGCCTTCACGTTATGGACTGATGACTGGTCAATATCCTTGCCGTGAGGATATTTGGGGGGCAATCTTCCTGAATCAGACTCTGCAAATTGATACGGCACGCACCACAATTGCGGATGTGATGAAACGTTCCGGCTATTCCACTGCCATCGTGGGGAAGTGGCATCTTGGATTTCGTACGGACGAAAAGATGGACTGGAACAAGGAACTGGCTCCCGGACCACTTGAATTGGGATTCGATTATTACTTCGGTGTGCCTATTCTCAACAGTCATCCACCTTTTGTTTATGTGGAGAACCATCATGTGGTGGGTTATGATCCCAACGACCCGTTTGTAAGAGGCAAGAGGGCAGAAACGGAGGAGTTCGATGAAAAATTCGGTATCAACTCTATTGGTGGAGCCACGGCTGCGCACCGTTTGTACAAAGACAGGGCTGTAGCCACTACTTTGAAAGACCGGGCCGTGCAGTGGATAAAGGAACATAAGGATTCACCTTTCTTCTTGTATTATGCTACCACCAACATCCATCATCCTTTTACACCGGCCGAACGCTTTGTAGGTACCAGTGAGGCAGGACCTTACGGTGATTCAATCCATGAATTGGACTGGGTGGTAGGCGAGATTATGCGTACCCTCGATGAGGAAGGGCTGGCGGGAAATACTCTGCTCATCTTCACCAGTGACAACGGAGGAATGCTGAATCATGGAGGGCAGAGAGCTTGGAAGGCAGGACACCATATCAACGGCAAGCTTCTTGGTTTCAAGTTCGGAGCTTGGGAAGGCGGGCATCGCATTCCTATGATTGCCCGCTGGCCGGGTAGGATTCCTGCGGGCAGCGTATCCAACCAGTTGATGTCCAATGTTGACATGCTTGCCACTTTGGCTGCCCTCACAGGATATGAATTGCAGGAGCAGGACGGGCCGGACAGTTTCAATATGCTTCCTGCCCTTATCGGAAATCCCGGGAAAATGATTCGGGACCATATTATTATCTGTCCTTCCCAAAAGAGCCATCTTTCCATTCGCAAAGGGAAGTGGGTCTATATTCCGGCGCAAAACAGCGGCGGATTTACCGGAAAGAATGTCGGTGACCATGACTTGGGCGGGGCATCCGCTTTCCAGCTCACCCATCGGGTGAACAGCGATATAGAAAATGCCCGGATAAAGCCGGATGCACCCTCTGTGCAGCTTTATAATTTGGAGGAAGACCCATACCAGACCACAAATGTGTATGAACAGCATCCCAAAGTGGCACGCAGGCTGGCGCGGATACTGGAGGAGAAGATAAGGAAGTCGGATGCCACAAGAAAGTGACAACCGATAGATTGATGAAAAACATAATTTGAAAAATGAAGAATACCATGATGAAAAAGTTTTTTGTAGGTTTATTCTCCCTTTTGATGGGAGTAGGCAGCGCTTTTGCGCAGACCAATATGTCTAGTGAAATGTATGACCTTGCCAAGATGAAGGAAGGCTTGCGCAACCGCCGTGTCAGCAGTTATGACCGTACGGGCAACAACCGTGACCACCTGAAGGCCATCAAGCCGGGCGAAACGGCTGTCTTGGCCGACATCAAGGGGGCAGGCGTAATCAACCATATCTGGATAACGATGTCTCCGGGACCGCGCCAGCTTTCCCGTAACGACATCATCCTTCGGATGTACTGGGACGGCAGCGACGAGCCTTCTGTCGTGTCCCCCATCGGTCCCTTTTTCGGCCAGGGATGGAACGAACAGTATAACTATGCTTCTTTTGCCCTTTCTTCCGGTCCCAACGGTGGTACGGGTTTGTGCAGCTATTTCGCCATGCCTTTTGCCAAAGGTGCGCGCATTGAGATAGAGAATCAGACGGATGTCAACATCGGCGCCTTCTACTACTACATAGACTATGTGGAGATGAAGGAACTGCCCAAGGACATGGGACGTTTCCATGCGTGGTTTAACCGTGAGATTACCGAAGCGCTTCCCGAAGGGGAGACCGAGTGGGGTTCCGTGGGTAAGCAGACGGAGAATAAGGACGGAGCCGACAATTATGTGTTTGCCGATATCAAGGGAAAGGGCCATTTTGTGGGATTGAACTATTATGTACAGTGCCCTACCCCCATGTGGTATGGTGAAGGCGATGACATGTGGTTCATCGACGGTGAAAAACAGGCTTCCTTGATAGGCACCGGTACGGAAGACTTGTTCAACACCGCCTGGTGCCCGAAAGAGCCCTACCAGCATATCTACTTCGGCTATCCACGTGTGAATAATGATGTCGGATTCTTGGGGCGTACACATGTCTATCGGTTCTTTATTCAGGATCCCGTCTTCTTCGAGAAAGGGCTGAAAGCCACCATCGAGCATGGACACAACAATTGCCTGACGCTCGACCTGGCTACCGTTGCATACTGGTATCAGGACAAGGCGACGGCTGTCCCGGCCATTCCCGACAAGGAGGGCCGTAAGCTGAAGCCGATGGTAAACAATGTGATGATGCACAAATGGCGTCATGAATGGAGAAAGAACAAGGGGAACAAAGCGGACCTTTGGGGAAATGAATAAATTGCTGGAGGATATGAAATGAAGACATTATTAGTTATATCTGTTTTATTAGCATTTACTCTTTTGGGGCATGCCCAAATATGGAAAGTGCCTGAAGGTCATGAAACGCGGTGGACAAGTTTTGAAAATCCTACCGGTGCCAAGGGAACGGCAGCTCAAGTCAATAAAGGTGCAAAAGGAAGTGCTTTCGGCAGAATCATGGCGGGAGACAGCTGTGTTTTGTTGTCTCAGCAAGGACCCGGGATCATTAACCGTATTTGGCTGACAGTCAGCAAACGTAACCCTAAGATGCTTCGTGCGTTGCGTATCAAGTTTTATTGGGATAATTCTGTTGTTCCAGCAGTGGATGTCCCATTGGGAGATTTTTTTGGGAATCCGCTGTCACGTACATCTCGTTTTGAGAACTGTTTCTTTTCTAATCCGGAGAAGCGTTCTTTTAACTGTTCTATTCCGATGCCTTACCGCACCGGTGCCAAAGTGGTGTTTGTGAATACCTCGGATGAGGACCTGACACACTTGTTTTATGATATTAACTTTACTAAATTGCCGGAATGGGATTCGGAGATGAGCTATTTTCATGCTGTCTGGCGTGAAGACAAATCCACCAAGTTGGGAGTGGATTATACTGTTCTTCCCCAACTATCGGGCAGGGGGCGCTTTTTGGGGGTAAGCTTGGGTATCTTTGCCAATAAGGCGTATGAAACTACTTGGTGGGGAGAAGGTGAAATCAAGTTCTACATTGACGGAGATAAGGAATTTCCCACATTGAGTGGTACGGGAGTTGAAGACTATATTGGTACGGCTTGGGGGCAGGGCGAGTATTCCCACCGTTATCAAGGTTGTCCGATTGCAAATGCGGACAGTTGTTGGTGGAGTATGTATCGTTTCCACGTGCAGGACCCGATTTATTTTCATCATGATATAAGAGTTACATTGCAGCAGATTGGAGGTGCTCCATATCAAAAGGTACTCGAACTGTACAAGGCGAAGGTTCCTCTTGTACCGGTTACTATAGATAGAAGCGGTAAACTGAAATTCTATCGTTTATTAGATGAAAATTCAGACCTACATATCACGGATAAAGACTTTCCGCCAGGATTTGTTAATTTCTACCGCCAAGATCATGTAACTTCAACAGCATATTTCTATTTGGATAGGCCTGCAGTCTGAATAATTTTTTAAATAACTTCCTAGTGTATATTATTGGAAATTAGTATTTTATACAATGCTGTAGTAGTTACGTTGTAGTGCTTGAGCAGGTTGTGGTAATCTTGTGATAGTTTGTTTTTTGACATACATCAATTGCTCCTATACTTTTGCAAAAGAATTTTAAATCAATACAAAATGAAGAAAAATTTATTAATTACATGTGTGATGTTGCTGTTTGCCGTTGTTTCGATGGCGCAGAACAAAATTACGGTTTCGGGTGTCGTTTCCGACAAGACGGGAATGACTGTTATTGGTGCTACAGTTTCGGTAAACGGGGCTCCTCAGCAAGGAGTCGTTACTGGACTTGATGGTGATTATAAGATTACCAATGTTCCCAGTAACGCTGTCTTGCTTTATAGCTATATTGGTATGAAAGACCAAGAAATAGCAGTGAATGGTCGTACTACTATTAATGTAGTAATGCAAGAAGACAATATGTTGATCGATGAAGTTGTAGTTGTAGGCTATGGTGTACAGCGTAAATCAGACTTGACCGGTGCTGTTGGTTCTATCAAGAGCGATGATTTGAAAAAGATTTCTACACCTAATGTGGCTAACGCGTTGCAAGGTCGTGTGTCCGGTGTATTTATCTCTGCAAGCGGTGCTCCGGGTAGCTCTCCTGAAGTGCGCATTCGTGGTATCGGTACTACTAATAATAGCAATCCGCTCTATGTGGTTGATGGAATGTTTATGGACGATATATCATTCCTGAGTAACCATGATATTGAGTCCATGGAGGTATTGAAGGATGCTTCTGCTACTGCCATGTATGGTTCTCGCGGTGCTAACGGTGTAATCATTGTTACCACCAAGCAAGGTGCTGAAGGTAAAGCACAGGTGAACATTACTGCCAGTGAAGGATTTCAGTTCCAAAATAGCGGTAAATTTGAGATGTGTACGGCTTCTGAATATGCTATGCTGCAAAATGAAGCTAACTTGAATATTAATCCAGATGGCGGTCTTGTTTATGATGACCCGGCTTCTTTCGGAAAAGGGACCAATTGGTTCGATGAGATTTTCCGAGTAGCGTCTGTCCGTGATTATCAAGTTGCTGTTAGTGGCGGAACAGAAAAGGTACGTTATAATTTGAGTGCTGGATATTTCCAACAGGATGGTATCATAAAGGAAAATTCTTATGACCGTTTTACTTTGCGTGCCAATAATTCATATAAAATAAACAAACATTTGACTATCGGGCATAACTTATCGGCTTCTTTCAGTCATACAAAAAATGAAAATAAGGGAGTTGTAAAATCCGCTTATAAACTGAGCCCTATCATTACTCCTTATGATGAGAATGGTAATTTCTCCGATCCTCAGGTGGCATCTACTGCTAATCCGCTTGCTACCCTCCATTATATGAATAGTGATAATTGGAAAGATAGAATTGTGGGTAGTGCATTCTTGAATTGGGAAGTTATTAAAGGGTTGAATTTTAAGACCAGCTTGGGCATTGATTATATTAATGGTAGAAGTCGTAATTTTACTCCTAAGTATTATATCTCGGAGTATCAAAAGGTAGATGAGAACAGCTTGTCTAAAACATGGACTAGAGATTTTACTTGGCTGTGGGAGAATATCTTGACTTATGATTGGCAAATCAATGATAAAAATCGTCTGAATCTTTTGGGTGGTATTACTGCTCAAAAATACACTAATGAAAAGTTAGGCGGGTCAGGACGTAATTTCTTCTCAGAAGTGGAAGACTATTGGTATTTGGATCAGTCTTCAAGCGATACACGTGGACTTGAGAATAATGGAAAACATGAAGCCATGATGTCTTACTTGTTCCGTGCCAACTATGCTTTAATGGACAGATATTTGTTGACGGCTTCTATACGTGCCGATGGCTCTTCGAAGTTTGGACCGGATAACCGTTGGGGATATTTTCCGTCAGTAGCTGCCGGATGGAGGATTTCTGAAGAAGCTTTTATTAAAGATAATGTTGAATGGTTGAGTAACTTGAAGATTAGAGGTAGCTGGGGGCAAATTGGTAATGATAAGATTGGTAATGACAAATATTATGCATTGGCTAATGTAGACCCTACTTATGATGCTGTATTTGGTGGTGATTATTATTCTGGTGGTACTGTAACTTCTCTTTATAATACACAAATCCATTGGGAACGTTCAGAGCAGTTGGATCTTGGTTTTGATTTAGGCTTGTTCAATAATCGCTTTTCTTTAGAGTTTGACTATTACAGAAGAGATACAAAAGAAATGTTGGTAAATGTGGATGTTCCTGCTTCTGTAGGACTTGCCTCTGTAGAAACAAACGTGGGATCAGTACGTAACTCTGGACTTGATTTTACGGTGAAATGGGAAGACTCGTTTAAGGATTTTCGTTATGGCATCCGCTTGACTGGAACTACAATTAAGAATGAGGTGACTAATTTGGGAGGTAAACGTATCACCAGTGGGGATATAGGTTCCGGAAAAAGTGTTCATATGACAGAAGAAGGAATGCCAATCAAGTATTTTTATGGTTACAAGACTATTGGTATTTTCCAAAGTAATGAGGAGATTGAGCAGTATAATGCGATGGCTGCGGCTGCTTCCGGTGATGCGAAGAAGAAGTATCAGGCAAATGTAGCTCCGGGTGATCTGATTTATGCAGATACGGATGGCAATGGATATATAACTGCTGAAGACCGTACGGATTTAGGCTCTCCTACTCCGAAGTTTATCGGTGGTTTGGGCATAACTGCCGCTTGGAAAGGCTTTGATTTGTCAATTGATTTGCAGGGTAATTTTGGTAATAAGATTTATAATGCCAAACAAGCTGAAAGAAATGCTGGTGTTGATAACTGGGATCGTTCGTTCTTGGATAGATGGACTGAAAACAATAGGAATACTTCCATTCCGCGCATGACATTTGAGGGTAACAATTATTTTGTTTCCGACCGTTATGTTGAGAGTGGCAACTATGTGAAGTTACAGACTGTGGAATTTGGATATACATTCCCAAAAAACTTGATGCAAAAAGTGCATATCCAGAATTTGAGATTGTACTTCTCAGGTAATAACCTGCTTTATTTTACGAATTATAACGGATTTACTCCTGAAATCTTAGGGGGGCTTGACCGTGATATTTATCCGATTACCGCTACCTGCCGTTTTGGCTTGAATCTTACATTCTAATGGAAAATAAAAATAGGAAATGATTATGAAAAAGATATATTCACTTTTATTAGCTTCAGCATTGGTTTTTACCTCTTGTTCTGATTTTTTGGATACAAAGCCGCAAGGGAAATTGACGCAAGATATTTTCTTCGGGGAAGAAGAAGGTGCTTTGATGGGAATTAATGCTATATATTCTCAAATGAAAAGTTGGGACTTGATCGGCTTTTCTTGGTTTGGCATTATGGAGGTGCCGAGTGACAATTCTGATACAGGAAGTTCACCGGCAGATGGTAGTTATGCTCGCGTGAATTCATTGAATGATTTTACTTATGATGTTTATACTTCTGAATTGAACGGCTGGTGGACCGGAAATTATAAAGGAATCGGATTCTGTAACGTAGCATTGGATAACTTGGATGTGTTGAAAGATGAGCAGTTAAAGATTAGAAGCATTGCACAGGCACGTTTTTTCCGTGGTTTCTTTTACTTTAACTTGGTGAGAACTTACGGTGGCGTACCTTTGGTTACTAAAGTTCAGAATCCCGATGAATATGATCAGCCATGCGCTTCTGAAGAAGCTATTTATCAGCAGATTATTGATGACTTGTCCTATGCGGCAATGAATTTGCCAACCCGTGATGAATGGGGGATTGCTGAGAGAGGAAGAGTTACGAAAGGAACTGCAGAAGGCTTGTTGGCTAAAGTTTATTTGTTCCGTCAAGATTATGCAAGTGTAAAACAATATGCAGGGCAGGTAATAAGTAGGGGAGAATATAACCTGCATCACAATTACCGTGATTTGTTTAGCCCGGATTCTTATTATTCTGATGAAGTGATGCTGGCCGACCAGTATTTGTGGGGATCAGACAAGACGAGAGATAAGGCTTCCGAATATGTGAAGTGGCAAGGTGTCAGAGGTTTCAAAGGTTGGGGATTCTGTTCTCCGTCAGAATCTTTGGATAAGGCTTATGAATCAGGTGATCCGAGACGGGAGGCTACTATCATTTACGATGGCGAAAATATGGAAGGAGTTGGGGTTATAAACTTCAAGGACGAACCGGGAGTACAACCGCGTGCCAATAAAAAGACAATGTGGCCTACAACTTATTGGAATGCCAATAATTTTGCTAAACAAAATTGCCACTTGTATTTTCTGCGTTATGCGGATGTACTGTTAATGTATGCTGAGGCCTGCAATGAGTTGGCAAATGGTGAAAGCGACCCATTAGTAGATGACGCCCTGGCTAAATTGGAATTGGTCAGAGACCGTGCTCGTAAGTCCGGTGATGATCCCACTGTATTACCTAAAATAACAGAGAGGGATAAGGCAAAGTTGCGTGAAATCATATGGAATGAGCGCCGCATTGAATTAGCAATGGAAGGACACCGTTTCTTTGATTTGATTCGGGCTGATAAAGTTGTTCCCGGATATGCAGAAAAGATGCTGAAGGCCCATGGAAAGACAAACTTCAATATGAGCCAGCATTCCACATTCTACATTCCACAGAAGCAGATTGATATTTCTCAAGGAATATTGAAGCAAAATAAATAAGGTGTGTGAGGAGTAGCCTAAGGCTACTCCTACTTCTTATGTGATTAAAATGTTTAAAATAGGTATTATGAAAAATATATTTCTTTTTTTCTTGTTTTTTGGGGTTTGTTCGTGCTCGGTAAATGCCATAAATCCACCATCTGGTGTGACAGAAAAGCAACTCTCCGATGATGAACTCATGACCCTTGTCCAGAAGCAAACTTTCCGTTACTTTTGGGATTTTGCCCATCCCGAATCAGGATTGGCGCATGAACGGAGCAACGGAGGTGCCGAGACAGCTACCATCGGTGGCTCGGGTTTCGGAGTGATGGCTATCATTGTCGGTATAGAGCGTGGTTTTGTCACTCGCGAACAGGGCGCTGAACGTATGTTGAAGATAGTCCGCTTTCTGAGCGACAAGAATACCGACAGCTATCACGGCATGTGGGCACATTGGATGAACGGTAAAACCGGCAAGACCATTCCTTTCAGTCGTAAGGACGATGGAGCGGATATTGTAGAATCCGCTTTCATGTTCGAAGGTTTGTTGGCTGCCCATCAGTATTTTACAAAGGATAATCCAACGGAAAACCGTATCCGCGGGATAATCAATAATCTGTGGCGTCAAGCAGAATGGAACTTTTTTACTCAGGGACAAGATGTGATGTATTGGCATTGGTCGCCAAACAACGGATGGGCGATGAATCATCAGATTAAAGGTCATAACGAGTGTCACATTGTTTACATTTTGGGCGCGTCTTCCCCTACTTATCCGATTGCCGAGAGCGTTTATCATAAAGGCTGGGCCAATGCGAATACTTTTCTGAACGGTCGGGAGTATTACGGCATCAAGCTTCCTCTTGGAAACAACCACGGAAAGGGAGGTCCTCTCTTCTTCACTCATTATTCTTACATGGGGCTTGACCCACGTGGCTTGAAAGATCGTTATGCCGATTACGAGGAACAGATGAAGGCTCATACCTTGATTAACCGTGCCTACTGCATTGACAATCCGAAGGGTTACAAGGGTTACGGCGAAAAATGTTGGGGATTGACTGCCAGTGACGGTGACAAAGGTTATTCTGCCCATAGTCCCGGTAATGACCGTGGTGTGATTACACCTACCGCTGCTCTTTCCTCTATTCCATATGCACCTGAATATTCTTTGGAAGCCATGCGTTATTTCTATGAAGAGTTGGGTGACCGTCTTTGGGGTGAATATGGTTTCAAGGATGCGTTCAATTTGACGGAGAATTGGTTTGCACCTTCGTATCTTGCCATTGACCAAGGGCCGATTATTGTGATGATAGAGAACTATCGTACCGGTTTGATTTGGAAACTTTTCATGAGTCATCCCGATGTCCAGAAGGGTTTGAGGAGATTAGGCTTTACTTCTCCTTATTTGAACAAGGTCGATTAGGTTGTTTGATAGGATTCTTTGATTCTGATTAGGTTTTACATAGATTAAAAAGGTTTGTAACCATGAAAAACGTGTTTGTCAATAGTGTATTGGTTGTTTTCGCATTGCTTGTCGCCTCGTGCGGCAGGCAACCGGAAGCCAAAGTAGAGGTGATGTCGTTCAACATCCGTTTGGATCATGTGGCGGACAGTATGAACAATTGGAAATACCGCAAGGACCATGCGGCACAAATGATTGCTTATTATGCTCCGGACATTATAGGCATGCAAGAGGTGGTGAAGAACCAACTCGATGACTTGAAGGAGCGTCTTCCGCAATATACCGCTCTCGGTGTAGGTCGTGTAGATGGAGAAGAGAAAGGTGAGTATTGCTCTCTTTTCTATAAGACAGACCGTTTCGAACTATTGAAGAGTGGAAATTTTGGGCTGAGTGAAACTCCTGATTCCATCGGAAAGAAAGGCTGGGATGCGGCTTGCGAGCGTATTGTGACTTGGGCGGTACTGAAAGAAAAGGTGAGTGGTAGGGAAATAGCTGCTTTCAATACTCATTTCGATCATGTAGGTAAAGTGGCACGTCGCGAAAGTGCCGTGCTGATACTTGAGAAGATAAAACAAATGGCGGGTGACCTTCCGGTAATTGTTACCGGAGACTTTAATGGAACGGTAGATTCCGAGCCGGTCACTGTATTGACGGAAGGTGGAATGAAGAATGCTTGCGTTACGGCGAAAGTCGCTTACGGACCGACATGGAGTTTCCATGACTTCGGGCGCATCCCGGTAGAGAAACGTAGGTTGATAGATTTTATTTTTATAAAAGGTGCTGTAGAGGTGGAGCGTTACCGAACCATTGATGATAAGCCGGACAACGGCTATCTCTCCGATCATGCTCCCGTAATGGCTATCTTAAAACTATAAAAGCATTTACTATGAAAAAGAAATTATTGATTGGAGCTGCCCTGATACTTTCTGTGGGTATGGCATGTACTTCAGGAGCCGGTGATTGGCAGAGTTACAGCGGTGACAAACGGATAGAAGAGCGTGTCGATTCTGTACTTGCCTTGATGACACTTGAAGAGAAAATAGGTCAGATGACCCAATATTCTGCCAAGAGCGATATTGTGACCGGTCCGCAAGTAAATACGGACATTGAACCTCTATTGAAGAAAGGATACATAGGCAGTCTTTTCCATGCCACTTCTTCTGCCGCCATCCGCAAGACACAAGAGACGGCACTAGCGGAATCCCGGTTGAAGATTCCAGTGCTCTTTGCTTTCGATGTGATACACGGTTTTAA
>OGPE01001714.1_pt1 | contig 13682 bp, 9 predicted proteins | sample 1552881 | NCBI WGS metagenome assembly OGPE01 (sample SAMEA2580236, study PRJEB22360) | human gut metagenome | biome: human gut; feature: human-associated habitat; material: faeces | place: Denmark | collected 2008/2010 | reverse complement strand
GCTGCGAAGCAGCGGAGAGCGTCGAAGACGCGTTTTGCGAATGGCGCGGGTGAACGGTAACAAGTTCAACCTGCGCCGATCAGTCCTCGTGTTTCGCACTGCGCCGCTGGATCCACTTTACAAGCTCCACGATGGGAACTACCAGCACACTCAAAAGTAGTGCAACGAGATACTCTGCAGGCTCCACACTCGTAAAGCCAAATGCCCCGGCAAGCAGCGGGATCTCACACACTGCAGTGGTTGCAAGCAGCGAAACCACTGCCGCTCCAAGCAGAAGCCAGTTTTTCGAGCCAAGCTTGAAAATACTTCCTCTCTGGGAACGCATATTCATGCTGTGGAAAATTTCCGCCATTGACATTGTGACAAACGCCATCGTAGTGCCATGGGCGCTGTTTGTGATGGTCCATTCTCCGGTTTCCATGAAATGTCCGATAAAATAGGAAACCATGACAAGTGCTGTTACCAAAAGTCCCTGATAAGCAATATCAAAGCCCATTCCATCTGCAAAAATCCCGGCCTTCGCATCTCTGGGTTTGCGCTTCATAATGTTCGGCTCTGCCTTTTCCGTACCCAGCGCCAGCGCCGGGAAGCAGTCCGTTACAAGATTGATCCACAGAAGATGCACCGGCTGCAGAATCGTAAAGCCAAGAAGTGTCGCAAAGAAAATACTCAGCACTTCACTCATATTGGAGCCTAACAGAAACTGGATTGCCTTCCGGATGTTGTCATAGATTCTGCGGCCCTCTTCCACCGCGCCGACAATCGTTGCAAAATTATCGTCCGCCAGCACCATATCTGCCACATTTTTGGTAACGTCCGTTCCTGTGATGCCCATTCCGATGCCGATGTCCGCAGCCTTGATGGAGGGCGCGTCGTTAACGCCGTCACCGGTCATTGCCGTCACATAGCCGGCATTTCTCCAGGCGTTTACGATACGGGTCTTGTGCTCTGGCTGTACGCGGGCATAAACGCTGATGTTCCGGAACTTCTCTGCAAATTCTGCATCGTCCATTTTTTCCAGCTCTGCTCCGGTCACTGCCAGGCTGCCATCCTGCAAAATACCAAGCTCTTTTGCAATCGCTGCTGCCGTATCCACATGGTCGCCCGTGATCATAACCGGTCGGATACCCGCTTCCCGACATTCGTCAATTGCTGCCTTTACCTCCGGACGCACCGGATCAATCATGCCGCACAGTCCCAAAAAGCAAAGCTCCTGCTCCAGCAGATCCGCATCCTCGCTTTCCGGTTTTTTCGTCCAGACTCTCTGTCCGCATGCCAGCACACGCAGTGCCCGATCTGCCATGGACTTATTTGCCTGCAAAACCTTTTTCCGATATTCTTCTGTCATGGGCAGAAGCTGTCCATCCTCCAGATAAAATGCACAACGGGTGAGAACCACATCCGGCGCCCCTTTTGTAAACTGAATGTAATCGTCCTTGCGTTTATGGACTGTGGACATCATTTTCCGTCCGGAATCAAAGGGAGCCTCCATCACACGGGGCATACTCTGTTTTAAAAGATTCTTATCCTGCCCGATCCGGTTCGCCCAGACAACCAGGGCAGCCTCCGTCCGTTCTCCTGTCACGCTACCGTCTGCATCCAGCTCTGCATCACTGCACAGTGCCATTGCTGCCGAAAGCTCCTTCTCTTCTGCTCCGAAGGAATCTACAACTGTCATCTGGTTCTGCGTCAGCGTTCCGGTCTTATCCGAGCAGATCACCTGGGCACAGCCAAGGGTTTCCACTGCAGTCAGCCGGCGGATGATCGCGTTTCGTTTTGACATGTTCGTTACACCGATGGAAAGTACCACTGTCACAACTGCCGCAAGTCCTTCCGGGATCGCCGCCACTGCAAGGGAAACCGCAATCATAAAGGAGTTCAGCGCAACCTCAAAATTCAGGCTGCCTGCCCGGATCATCTGAATCGCAAAAACCAGTACGCAGATTCCGATCACCAGCTTTGTCAACACCTTCGAAAGCTGTGTCAGTTTTCTCTGCAGCGGTGTCTGTCCTTCCTGTGCCTGAGACAGCGCATCCGCAATTTTTCCCATTTCCGTATCCATACCGGTGGCCGTTACGACTGCCACAGCACGTCCATATACGATCGTGCTTCCCATATAGACCATATTTTTACGGTCGCCAAGGGGCACATCCCGTTCCCCGTCTGCCAAAAAGATCTGATCGATCAGCTTCGTGACCGGCACGGATTCTCCTGTCAGTGCAGCTTCCTCCGCTTTCAGGCTTGCGCTTTCCAGAATCCTTGCATCCGCCGGAACCGCATCCCCTGCTTCCAGACAGATGATATCCCCCACCACAAGGTCTTTGCTCAAAATCGAGGACATTTTCCCGTCCCGCACAACCTTTGAGGTGGCCGCTGCCATGTCCTGCAGCGCTTCGATCGCCTTTTCCGCCTTGCTTTCCTGATACACACCCAGCACGGCATTGATCAGGACCACTGCCAGGATAATGATGACATCCGCAAAGCTGTCATTTTCCAGGACTGAAAGCACACCGCTGATGGCCGCTGCCGCCAGCAGGATCACGATCATCGGATCTGCCACCTGTTCCGCAAACCGGCGCAGCAGGGATTTTCCCTTCGCCGCTTTTAACTCATTTGCCCCATTCTGCAAAAGCCGCTCTGCCGCTTCTTTTTCCGTCAGGCCGCTTTTTTGGCTGTTCAGCTCCTGCAGTACCTGTTGTGAGTCCTCACAATAATACTTCATTCTTTTTCCTCCCGATGGTGTTTTTCGTACAATAGATCTCTCACTTCGTGATCCTCTATTGTCTTGAATCACAAAAGACCCAAATACTGCTTTTCAAAAAGAAAACAGTATCTGAGTCTCGCAATTTAAAACAAGCCAGATCGGCATAGGATCGGGGTTGTTGACTTGTTACGCTGATGCAAAGGCGATCCGCCGGCTCTGTTCCATCCCGGCAGCTGCACTTGCTGCGCTCGCTACTCCCTCACAGGGAATTTTGTTTAGCAGTAAGGTTATCATATGCAAAGTCTTCTGTCAATATACATGCCGGTAAAGTTTTGGTGAAATTTTTGTCCTCTTTCGCTGCGGTTTGACCGGAAATCCTTGTTTTACAGCCGTTCCACCAATGCGCCGCCTGCGCGCAGCACCCCATTCTCATAACCTCTTGCAAACAGCACGCTGCCCTCTGTCTCCATATCGGTCTCTTTTCCGGATGCGTTCAACACAACCCGGAGCCTGCTGCCCTCTGCCCCGGTTTTGACATATTCCACCACCCGGTCAGAGCTGTTATTATTTTCAAATGTGATTTCCATGCTGCGGGCCGCAGGCTCTTTTCGAAGGGCTATCAGCTGCTTTACCTGCTCCGTAATCTCTGCATAGTTTCCCTGTTCGATCTGATCCCATGGCATACAGCGTCTGCAATCCGGGTCAGCGCCGCCCTCTATCGCGATTTCCGTCCCATAATAGATACAGGGACTTCCAGGCATTGTAAAGAGCATTGCAAGCTGCTGGAAAAAGAGATCCTGATTTCCACCTGTCTGATGGATCAGCCGATCTGTATCATGGGAATCCAGAAGGTTAAACAAAACCTCTGTCGTCTGACGCATATAACGCACCAGATTTTCATGAATCGCCTCTTCCAAATCCGATTTCGTCTTTTCCGGCTGATACCAAAACTCCCGGATGGCTGCAGCAAAGGGATAGTTCATAACGGCGTCGAATTCGTCCCCGCCAAGCCACGGCATTGCGTCATGCCAGATTTCCCCCAGCAGATAAAAATCCGGTTTTAACTGCTTTGTCATCTGCCGCAGCTCACGGCAAAACAGATGGGAGATTTCGTTTGCAACATCTAACCGAAGTCCATCAATGTCAAATGTCTCAATCCAATAACGAACGGTATCCAAAAAATAGTCCCGCACCTTTTTTTCACTCGTATTGAGCTTTGGCATCCGCTCCGCAAAGGCAAAGGAATAATAGCGTCCATCCCGGGTGCTGCCCTCCTGCTCCCGACAGGGCCAGCGATTGATCATAAACCAGTCGTAATAGGGGGACTTGGGCCCCTTTTCCATCACATCCCGCCACGGTAAAAAGTTACTGCCGCAATGGTTGAATACACCGTCCAACATCACGCGGATGCCTCTGTCATGAGCCTCCTTAACGAGCAGCTTCATAGTCTTTTCATCTCCGAAGCCCGGATCGATTTTCCGGTAATCTGTCGTATCATATTTATGACTTGAGGAAGATTCAAACACCGGCGTCAGATACAGTCCGGTAATACCAAGCTCCTGTAAATAAGGAAGCTTCTGACGAATTCCATCCAGATCGCCGCCGTAAAAATCGAGATTACTTACGGTATGGTATCCCCAGGGCTTTACCCAGTCCGGATCATTTTCTTTGTTGCCGTTGCAAAAGCGCTCCGGAAAAATCTGATACCAGACCGTCTCCCGCACCCACTTTGGCGTCACGTTGATATCCACCGAATTCATCCACGGAAACGTAAAGCACTGTCCCAGCTGTCCGTTTTTCACATCCTCTGGCGAATGAAAGCCATCCTCAAAATAAAAGACCCGTTCTGCTCCTGCCTGCAGCTCGAAGAAATACCGGCACCGTTTATAGGGAGGCTGCACGGGAATTTCCCACCAGAGGTGCTGGGGCAGACGCATTTTTGTCACGATCTCCTCCCGACTGCCTTCCCAAGCCTCGTTTCCGCCCAGAATACCAGTAGAAAACGGGTCGCCATAATGAATCCAAACCTGTTCCACTTCTTCTCCGGTCTGCAGCCCTACCATCAAAATTTCCTCATTCAATGCATAGCAAAACTGCTGTGACGCTCTATGATAAACCGCTTCTAAATGAATCATGTTCAGACCTCCTTTTTCCAGGCTGCATCCTTTTAAACTGCAGCCGATCTCATTTCAATACATTTCCAGTCCATACTTTTCCTGCAGCTGCAGTAAGGTGATGTCGTGTTGAATATGCTCCGACAAAATTTTCACCATCAGCCCATTGTTGCTGACCGTACCGCTCCAGTTGGCAAATGCACCGCAGTCAGCTGTCAGCGTCATCTGCCTGTCTGTCACAAGCATCAGACGGGAGGGCTGATGTGCTGTCAGCATTCCTCCGTGGGTATAAAACTCCACATCCTCCCGGTTCAGCCCAAGATCATAAAAGGAAAACGCAACGATCCGCACACCTTTTTTCTTTAGCCGATGGAAGGTCTCTGCAAAACGGGAAAGATCAAAATCCGCATTCAGATAAACCTCCTCCCGGGCATCCTCCAGAAGCTTCCCTGCCCTTGCCATCGCCGTTTCAAAGCCCCGGAATACGAAATGCACCTCCGGCTGCTTCGCCGTCTCATATTCTTTCAGCTGTTGCCTGGCGAGAGAAAGGTTCGCTGTCATTTCCGCCTGCATCCGCCCCAAAAGCACCTCCGGCTCCTGGGCGGCATACAGTGCTGTCTGATCCGGAACCAGCTCCACCATCCCCTTATCCAGCATGTGCTCCAGCGCATTGTAAATAGAAGGGCGTGCAATTGCGATTTTTTTTGCCAGCTGATAGGCAGACATGGGCTCAGAACCGATCAATGCCATATAAATCTGTGCTTCCAGCCTTGAAAAATTCAGATGTTCCAGGGTTTCCTGCAGCTTCATCGTTTGCTTTCCTTTCGTTGTATATTTTATGCAACTATATATAGCATAAACTTTTGCCCTATGCAAGTATTTTTTTGATTTCCTTGAAAAGGAAGAACATCCGGTGCAGATTTTTCAATGAACGGACAAAAAAGGAGCGGTCGGCAGTTCCGATCGCTCCCTCTTTCGTATTTTATTAGTTACAGTTCACTCGTACCTTTTATTGCATGCGCTGTATTTTTACAGGTATCTCATCTTTCTCACCGTCTGCACAAACTCTATATTGGTTTTCGTCTTTGCAAACAGATCCAGCACCTTATCCACAGCTTCATCGGATTTCATACCATTCAACGCGCGGCGCACCACGTTGATTGCTTCCATCTCCTCTGCACTCAGCAGCAGATCTTCTCTTCTCGTGCTGGTTTTGGGGATGTCGATGGCAGGGAAAATTCTGCGTTCAGACAGCTTTCGATCCAGCACAAGCTCCATATTACCGGTTCCTTTAAATTCCTCGTAAATGACATCGTCCATCCTGGATCCGGTGTCCACCAGTGCAGTGGCCAGAATCGTCAGGCTTCCGCCCTCGCGCATATTGCGGGCTGCACCAAAAAAGCGCTTCGGCATATGCAATGCCGCCGGGTCAATACCACCGGACAGGGTACGTCCGCTAGGCGGAACCACCAGGTTGTAGGCACGGGTCAGGCGGGTAATACTGTCTAACAGGATCATAACGTCTTGTTTATGCTCGACCAGACGCTTTGCACGCTCAATAACCATTTCGGAAACTCGTTTATGATGTTCCGGTAATTCATCAAACGTGGAATAGATCACTTCAACATTCGGCCCTGCCACCGTCTCCTTCATGTCCGTTACCTCCTCCGGACGTTCATCGATCAGGAGAATGATCAGATGCAGGTTCGGATAATTTTTCTTTACCGACATGGCCACTTCTTTTAATAGGGTTGTCTTACCAGCCTTCGGCGGGGACACAATCATACCTCTCTGTCCTTTACCGATGGGGCTTAACAAATCCATGACCCGCATCGCCACCGGGCAGCCGAAGCGCTCCATTTTCAGTCTGCTGTTCGGAAAGATCGGCGTCATATCTTCAAAGTTGCTTCGTCTGGATGCTTCCTCTGTGGTATAACCATTGATCGTCTTGACATAAAGCAGGGCAGAGAATTTTTCATTCTGTGTCCGCACTCTGGTATTTCCCTCTAAAATATCGCCTGTCCGCAAATTGAACCGACGAATCTGGCTGGGTGCCACGTAAATATCATTATCTCCCGGCATATAATTATCCGAGCGGATAAAGCCATAGCCCTCAGCCATGACCTCCAGGATACCCTTTACCGTAATGCCGCTGTCCAGCTCTGTCGGGAACTTGTCGTCCTCTGGACTCTGGATCGGTGCAGTTCCGCGATTATACGGACTGTTGTAGCGCTCATTATAACGAGGTGCAGGCGCGCTCACACGGTTCTGTGCCTCTTCTGCCACAGGCGCAGCAGTACGGGGCACTGCAGCTGCAGTATTTTCCCGCGCACCATTGTTGTCGCGGCTTCCTGTCCGTCCATTATGATAAGAACCATTGCTGATGAAGCGCTTTCCTGTTCTCTGCTGCCGTCTTTCCTCCCGATCCCCTGCTTTGCTCTCCGGTTCTGTCCCACCGTCATGAGGATCCTGCTTTTCCACTGCGCCCTTCTCCGGGGTATCCTTGCGCTCTGCCGCATCCCTCCTCGGAGCATCCTCCCGCTCTGCCGGGCGGTTCTCCGGGACGCTGCGCTCTGTTTTGATTTCTGCGGTCTCCTGGGCATCCAACCTCAACATCGCATCAATGACATCCGCCTTTTTCATTGTAGAAAGTCCTTTTATCCCCCTTGCTTTTGCAATCTCCTTCAGATCATGCACTGCCAGAGATTCATATTTTTCTCTTATCATTTTTTCCTCTCATTTCTGCGCACGCTTTTTGCGCATGTCGAGTTTGTGTCAAGTGCGCGCAGACACAAATCTCGCGATTGAAAATTTTTATTTTTCAATCTTTACTCCTTTTACTGCCATCGTGATTCGTCCCTGATTTTCATACGGAATTCTACATGAAACGATCTTTTTGAAATGCGCCAGAACATCCCGATCCGGGAAACAGCGGTCTTTTGTCAGAAATCAAAAGTGCCTGTCATTTTAGTGAATTTTATTACACATCGGAGACACAAGTCAAACGTCTCCTTCTGTTTCGCTCATTGTACCACACTCAAAACAGAATAGGAAGATTTTTTCCTTGATTCACTCAAATAAATCAGATATGATGATATACAGAGAGCTACGAATGGCGCGTATGCCCCGACATCATCATTCCTTATTAAATAAAAAAGAAAGCAGGCAAATCAAATGACAAATCAGGAAAAAGCGCTGGAACTGCATGCGAAGCTGCAGGGAAAGCTTGAAACCGTTTCCAAAACACCCGTCCGCACCCGTGAAGACCTTGCACTTGTCTATACTCCCGGCGTTGCGGAGCCTTGTAAGGTCATTGCAAAAGACCCGGCTGCCGCTTACACCTATACGATGAAAGCAAACACTGTAGCTGTTGTTTCCGACGGTTCCGCCGTACTGGGACTCGGCAATATCGGTCCGAAGGCCGCTATGCCCGTTATGGAAGGCAAGGCTGTCTTATTTAAAGAATTCGGCGGTGTCAACGCAGTTCCCATCTGCCTGGATACTCAGGACACGGAAGAGATCATCAAAGCTGTTACCTGGCTTGCTCCCGCTTTTGGCGGCATCAATCTGGAAGATATCAGTGCACCCCGCTGCTTCGAAATCGAAGAGCGCTTAAAAGAGACTCTGGATATCCCTGTTTTCCACGATGACCAGCACGGAACTGCTATTGTTGTACTCGCCGGCATCATCAATGCCCTAAAGGTAGTCGGTAAGAAAAAGGAAGACTGCCGCGTTGTTGTAAACGGCGCAGGAAGTGCAGGAGTTGCCATCACCCGCCTGCTGATAACCTACGGCTTTTCCAATATCATTATGTGCGATAAATCCGGCATTCTCTGCGATGGCGCAGAGGGCTTAAACTGGATGCAGGAAAAGATGGTAAAACGCACCAATCTGGCTCACGAAACCGGTTCCCTTGCAGATGCTTTAAAGGGTGCTGATATTTTCGTCGGCGTTTCCGCTCCAGGTATTGTGACGGAAGAGATGGTGGCTTCCATGAATTCCGATGCTATCCTGTTTGCAATGGCTAACCCCGTTCCTGAGATCATGCCTGATCTCGCAAAAAAAGCAGGGGCACGCGTTGTCGGCACCGGACGCAGCGATTTCCCGAACCAGGTAAACAACGTTGTCGCATTCCCCGGCATCTTCCGCGGTGCTCTGGAAGGACATGCAAAACAGATCACCGATAAAATGAAGCTGGCTGCCGCTAATGCCATCGCAGCCCTCGTTTCTGACGAAGAATTAAACGAAAACAATATCATGCCAGAGGCATTCGATCCCAGAGTTGCGGACGTTGTTGCAGATGCAGTCAAGAAAAACATCCGCTGATCTCTGGCACCAGAAGCCCTACTATTCTCTGGATGCCTGGTGTAAAAATACATACGGACGGAAGCTTTACAAGGCTGCACTGGATATCGGCTGTACCTGTCCCAACCGGGATGGCACCCTCGATACAAGAGGCTGCATTTTCTGCTCTGCAGGCGGAAGCGGCGATTTTGCTGCTTCTCGGCAGCTTTCTGTAACAGATCAGTTAAATCAGGCCAAGGCACTTCTGTCCTCCAAATGGACACCGGAACCCGGCAAGCCGTCTCTGATCGCCTATTTTCAGGCATATACCAACACTTATGGTGATCCGGACAGACTGCTTTCCTGTTATGAAGAAGCACTTTCCTCTCCGGAGGTCGCAGGAATTTCCATTGCGACGCGCCCGGATTGCCTTTCCGATATCATTCTGGAGGGACTTGACCGCCTCCGGTTGCTGTATCCTGACCGGTTTATCTGGATCGAGCTTGGTCTGCAGTCCATTCATGACCACACTGCAGCAAGGATCCGCCGGGGATATCCGACCTCCGTATTTTATGATGCTGCAGCAAAGCTCCATGCCAGAAGGCTTCCCTTTATCGTCCATCTGATCCTCGGACTCCCCGGGGAAACCCGGCTTGACCTGCTGGAAAGCATCCGTGCCGTCAATCAGGTGCATCCCTTTGGTGTCAAGCTGCAGCTTCTCCATATTTTAAAGGGAACAGATCTTGCCCTGCTTTATGAAGCCGGAAAGTTTCCTGTACTGACACAGGAAGAATATCTCGATCTGCTGACAAGCTGTATCGCTGCACTTTCTCCGGATATCTGCCTCCACCGGGTCACCGGAGACGGTCCCCGCAAGCTCCTGATCGCGCCCCAGTGGAGTCTTTCGAAACGAAACGTCTTAAACGGGCTGCATGCCCTTATGAAACAACGAAATCTCAGACAAGGGGATAATTATGAACCAGGAACCTCTTACACTCTATAAACTGATCGTTCTTTATCTGCTCAACAAAGTATCCTTCCCACTCACAATGGCGCAGGTCAGCGATCTCATTCTGGAAAAAGAATATACCAGCTATCTGACACTGCAGCAGGTCATCAATGAGCTGGCGCAGGCCGGGCTGATCACTGCCAAAACACTGGTCAACCGCACCCATCTGCAGATCACGGAGGAGGGCCGCAATACCCTTTCCTATTTTGAGAACCGCATCAGTGACGCGATCAAGACAGACATCGGCGAATATCTCAAAAAAAATGAACTGGAAATGCGCAACGAATCTTCGATCCAGAGCAACTACTATAAGGCTGTCAACGGGGAATTCGAAACAGAGCTGACTGCAGTGGATAAGGACGTCAACCTAGTGACCATCCGCCTTACGGTTCCTACAGAAGAGCTCGCAATTTCCATTTGCGAAAACTGGCAAAAAAATAACAGGGAGATTTATCAGTATCTGACAACCGCCCTGTTTTAAAGTATGTTATTGCAGCATCTCCCGGATCACACTGCCATCTGTTTTTCCGAGGTCTATCTCCAAAAGTGCTGCCAATGTCGCGCCCTCATCCCAGAGCGCGATATTTTTTTCTACCCTGGCACCAGCTCTTACACTGCATCCCGACATTGCAAAAAAGGTCTGATAGTCTGCCTCACCCGGCAGATACCCGTGGGTCCCCTTCATGCCATGTGCGCAGTCTTTTTCTGCTGCCGTCAGCTGTTCCCATTCGTCCAGAAAAAACCATCCTTCCTTTGCTTCCAGCATCAGAAAGCAGTTTTCGTCTGCGCCCATATTTGCTGCCTCTTCCCGGGTCAGAATCCTTTCGATTCCAAAATCCTCCCGTCCTTTCAGCGTCTCCAGCACTTTTCTTGTACGCTTTTGCACTTCTGCATTGTTTTCTACAGACGGATGCAGATAGATATAGCAGCTTCCGTCACAGTTTTTTGCATAGGCCTTCCAGCTTTTGATCCTGCCGTTGCGGACCGTCAGCAAGCCGGCTTTCCACAGTGCATGATTGACGAAGGCAACCTTGTCCACATCCTTCTGATAATGATCCCCCAGAAGCACGACCGTCGTGCTCTCCATCTCTCCGGTTTCCTCCAGTGCCCTTACAATCTCGCCCAGACGCTTATCGTGGCGCTTAAGAGCTTCTTTTGCCTCCTTACTCTCCACGCCATAGAGATGTCTGTTCGCATCCACATCCGTCAGATGCAGCAAAAACAGCTGCGGATTGTATTTGTAGATCGTATCCAGCGCGCATGCCTGAATAAAATTGTCCAGCTGAGGCTGTGCGATCCCGTTTCGCAACTGTCCGAAGCGTTTGTTCAGATCCAGCTGATAAAACAACGGACCGTTCGTCGCATTCATCAGGATCTGATTTTGCCATTTGCGTGTCACCATAATCTCCGGCACATAGTAGTCCATCCTGCTGCCTGCCGCAACAGGCCACAAAAGCCCGGCCGTCGTCATTCCCTTTTTCTTCGCTTCGTCATAAAGCGTCGTGCTGCGGATCCATTTGCGATGATAAAGCCAGTCCGGATCCTTCCGGTTGGGCTGGATTTTTGTGTTGTTCACAATCCCGTGATTTTTCGGCATCCGCCCTGTCACAATGGATGTATGGGCCGGATATGTCAGGGACGGACACACACTGTTTACATGGCTGCACAGCGCCGCCTGTTCAAAAAAACGCTGAAAATTCGGCAGGGTCTGTAAATATTCCAGGTCCTTTGCTCCGACCGCATCAAAGGACACGATCATGACCCGCTTTGGTATCTGTTTCATTGCTCTTCTCCATCCTGCGGCTTTTGCTCTGTCTTAGCCGCTTCCCTGCGTATCCGCTGCATGTGCTCTTTGATTTTTACTTCATATCCCATCCCACCTGGCTGATAAAACTCTCTTCCGGACAGCTCATAAGGTAAATACTGCTGTCTGACATAGTGGTTTGGATAATCGTGTGCATATTTATAATCTTTTCCGTGTCCCAATTTTGCTGCTCCTTTATAATGGGCATCCTGCAAATGCACCGGAATCGCCAGATTTCCGGTTTCTTCCACCGTCTTCATTGCAGACGCAATGGCGTTGACCGCTGCGTTGCTTTTCGGCGCGCATGCAATGTAGGCCGCCGCCTGTGCCAGAATAATCTGTGCCTCCGGCATACCGATACGCTCAACTGCCTGTGCTGCTGATGTTGCGACAACGAGTGCCATCGGATCGGCATTGCTCACATCCTCCGCTGCGCAGATCATAATTCTTCTTGCGATGAACTTAATATCTTCCCCCGCATAAAGCATTCTGGCAAGATAATAAACCGCCGCATCCGGATCGGAGCCCCGCATACTCTTGATAAATGCCGAAATCGTATCGTAATGATTATCGCCTGTTTTGTCGTATTTTACTGCACGTTTTTGAATACATTCCTGGGCAACCTCCAGGGTCAGATGGATTTTTCCATCCTCTGAGCGCTGTGTCGTCATTACGCCAAGCTCTACTGCATTCAATGCCGCACGTGCATCTCCGCCTGCAATATCCGCCAGAAACTCCAGCGCATCCGGCTCTATCTGTGCCTGATAGGCACCCATTCCTCTCTGATCATAGACTGCCCGTCGGATCAGTTCTTCGATATCTTCCTTTGAAAGCGGCTTGAGCTCAAAAATAACCGAACGGGACAGCAGCGCTCCGTTTACCTCAAAATACGGATTTTCCGTCGTCGCACCGATCAGGATCAGGGTTCCATCCTCCACAAAGGGAAGCAGATAGTCCTGCTGACTCTTGTTGAACCGATGGATCTCATCAATGAACAGGATCGTCTTTTTTCCAAACATTCCACGGTTGTCCTTTGCCTTTGCGACAACCTCTTCCATATCCTTTTTGCCTGCCACAGTCGCATTGATCTGCATAAACTCCGCGCTGGTCGTATTCGCGATCACCCTCGCAAGAGTCGTTTTGCCCGTTCCGGGCGGTCCGTAAAAAATGATGGAGGAAAGCTTGTCCGCCTGAATCGCACGGTACAAAAGCTTGTCCTTTCCGATAATGTGCTGCTGCCCGACTACCTCATCCAGCGTCCGGGGCCGCAGCCTTGCCGCCAGCGGCGCTTCCTTTTCCTGATTGGTCTGTCTCATATAATCGAAAAGATCCATGTCCCCTTATTGTACCTCCACTTTCATGTTCGGCCACACCTTCTCAATCCGCTCGTCAGGGTAATTCACATCAAAGAAGGTATCAATCACGCTCTTCTTTTCCGCCCGCACAGTTCCTGTGGTATTTTCCGTGCCCGCGGCATTCCCTGTGTCCGCGACGTTTTCCTCCTTCGCGGCGTGTTCTACGCCCGCGGCAGTCCCTGCGTCCGCACTGCTCTCCTGCACCGCCGCGCTATCCTGCCGTTCCACATAGCGTACCATGGCGCCTGCTGAAATCACCGCATCGCAGCTCATCAGCACGATAACTGCCCAGGTCGCAATTTTTGCTCCAAGGGGCGGCAGCTTTTCGATCCATCCACTGATGGTCGGATAACAAATTTTTACCCAGACAACGGATAACAGCCCCCAGAAAATGCAATACAGCAGGTTAGTT
>OGPE01001713.1_pt1 | contig 13693 bp, 7 predicted proteins | sample 1552881 | NCBI WGS metagenome assembly OGPE01 (sample SAMEA2580236, study PRJEB22360) | human gut metagenome | biome: human gut; feature: human-associated habitat; material: faeces | place: Denmark | collected 2008/2010 | reverse complement strand
AGAAAGCGGAAGAGATTTCGCTGGAAGAGGTTCATAATGACCTCAGGGGAGCACGCTGGAAGGTGCTTGCCGAGTCGTACCGGCGGTGGATGCGGACGGGCATGACCGAGGAGGGCAAAAGGCTGAAAGGGGCTCTGAATGCGGTGGTAGTGGCCGGCAAGTGCCGGGGCGGACATGCGGCGAACCAGGTGACCGAGCTGAACGGACTGGCGCTGTTCGACTTTGATCATTGCCTCGAGATGCTGGCCGGGATGAAGGAGAAGGCTGGGGATATAGCTGTCTGACAATGATTGATCGGGAAACGATTGGTATCTTGTATGAGAGTAGTGCAGCCCACATGACATTTCAAGCTGTAAAACTGAAAGATTTGATTCGATGAAAAGTCTTCGAATCTTTTTGGGGATTGCATTTTTATTCCATACCTTATATATATTGGGGGCAGATCATTTGCGTCTGCTTCCCCAACCTCAGCAATGTGTGCTTGCAAAAGGATATTTTATCGTGGGTAAAATGCAGCTTTCCACTCCTGTGCTTCAACAGGAGTGGGAAACTCTTATCTCCGAAATGGGAGGAACCGTCTCCCCCAAGGCAACCGGTACTATTGAAGTTAAATTACTGCCGACCCTCCCCGAAATACCGATGAACCAGGATGAAGCCTACCGACTGAGCATCACAAAGAAGCGGATAATTGTTGAGGCTGTAACCGAACGCGGTGTTTATTGGGCTATGCAAACTTTAAGGCAGCTGGCAGAAAAAAGGAATTCAAAAACGCATATTCAAGGAGCTGAGATCATCGACTGGCCTGCTTTCCGGGTTCGCGGATTTATGCAGGATGTTGGAAGAAGCTACATTTCACTGGATGAACTTAAGCGTGAAATCGCCGCGCTTGCCAAATTCAAAATCAATGTTTTTCACTGGCATTTGACCGAGAATCAATCCTGGCGTCTGGAAAGTAAGATTTTTCCGATGCTGAACGATAGTGCGAATACCACCCGCATGCCCGGCAAATATTATACGTTGGAAGAAGCCAAGGAGTTGGTTGCATTCTGTAAAGCACATCACATGACGCTGATTCCCGAAATAGATATGCCCGGACATAGCGCTGCATTTATACGTACTTTCCGCCATGATATGCAAAGTCCTGAAGGGATGAAAATTTTGAAATTGTTGATGGATGAAGTCTGTGAAACGTTTGATGTGCCTTATTTGCATATCGGTACGGATGAAGTGCAGTTTACCAATCCCCGTTTTGTGCCGGAAATGGTGTCCTATGTACGTTCCAAAGGTAAGAAAGTAATTTCATGGAATCCGGGTTGGCACTACAAACCCGGGGAGATTGACATGACTCAACTTTGGAGTTATCGTGGAAAGGCGCAGAAAGGGATTCCCGCCATTGACTCACGTTTTCATTATCTGAATCATTTTGACACCTTTGGTGATATCATAGCATTGTACAATAGTCGTATTTATAATAAGGAACAAGGAAGCGAAGATTTGGCAGGGACAATCCTGGCTATCTGGAATGACAGGTTAGTCAGTACCGAGTGGGGGATGATTATCGAAAATAATTTCTATCCTAATATGCTGGCTATGGCGGAACGTGCCTGGAAAGGTGGTGGGACGGAATATTTCGATAAGAACGGAACAATACTTCCAACCGACGAGCATTCGGAACTATTCAGAAGTTTTGCCGATTTTGAACGTCGTTTGTTGTGGCATAAAGAACATACTTTTGACGGTTATCCGTTTGCGTATGTCCGCCAGACAAATGTGAAATGGAATATTACAGATGCTTTCCCGAACGAAGGAAATCTGGCAAAGGCTTTTCCTCCGGAAGAAACTTTGCAGGATAGTTACAGCTATGGAGGAAAAACATACAATGTGCGTCCTGCTATTGGTGCCGGAATCTATTTACGCCACGTGTGGGGGACGCTTATTCCCGGATTTTATAAAGAACCGAAAGAAAACCATACGGCCTACGCCTACACCTATGTCTATTCGCCGAAAGAACAAAACGTTGGTTTGTGGGCTGAATTTCAGAATTACGGACGCTCCGAAGCCGATCTTCCTCCTCTGCCGGGAAAATGGGATTATAAGGAAAGCCGTATCTGGATAAATGAACAGGAAATATTACCGCCTGTCTGGACAGCTACTCACCGCACCAAAAGCAATGAAATAGCTTTGGGCAACGAAAATTGTGTGGCACGCCCGCCTTTGGAAGTTCATCTGCAAAAAGGCTGGAATAAAGTACTTTTGAAATTACCGGTAGGGAAGTTTGTTAGCCCGGAAGTCCGGCTAGTAAAATGGATGTTTACTACTGTCTTTGTTACTCTTGACGGACAGAAAGCGGTAGAAGGACTCATTTACTCACCAAATAAAACACTAGAGTGACATATCGATTATAGAGAGAGAACTATTTATAAATATGCTATGAGCAGATTTGAATATGTTATAATGAAACTCAGATATGCTATAATGAAAAACGGATATGCTAATGAGTAAATAAAAAGAATAGTCATGAAAAAGATCTTTTTTTTAGTGGTCATATTGACCCTGTCTTTGTTATGCCGCGCACAAGAACGCAAATATTCTACGTTTTACTACCAGCGTGCTACATTGTTTGAAGAACTGCCTGTTACTTCCAGTGACATTATTTTTCTGGGAAACAGTATCACAAACGGTGCCGAATGGGCGGAACTGTTCAAGAACAAACATGTCAAAAACCGTGGAATCAGCGGCGACATTTGTATGGGAGTATATGACCGTCTTGATGCTATCCTGAAGGGAAAGCCCGCTAAAATATTTCTTTTGATTGGTATTAATGATGTGAGTAGGGGAACTCCCGCCGATACTATTGTATCCCGTATTGAGATGATTGTCAGGAAGATAAAGGCAGATTCGCCTAAAACAAAGCTATATCTGCAAAGTGTTCTTCCGGTCACCGACCATTACAATATGTTCAAGGGACATACTTCCCGTTGGCAGGTTATCCCTGAAATCAATAAAGGGTTAGTCGGCTTGGCAGAAAAAGAAGGAGCGACCTATATAGATTTGTACTCCCATTTTATAGACAAACAAACCGGAAAGATGAACACTACCTATACAAATGATGGTTTGCATCTTCTGGGGAAAGGTTACTTGAAATGGGTAGAGATTGTGAAACCTTACATTGGGAAGAAATAAATGAAAAAGATTTTACTATTATTCGTCTGTCTGTTCGTTTGTTGGGTGTTGTCTGCCCAGCAACGGATAAAGGTTGCATGTGTAGGAAACAGTATTACCTATGGTACAGGATTATCTGACCGTGCAACACAATCTTATCCTGTGAAGTTGCAAAAGCTGCTGGGAGAACGTTATGAAGTCGAGAACTTCGGGAAACCTGGCGCTACCCTGCTTAATCAGGGACATCGCCCTTATACCCGACAGGAAGAATATCGGAAAGCATTGGATTTTGCAGGAGATATTGTTGTCATTCATTTGGGTATCAATGATACCGACCCTCGCAATTGGCCTAACTACCGTGATTTTTTTGTGAAAGATTATTTGAAGCTGATTGATACATTCCGTGAGGCCAATCCCGCTGTACGGATTATCATTGCACGAATGACTCCGATTGCCGACCGCCATACCCGTTTTTTGTCGGGAACCCGTGATTGGCATGGAGAGATACAAACGGCTATTGAAACGGTGGCACGCTATGCCGGGGTACAGTTAATCGATTTCCACGAACCGCTTTATCCATATCCTTATCTTTTGCCGGACGCTGTTCATCCTGCTGCTGAAGGGGCTGCGATAATGGCGAGAACAGTTTACTCGGCTATCACCGGAGATTATGGAGGCTTGAAATTATCTCCGCTTTATACGGATAATATGATTCTTCAGCGCGATACTCCTTTGAAGGTTCATGGGAGAGCCAATGCAGGAGAGCAAGTAACAGTTTGCATAGACCGCCAGCGGTGGATTACAAAGGCTGCACCGGACGGTAAATTATCACCGTTGAAAGCGGGAGGACCTTATACGCTAACAATTTCTACCCCTCATAGAATCTTGAAATATACAAATGTTTTGATAGGAGAGGTTTGGTTATGCTCCGGTCAGTCGAATATGGAATTTATGTTACGGCAGACTATTACCGGCAAAAAAGACATTCCTCAAGCTGCCGACGAACAGTTACGTTTGTATGACATGAAAGCGCGCTGGCGCACGGACGCAGTGCAATGGGACGCTTCCGTTCTCGATTCCTTGAATCATCTTCAATATTATAAGGAGACCGAATGGGAAATTTGTACTCCTGCCAATGCTGCCCATTTCTCTGCAATCGCTTATTATTTCGGTCAGATGTTGCGGGATAGCTTGAAGGTTCCGGTGGGGTTGATCTGTAATGCTATCGGCGGTTCACCCACCGAATCATGGATTGACCGGAATACGTTGGAATATCAATTCCCGGCTATATTAAAAGATTGGACGCGTAATGACTTTATACAGGACTGGGTACGTGGAAGAGCTGCATTGAATGTTAAACTCTCGAAGGAGAAGTTTCAGCGCCACCCTTATGAACCTTGTTATTTATACGAGTCCGGTATTCGGCCGTTGGAGCAATATCCCGTCAGAGGTGTGATCTGGTATCAGGGGGAATCAAACGCTCATAATTGCGAAGCTCATGAGAAGCTCTTTAAACTCTTAGTCGGTAGTTGGCGTAAGAACTGGAAGAATGAGGATTTGCCATTCTATTATGTACAGCTTTCCAGTATAGCTCGTCCTTCGTGGCCGTGGTTCCGTGACAGCCAGCGTAGAATGATGGCTGAAATTCCGAATACCGGTATGGCAGTATCAAGTGATTATGGTGATTCGTTGGATGTACATCCTAGAAATAAAAAACCGGTTGGAGAACGCTTGGCTCGCTGGGCATTGAATAAAACTTATGGAATGCATGATGTGTTGCCTTCCGGACCTTTATTTTGTCGGGCCGATTTTTGTGAAGATGTCGTATATGTTACTTTTGATTACGGCAAGGGGTTGAAGAGTTCGGACGGTGGTCCTTTGCGTACGTTTGAAGTTGCCGAGACAGACGGCGTTTATTATCCCGCAGTTGCCGAAATAATAAACGGTCAGATAAAAGTATATAGCGAACAAGTGAAACGTCCGCGATATATCCGTTATGGCTGGCAACCTTTCACACGTGCAAATTTGGTGAATGAGGCAGGTTTGCCCGCGTCAACTTTTCGTGCGGAAGCGCCCGAATCTTTTGTTGCCGATCTCCATTTACAAAGAATGGAGGGATTTCCTAAGTCGGAGAAAGGACTTAAATCAGGAGTCTCTGCCTGTTATGCAGGAATGCTGAATGGGAAACTGCTGTTGGCAGGAGGTTGTAATTTTCCCGGAATCCCCGCCGGTAAAGGAGGAAAAAAGAAATACTATCAGGGGATTTATGTAGCAGAGATGAATCCAGATACAGTGTTTGTCTGGAATAAAGTTGGAGAACTTCCCGTTTCTGCCGCTTATGGCGTTTCTGTATCCTGTTCGGATGGAATCATCTGTATAGGAGGAACTGACGGTCAGGATGCACTAACTTCTGTTTATAAAATCCGCTGGGATGAGAAAAGCGAAAAGAATGGGAAAAATAAGAAGAAAGGAAAAGTCGTCATCGAAACATTACCGGCTTTACCTTATGCTCTGGATAATATGTGTGGGACGCTAATTGGGGAACAACTATTCATAGCCGGAGGAAATAGAAACGGAAAGCCATCCAATTCCTTCCTCCGACTCGATTTAACTAATCTTTCTGTAGGCTGGCATGAGTTACCGGAATATCCCGGAGATGCACGTACACAAGCCGTTTGTGCCGGCCAGCGTAGGGGAGACGACTACCGTTTCTATTTATGGGGAGGATTTGCTCCTTCTACGGAAGGAAAACCGGCAACACTTTCCACAAGTGGTTACTGTTATTCTTCCGTATCTCGGCAATGGATGCCTGTAGCTACTCCGAAAGGAAGTGACGGAGAGGTTGTATCTTTAGGGGGGGGAGCTGCCGTTGCATTAAATGATAGCTTGGTATTATGTACAGGTGGAGTAAACAAAGACATATTTCTAGCGGCTCTACGGTGTCCTGAAAAAGATTACCTCCTTCATCCGGTAGAATGGTATAAGTTTAATGACCGTATATTGGTCTATAATATCAATCTGGACATCTGGCAGGAAGTTGCCCGTACATCGCTGGTAGCGCGTGCCGGAGCTGCGTTAGTGGGGTGGGATAAAACATATTATAATATTAATGGAGAATTGAAGCCCGGTGTCCGTACTCCGGAAATTATAAAAATAACGGTCGAATAATGGGGGAAAATTGACAAAAAAGTAATATCTTTGACTCCGTTAATATCTAATACCCCCACTATGATATTGAATTTGACAGGAAAAAAGGCTCAGATAGCATGCGGACTACTATGTTGTTGCAGCATGGCGTATGCACAGAGTAATGACAATTCAGAAGTTGTACTTCTACACACAGGCTGGGAATTTTCTCAAGCAGGAACAGAACTATGGCGAACGGCAGAAGTGCCCGGTACAGTACATCAGGACCTTATTCACCACAAATTACTTCCTTCTCCTTTTTATGGAATGAATGAACAGAAGATTCAATGGGTGGAAAACGAAGATTGGGAATACCGCACTTCTTTTACCGTTACAATGGAACAATTGGAGCGGGATGATGCCCAGCTCATCTTTGAAGGTCTTGATACCTATGCAGATGTTTATCTCAACGGTTCCTTACTGTTAAAGTCCGATAATATGTTTGTCGGTTATTCGTTACCTGTAAAGCCACAACTTCGTCTAGGGGAAAACTTACTCCATATATATTTCCATTCACCTATCCGGCAAACTCTTCCTCAATATGCCTCCAACGGATTCAACTATCCGGCGGATAATGACCACCATGAGAAACATCTGAGTGTGTTCTCCCGTAAAGCTCCTTACAGTTACGGTTGGGATTGGGGAATCCGTATGGTAACTAGTGGTATTTGGCGTCCGGTAAAAATCCGTTTTTATGACGCCGCTTCCATTAATGATTATCATATCAAGCAACTGTCGCTGACAGAACACTCTGCCGAACTATCTAATGAACTGGAAATAAACAATATACTTCCTCAATCGATTCAAGCAGAAATACGGATTAATTATTCATTTGAAAAAGGAGAAGAAACTGTAATTAGCCGTTCTGTCACTTTGCAACCCGGACTCAACTCTATCCATATCCCTTCCGAAGTCCTGTCTCCGGTACGCTGGATGCCGAATGGTTGGGGCAAACCGGCTTTGTATGATTTCTCTGCTCAAGTTGTCTTTGACGGTAAAGTGGTAGCCGAGCAATCCCACCGTATCGGTTTACGTACCGTCCGGTTGGTGAACGAGAAAGATGCGGACGGAGAATCTTTCTATTTTGAAGTGAATGGCATTCCTATGTTCGCCAAAGGTGCCAACTATATACCACAGGACGCTCTATTGCCCTCTGTGACTACCGAACGCTATCAGACATTGTTCCGTGATATCAAAGAGGCCAACATGAATGTAGTCCGTATATGGGGTGGAGGAACGTATGAAGACGATCGTTTCTATGATTTGGCGGATGAAAACGGCATCTTGGTTTGGCAGGACTTTATGTTCGCTTGTACCCCTTATCCGTCTGACCCTACATTCTTGAAGCGGGTAGAGGAGGAAGCTTGCTACAACATCCGCCGTCTTCGCAACCACCCTTCGCTGGCTATGTGGTGTGGCAACAATGAGATATTGGAAGCCTTGAAATATTGGGGGTATCAGAAAAAATACACTCCGGAAATCTATCAGGAAATGATGTCCGGTTACGACAAACTCTTCCGTGAACTACTTCCCGCCAAGGTGAAAGAACTCGATGCTGACCGCTTTTATATCCATAGCTCCCCTTATCTAGCCAACTGGGGACGTCCCGAATCATGGGGAATAGGCGATAGCCATAATTGGGGTGTTTGGTACGGACAGAAACCTTTTGAATCATTGGATACCGACTTGCCACGTTTCATGAGCGAATTTGGTTTCCAATCCTTCCCTGAGATGAAAACTATTGCTACATTCGCAGCTCCTGGAGATTATCAAATCGAATCGGAAGTGATGAATGCCCACCAAAAGAGTAGTATTGGCAATGCTTTGATCCGTACTTACATGGAACGTGACTATATCGTACCTGAGAAATTTGAGGACTTTGTATACGTCGGACTGGTTTTGCAAGGCCAGGGAATGCGTCATGGCTTGGAAGCTCACCGTCGTAACCGTCCTTATTGCATGGGTACTCTATACTGGCAGTTGAACGATAGCTGGCCCGTCGTTTCATGGTCGAGTATCGACTATTATGGTAACTGGAAAGCTTTGCATTATCAGGCGAAACGTGCTTTTGCTCCTATTCATATCAACCCTATTCAGCGGAATGACAGCTTATGTGTCTACCTTCTTTCCGATCGCCTTGATACGTTGGAGAAAATGACATTAGAAATGAAAGTCATAGACTTTGAGGGAAAAAAGATCAGTAAACCGATGCTCTTGAAATCTTTGTCGGTTCCTGCAAATACCTCTCAATGTGTATATCGGACAAAACTTGACGCCTTACTGTCTTCGACAAAACGCCCGCTTTCGGAAGAACTCCTCCACTGCTTCATGCTGCTTACCTTGAAAGACAAATCCGGACATGTGGTAGATGAAACGGTTTATTTCTTTGCAAAGACCAAAGACCTACTTTTGCCCGAAACGACTATTTCCTATAAAATGAAGCAGACAGATGGCGAATGCGAACTGACACTTCTTTCTCCTGTTTTGGCAAAAGACGTCTTTATCGAAGTACCATTACAGGGTGCCCGTTTTAGTGACAACTTTTTCGATCTTCTGCCCGGAGAACGTAAAACGATTCTCATTACTTCTCCTCAAATAAAGAAAGGGGAGGAACTGCCTCTGACTGTGAAGCATATTCGTGAGACCTATAATTAAATAATTCTATTAATAACTTAACACCTAATTTTTTAGTTTATGAAACAACTCTTAAAATTAACGGGATGTCTGGCGGTAGCAGGGCTTTTTGCCTCTTGTCAATCGGCTCAGCAAGAAGCTGATTACCAGATTATTCCCATGCCTCAGGAAATTGTAACAGCCTCGGGAAACCCCTTCATTCTGAAGAGTAGTGTGAAGATTCTCTATCCGGAAGGTAATGAGAATATGCAACGTAACGCGAAATTTCTGGCAGACTACTTGAAAACAGCTACCGGAAAAGATTTTGTTATCGAAGCCGGAACAGAAGGAGAGAATGCAATTGTATTGGCACTTGGGACAGAATCCGAAAATCCGGAATCTTACCAATTGAAAGTTACCGGTGACGGAATTACAATCACTGCTCCTACAGAGGCCGGAGTATTTTACGGAATTCAATCATTGCGTAAGTCATTGCCTGTCGCAATAGGTGCGGAGATTGCTTTGCCTGCAGTAGAGATAAAGGATGCTCCCCGTTTCGCTTATCGTGGCGCACATTTTGATACGAGTCGTCATTTCTTTACTGTAGATGAAGTGAAGACTTATATTGATATGATGGCTTTGCATAATATGAATCGTTTCCATTGGCATATTACTGAAGACCAAGGTTGGCGTCTGGAAATCAAGAAATACCCGAAACTGACGGAAATAGGTTCTAAGAGAACGGAAACAGTTATCGGACGTAACTCCGGTGAATATGACGGCAAACCTTATGGTGGTTTCTATACGCAGGAAGAGGCTAAGGAAATAGTAGCGTATGCTGCCGAACGTTATATCACGGTTATCCCCGAGATTGACCTTCCGGGACATATGCAGGCTGCTCTTGCCGCTTATCCCGAATTAGGTTGTACTGGCGGTCCGTATGAAGTTTGGAGACAATGGGGTGTATCTGAAGATGTGCTTTGTGCCGGAAACGATCAGGTATTGAAATTCCTCGAAGACGTATATGCTGAATTGATTGAGATCTTCCCGTCAGAATATATCCATGTGGGTGGTGACGAATGCCCGAAAGTACGCTGGGAGAAATGCCCGAAATGTCAGGCACGTATCAAGGAACTGGGACTAAAAGCCGATAAAGATCACACAGCCGAACAAAGGCTTCAGAGTTATATCATTAATTATGCTGAACAGTTTCTTAACGGCAAGGGACGTCAGATCATTGGTTGGGAAGAAATACTGGAAGGAGGACTGGCACCCAATGCCACTGTCATGTCATGGAGAGGCATAGAAGGAGGAATTGAAGCAGTGAAGCATAAACACGACGCAATCATGACACCCAGTTCATTCCTGTACTTCGATTACTATCAGACCATGGATACAGACAATGAACCGCCTGCTATCGGAGGGTATGTACCTTTAGAAAAGGTATATAGCTACGAACCGGTTCCTCAGATACTCACTCCCGAAGAAGCTAAGCATATCGTAGGCATACAAGCCAACTTATGGACGGAATATATCCCTACTTATAGTCAGGTAGAATATATGGAACTCCCCCGTATGGCCGCATTATCAGAAGTACAGTGGACTATGCCGGAGAAAAAAGAATATGCGGATTTCCTGAAACGATTGCCCGGACTGATCGCTGTCTATGACATCAATCAATATAACTATGCCAAACATATCTTCCAGGTAAAGTCCCAATATATCCCTGATACCGAAGCCAACGTATTGAATGTTGTCTTATCTACTATTGATAATACTCCGGTCTACTATACATTTGATGGCAGTGAACCTACAGCCAGTTCCAATATATACACGGACACACTGAAAATCGGCCAAAGCTGCACACTGAAAGCAATCACTATCCGTCCCAACGGCAGTAGTGCAGTGTTGAAAGAGGATATCAAATTCAACAAAGCCACCATGAAGCCGATCACCATGCAGCAGCCCATTAATGAAAAGTATAAATTCGAAGGAAAGAATACACTCATTGACGGACTGGCAGGAAGCAGAAATTACCGTACCGGACGATGGATTGCCTTCTATCAGAACGACCTTGAAGCAGTGATTGACCTGCAACAGGAGATTCCGATAAGCAAAGCATGGGTACGCACCTACGTAGAAATAGGAGAAGAAATTCTTGATTTACGCGAACTTTCCGTAGCCGTATCAAACGATGGAAAAGAGTACAAAGAAGTAAAATCCGAAGTTTACCCCGCCGTCAGTAAGGAAGATAAGAATGGCATCTATACCCATGAACTTTCTTTCGATACAGTGCAGGCACGTTATATGAAAATAACAGCCCGTCCGGAATATAACATACCGGCATGGCATTGGGGTAAAGGAAGACCGGCATTTATATTCGTAGATGAAATAGGGCTGGAATAAAACTTAAAAAGGTATGTCGCTGGGCGACATACCTTTTTTTAACATTCTCTTTATCCTCTTTATTTTTTAGACAATCGAATAATCCGTCCTTCCTTCTTATAGCTGAAGTGATTTGTATGCATCAATACATTCAATATTTCGTCCGGAAGATTATCAGTAGAGAATTCACCGGTAAACCGTTCGGTCTTCAGACTTTCGTCATCATACACAAACTTCAAGTCATACAGTTTCTCCATAATATTTGTAATCTCCAGCAATGAATGTTGCTTAAATTTCAATTTTCCGTTAATCCACAGAAGAACTTCGGTCGGCTCGGCATATTCTATTAATTCAGCCTGATAGGTCGTTGTATTAATGTTCAACGTTTGTCCCGGTTTCAGCAGATAGCCATTATTGACGGTTCGTGGAGATTCCATTCGTACAGAACCTTGTAACAGAGTGGTCACTACCCTGTCCTCTTCTTCACGTGCCCGTACATTAAACTTTGTACCCAATACACAAGTCTTAATATGCTTCGTATTTACAATGAATGGAGCATGCTTGTCACGAGCCACTTCAAAGTAAGCCTCGCCCGACAAATCAATCTGACGATCCGTACTCCAGAAAGAGTTACGGTAAATAAGCTTCGTAGATGCATTCAGCCAAACCTTACTACCGTCCGGAAGCACTGTTTGCGCTCTCTGTCCACCGGTAGTCATCACTGTATAATCAGAAAGTTTATTGGAAAGCAATCCCCACGCAATTCCGCCTGCGAAAACAAGACCTGCCAGAAAAGCGGCTGTCGCGGACGCATAACGTCCCCATCGAACCGATATACTTCTTCGCTTGGCTTTTTTCTCCTTTTCACGTACGAGCGACTTAAACTTCGTCAGTGACACTTCTGTGTCTACAGCATCCATCACTGCCATACGGTCGCCTACAAAAAGGGTATAATATAGCTGCTCTAGTATTTGTCGGTTTTCCGGTGCTTCTTCACACCATAGTTCTACCTGCTGACATTCTTCGTCATTGCATCCTCCCCTCAGGTAGTTCATCAAGATAGATTCATCCATGTTCAATCATCCTTTTACTATAAAAAAATATAATACCTCTGTTATTAATACAGTTGGCAGCGCAAATATACTAAACTAAAAAAGAAAAAAATATTTTCTCCCGTTTTATTTCGTTTCTTTCATTGCTTTCATTATTTTTGCTCTGCATAAAAAATAATGAAGAATGCAACAACCTCCTATATACCTAGATATTAACAATAATAAATCTATCATCAATGCCTTGAAAGCAGGCGAAGAATATGTATTCGACGCTGTCTACAGGTATTATTTCCGTAGATTGTGCGCCTTTTGTTCGCAATATGTCAGCGAGCAGGAGGAGATTGAGGAGATTGTACAGGACACGATGATGTGGTTATGGGAAAACCGCTGTAGTCTTATGGAAGAGCTTACATTGAAAACGCTTCTCTTTACTATTGTCAAAAACAAAGCTCTGAACCGTATTTCCCATTTCGAGATCAGACGAAAAGTACATCAGGAGATTACAGAAAAATTCGAGAAAGAATTCGACAATCCTGACTTTTATCTGGAAAATGAGTTGTTCCGCCTCTATGAGAATGCTCTGAAACAGCTTCCCAAAGATTATCGGGAAGCATATGAGATGAATCGTAATCACCGGATGACCCATAAAGAAATTGCAGAAAAGCTGAACGTCTCTCCCCAAACCGTCAACTATCGTATCGGACAGGCTTTAAAGCTATTACGCATTGCCCTAAAAGACTATTTACCTTTATTTATTCTTTATTTCGGGCTTGACATATTCAAACAATCATGAAACAATTCATATCAAAAGCATGAGTGAACTCCTAGTCTATAAAGCCTCGGCAGGTTCAGGCAAAACCTTTACCCTTGCAGTGGAATACATAAAGTTGCTGATACTGAATCCACGTGCCTACCGACAGATTCTCGCCGTAACCTTTACCAATAAGGCAACAGCGGAAATGAAGGAACGTATCCTCAGTCAGCTATACGGCATTCAGATCGGCGACAAAGATTCCGAGGCCTACCTGAACCGCATCAAAGAAGAAACAAAGAGGACAGAACAGGAAATACGGGAAGCCGCAGGAATCGCCCTCGGATATATGCTGCACGACTACAGTCGTTTCCGTGTAGAAACCATCGATTCTTTTTTCCAGTCCGTCATGCGCAATCTGGCTCGTGAGCTGGAACTCAGTCCGAATCTGAATATCGAACTGAACAATGCGGAAGTACTCAGTGATGCGGTGGACAGCATGATTGAGAAACTGGGTCCCACCTCTCCTGTCCTCGCATGGCTG
>OGPE01001711.1_pt1 | contig 13705 bp, 13 predicted proteins | sample 1552881 | NCBI WGS metagenome assembly OGPE01 (sample SAMEA2580236, study PRJEB22360) | human gut metagenome | biome: human gut; feature: human-associated habitat; material: faeces | place: Denmark | collected 2008/2010 | reverse complement strand
AATGCCATAGTAAAAGCAGCCGCATTATGATACAATAAGAAAACAAAAATGATTTTTACATAAGATAGGAAAGACTGCTGGTCAGCCTGATAACAGCAGCAGGAAAGGAAATAATTATATGACTGAACATTTTGACGATGAAAAAGACGAAATCATCGATGGCGATATAACAGAGAAGAACGATGATCACGAAGATGACAGCGATTATGAGAAATTCTGTTCTCTCTGTCATCGTCCGGAGAGCCAGGCAGGCAAAATGATCGAGCTTCCTAACAATATACATATCTGTAATGATTGTATGCAGAAAAGCTTTGACACTATGACCCAGCAGATGAATAACGGACTGAATCTGAACGATCTTCTTAATATGCCTAATGTGAGTATGATCAATCTTGGCAGTATTCAGGATGCAATTCCTCGTCCGAAGAAAGTAAAGAAGAAAAAAGAAGATGCCAGGCCAGAGATTGATCTTAAGAAGATCCCGGCACCACATAAGATCAAGGCAAAACTGGATGAGTATGTGGTAGGTCAGGAACGTGCAAAGAAGACCATGGCAGTGGCGGTCTATAATCATTATAAGCGGGTGGCAACCAATACGATGGATGATATTGAGATTGAAAAATCTAATATGCTGATGATTGGACCGACCGGAAGTGGAAAGACATATCTGGTGAAGACACTGGCAAGATTGCTGGATGTGCCGCTGGCGATCACGGATGCGACTTCCCTGACAGAGGCCGGTTATATCGGAGATGATATCGAGAGCGTTGTATCAAAGCTGCTTGCGGCAGCAGATAATGATGTAGAACGTGCAGAGCAGGGAATTATTTTTATTGATGAGATTGACAAGATCGCCAAGAAAAAGACTTCCAGCCAGCGGGATGTGAGCGGAGAATCCGTACAGCAGGGAATGCTGAAGCTCTTAGAAGGCAGTGAGGTAGAAGTACCTGTGGGAGCGAACAGCAAGAATGCAATGGTTCCGCTGACCACAGTGAACACGAAGAATATTCTGTTCATCTGCGGAGGAGCGTTCCCGGATATTGAAGAGATCATCAAAGAACGTCTTCAGAAGAAGACGTCCATGGGATTTAATTCAGAGCTGAAGGATACATATGAACATGACGAGAATCTTCTGTCAAAGGTTACGGTAGAAGATCTGCGTAAGTTCGGCATGATCCCGGAGTTTCTCGGAAGGCTTCCGATCATCTTTACCCTGAAAGGACTGGATAAAGAGATGCTGGTGAAGATCTTAAGAGAGCCGAAGAATGCGATCCTGAAGCAGTACCAGAAGCTTCTGGCACTGGATGAAGTGAAACTGGATTTTGATGACAGTGCATTGGAGGCGATTGCGGAAAAAGCGATGGAGAAAGATACCGGAGCAAGAGCACTTCGTGCAATTATAGAGGAATTTATGCTGGATATCATGTATGAGATTCCGAAAGATGATAATATCGGAGAGGTGACGATCACCAGAGCTTATATTGAAGGAACAGGCGGACCGGTCATCCGTCTGCGGGGGCAGGAAGTACCGGCATTAAATGGTTGATAAAGACCGGTACACTGCAAGAAAAGAGGATTCCATGAGTATGGCAGAACCATGGGATCAGATGACAGCGAATAGAGAAAACGGAAGAGAGTGGAAAAAATGGATGCTTATAGATACTTACTGGATTTGGCAATAATTTTATTATCAACAAAGGTACTGGGCCTTCTGACAAAGAAAGTCCAGATGCCGCAGGTTGTAGGAGCATTGCTTGCAGGACTTATTTTAGGACCTGCAGGATTTGGATTATTAACAGAAACTTCATTTATTCATGAAGTAGCCGAGATTGGTGTAATCGTACTGATGTTCTCGGCAGGTATGGAGACAGATATCAAAGAACTTAAGGCAAGTGGAAAAGCTTCTTTTATCATTGCATTATTTGGAGTACTTGTACCGCTGGCAGGAGGTTATGCGGTTGCGTGGTTCTTCAATAAACCGGGTGCGATCGAGTCCGATGTGACTTCACCGGTCTTTTTACAGAATATCTTTATCGGAGTCATTCTGACGGCGACATCGGTAAGTATTACAGTAGAGACACTGAAAGAACTTGGAAAGCTGAAGACTCGTTCAGGAAATGCCATCCTCGGTGCAGCGATCATTGATGATGTCCTTGGAATCATTGCACTGACGATCGTTACGAGTATGGCAGATGATTCTGTAAGTCTTGGAATCGTTCTGCTGAAGATCGTTGGATTCTTCGCATTTTCAGGTATCATCGGTCTGATCTTCTACAAGATATATAAGAAATGGGTTGATGAAGCGGAAAAAGAACTTCACCGCCATACGATCATTGCATTTGTATTCTGTCTGATCATGGCGTTTGTGGCAGAGGAAGTATTCGGAGTTGCAGATATTACGGGAGCGTATATCGCAGGACTTATTATTTCCAATGTACAGCGTTCTACTTATCTGGAGTCTAAATTTGATACAATGTCTTATCTGCTTCTTTCACCGGTGTTCTTTGCAAGCATCGGACTGAAGGTAGAACTGCCGAAAATGTCTATGACGATCATTGCCTTTGCAGTAGTTCTGACAATCGTTGCAGTAATTACAAAGATCATTGGATGCGGACTTGGAGCAAAGGTGTGTGGTTATAAAAATTATCAGGTAAAGAGGATCGGAGTTGGTATGATCTCAAGAGGTGAGGTTGCACTGATCGTTGCTGATAAAGGATCGGCTCTCGGACTGATGGGATCTTCATTCCTGGGACCTGTGGTTATTGTAGTTGTGATCACGACTATCATAACGCCAATCCTTCTGAAATTTGTATTTCGTTTCGGACCAAAGGGTGCAAGCGGAACGGGTGCTCTTGCAAGCAACTATGAGCAGATTGAAAAATACCGTGAGGGTGAGATGGAAAAATAAACCAGTCAGTATATCGTTTTTATACAAAAATCATGCGAGAGCATGATTTTTGTGCTATCTGGAGCAAGACATTATTATTGACATATGAAAATGAGAAACCTATAATAGGAGAAAAATGAAAAACCGCATATGTACAGTTATGCACAGAGGAGGAAAACATGAAAAAAGTAGTGAAGTTTGGTGGCAGCTCTCTTGCCAGTGCGGAACAGTTTAAAAAAGTAGGTGATATCATCCGTTCAGATGAATCCAGACGTTATGTGGTTCCGTCAGCACCGGGAAAGCGTTTTGATGGAGATATTAAAGTAACCGACATGCTCTATGAATGTTATCGGGCAGCTGAAAAAGGTGAAAAGGTTGCAGGAAAGATCAAAAAAATCCAGGCGAGATACCAGGAAATTATTGACGGACTGGGACTGGATCTGAAACTGGATGAACAGTTTGCAGAGATTGAGAAAAACTTCATTGCGCAGGCAGGAAGTGACTATGCAGCATCCAGAGGAGAATTCCTGAACGGTATCGTGATGGCAAATTATCTGGGTTACACATTTGTGGATCCTGCAGAATGTATTTTCTTTGAAGATAACGGAAATCTGGACGATGAGATGACTTATAAAAAGCTGGCAGAAAGACTGGAAGGAATCGATCATGCAGTAATCCCGGGATTTTATGGATCTCTCCATGATGGAAGTGTGAAGACATTTTCCCGTGGAGGTTCTGATGTAACGGGATCTATCGTTGCAAAAGCGATCCATGCAGATCTGTATGAAAACTGGACCGATGTTTCCGGTATGCTGGTAACAGATCCGCGTATCGTAGACAATCCGGCCGTCATTGAGACAATTACATACAAAGAACTCCGGGAACTGGCTTATATGGGAGCCACTGTACTGCACGAAGATGCTATTTTCCCGCTTCGTCAGGAAGGTATCCCGATCAATATCCGCAACACCAACCGCCCACAGGATAAAGGTACGGTTATTGTGGAAAGCACCTGCTACAAACCGGCCTATACAATCACAGGTATTGCGGGAAGAAAAGGATTTGCTTCTATTAATATCGAGAAAGATATGATGAACTCTGAAATCGGATTTGGCAGAAAAGTTCTTCAGGTATTTGAGGATAACGGGCTGTCCTTTGAACATATGCCTTCCGGCATTGACACACTGACTGTGTATGTACATCAGAGTGAATTCGAAGAAAAGGAACAGAACATTATCTCAGGTCTTCACCGTGCGGTAGCGCCGGATGCCATCGATCTGGAAGCAGATCTGGCATTGATCGCGGTCGTTGGAAGAGGTATGCGAAGAAACAGAGGCACAGCAGGAAGAATCTTTTCAGCACTGGCACATAATCATGTCAATGTAAAGATGATCGATCAGGGATCCAGTGAACTGAATATTATCATCGGTGTGGAAAACCGTGATTTTGAGACTGCGATCCGTGCAATCTACGACATTTTTGTAACTGCTCAGCTGTAAGGAGGAGGGGAAGCCTTTCAGTTGACATAGAATTATGAAAATGTTACAATACAACACAGGAATGAAAAGAAATTGTAACAATTTCAAAATAAAAGGAGTAGATAATATGAGATTAAAAAGGGGATTGCTTGCAGGCATAGCACTCTGTTGTATGCCGCTTATGACTGCCTGCTCAGCAAAAGATACAATCGGTATCCTGGTAGGAAATAACAGTGAAGACACAAAAAAAGAGGAAGTTACTGTGGATCTGAATGCAGCAAATATTGATGACAGTGTGGAAAAACCACAGATCACTTCTGAGATGGGAGATCCGGTTACGTACGATCTGCATGCGACTGCAGATGTGCTGACTGTGGAAGCCACAGTATCCGAAGGAACGTTAAGCTATCAGTGGTATCGGAACAATGTGGATTCCAATGGAGGTGGAACAGCTATTGACGGTGCAACAGAAGCAACCTATACACCGCCGACCACTGAGTCCGGAACAATTTACTATTATGTAGTAGTAACCAATACAGTAGGTGACGGAGTTCAGCTGACAGCCAGCGGAACCAAATGTGTTACTATCACTGAGCAGGAAGCAGCACCGGAAGAAACCGGGGATACACAGGAAGAGACTGCAGAAGAGACTACAGAAGAAGTAGCTTCCGGAAGCTGGCAGCAGACCGATGGAAACTGGTGGTATCAGAATGCGGACGGAACTTATCCAACCAGCTGCTGGCAGGAAATTGACGGTCAGTGGTATGTATTTGACGAGAACGGATATATCCGTACCGGTTGGTATCAGGAAGGAGATAAGTGGTATTATTTCCAGGAAAACGGTGCAATGGCACATGATACGGATGTAGACGGTTATCATCTGGGATCTGACGGTGTGATGCAGTAGCAGAAAAGGAAATCTTATAACAGGAAAAACAGGGGACTTGTCAGGAAAGGCAAGTCCCTTTTATGTACATTTTCATTGCTTTTTTACACAATGTCTAGTATCATATAGATAGTTATACGTTACTTGTTCCATGAGAAAAAGGGACAGAGATATGACAGGTTTATTGGAAAAGAGGATGAAATATGAGCGAATATATTAAAGTGGCCGTGGACGCTATGGGTGGCGATTATGCGCCACAGGAACCGGTAAAAGGAGTGGTCGAAGCACTGCAGGAGAAGCCTGAACTGTATGTATATCTGGTAGGTCAGGAGGATGTTCTGAAAAAAGAACTGGATAAATATACGTATCCGAAGGAACGTCTGGAAGTTGTTCATGCATCTGAGATCATTGAAACCGGAGAACCGCCGGTACACGCTATTCAGAAAAAGAAAGACTCCTCTATTGTAGTAGGTTTAAATCTTGTAAAAAAACAGGAAGCAGATGCCTTCGTATCTTCCGGAAGCACCGGAAGCCGGGCGGCGGATGCCCGGAGGTAAGATTCGAACCGGTCGTCGAACCTGAACTGCCCGATGCCGATCAACGGCTTGGTCTTGCCGTGGAAATCGCTTCCGCACGTCATAAGCGCACCGCGCCGCTGAACCAGCGGGGCGAAATAGCCGATCTGCGTTGTATCGTGGTAGTTGTTGAAGACCTCCAGCCCCTCGGCCCCGAAGTCGAGCAATCTCTCGGCCACACGTTCCCTGCCACGGAAATTAAGCCCGGGATGTGCTCCGGGCATCCGTTGTCCCGGATCAGGGCGACGGCATCCCGGTAATCCATGAAATCGACGGGCACGAACGCAGGCCGCCCCTGCGCCCCGTAATCCAGGTAAAAGTTGATGTAGGGCATATCGCCCCGCGCACCGCCCTCGCGGTAGGGAGCCAGCAACGGCGTGTCGTACGCCGCATCCGACAGCATCACTTCGGCGACCAGTTCCAGCGTGGGCAGCTTCCCGCCCGCAGCCGCAAGCACCGCCGCGCCGTCGACCGCAAACCCCAGCTTGCGGAGCCGGTGCACCGTCTCCCCGAATGCCTCCGTGACCTTCGCCGCAACGTCCTCCTCCAACGACGCGAAATCCCGGGAACGCCAGTCGATGCCGTATCCCAGCAGGTGCAGGTCGGTGCCTTCGAAATTGCAATCGACCTCGATGCCGGGCACAAACCCCAGCCCTGCCTTCGACGCGCCCCCGGCGGCTTCGTCCAGCCCCCGCACGCAATTGTGATCCGTCAGCGAGAATGTCGCCGTTCCCGAAGCCGCACATCGCTGCGCAATGCAAGCAGCCGGGATTTCGCCGTCGCTGCTGTAAGCGGAGTGGATGTGCAAATCCATACCGATCCTGTTTTCCATCTCATTCCGGGAGCCCGTTTATGGCCTCCCCGTGCGCAAAGGTAGGAAATAAAGCGGCGGCGAAAAAAAATCCGCCCCGGAAAAACAGGCTTCCGGGGCGAAAAGATATCGGGCATGAAACGGCAGCTACTCCTCGTCCACCTCTTTCATATTATGGTATACGTTGGTCACGTCGTCGTCCTCTTCGAGCTTCTCGACGAGTTTCTCGATCGACTCGCGCCCTTCGGCATCGAGCTCCTTGGTGTCGGTCGGCAGGTAGACCGACTCGCCCGACACGATTTCGTAGCCCTTGTCGTCGAGCCACTTCTGGATCGCCCCGAAGGATTCGTAAGGAGCGTATACCGTCACACCGTCCTCCTCGGGATAGAACTCGTCGACACCCAGGTCGATCATTTCGAGCTCCAGCTCCTCCATGTCGGCGCCTTCGGCCGCATGGAACTTGAAGACGCATTTATGGTCGAACATGAAAGCCACGCTGCCGCTGTTGCCCAGCGTACCGCCGCACTTGTTGAAATACATGCGGACGTTGGCCACCGTGCGGTTGGTATTGTCGGTCGCAGTCTCCACGAGGAAGGCGATGCCGTGCGAGCCGTAGCCTTCGTAGATCACCTCCTTGTAATCGGCGGCATCCTTCTCGGTGGCACGCTTGATGGCACGCTCGACGTTCTCCTTGGGCATGTTCTCGGCCTTGGCGTTCTGCATCAGGATACGCAGGCGGGTATTGCCCGAAGGGTCGGGGCCCCCGGCCTTGACGGCGATCTCGATTTCCTTACCGATCTTGGTAAACACGCGGGCCATGTGTCCCCAGCGCTTCAGTTTACGCGCCTTGCGATACTCAAATGCTCTTCCCATATGAATTTTTCGTTATTATTTTATTCGTGGTGCAAAGGTATAAAATTAAGCATTAAAAAATAAGAATTATAGATAAAATTTATATATACGCGGGGCGTATGCGGATTTCACGATAATTGTGTAATTTTGCAGCGTACAAAATTTGGGAACCATGGAAATCAAGAGCCGATTCGACCATTTCAACATCAACGTCACCGACCTCGCGAAGAGCCTGGAGTTTTACGGCAAGGCACTGGGGCTGAAGGAGACCGGCCGCAAGGAGGCTGCCGACGGGAGTTTCGTACTGGTCTACCTGGGCGACGGGCAGACGGGATTCAGCCTCGAACTGACCTGGCTGCGCGACCACACCGGGGCCTACGAACTGGGGGAGAACGAGAGCCACCTGTGCATGCGCGTGGCGGGCGACTACGACGCCGTGCGCGAATACCACCGTGCGCTGGACTGCATCTGCTACGAAAACCACGAGATGGGGCTCTACTTCATCAACGACCCCGACGACTACTGGATCGAAATACTGCCCGCAAAATAACCGACATGCAGAACAACAACGAATTGCAGCGCGAGGCCGACGAGGCTGTCCGCGTGCTCAAAGAGGGCGGCATCATCCTCTACCCGACCGATACGGTCTGGGGACTGGGCTGCGACGCGACCAACGCCGAGGCCGTGGAACGCATCTACAAACTCAAGCGGAGCGAAAACAAGAAGTCGATGCTCGTGCTGTGCGCCTCGGCCGACATGGTCGTGCGCTACGTCAACCGGGCACCGGGCATCGCCTTCGAGGTGATGGAACTGGCGACCAGCCCCCTGACGGCGATCCTCCCGGGTGCCGTGGGCGTTGCCGGGAACCTGATCCCCGAGGAAGGGACACTGGGCGTGCGCATCCCCGACCACGCCTTCTGCCAGCGGATGCTCCGCGGGCTGGGCAGGCCGATCGTTTCGACCTCGGCCAACATTTCGGGCGAAGCGACGCCCGCGGGGCTCGCCGGGGTGTCGCGCGAGGTGGTCGACGGTGTCGATTTCGTCGTCAACCCCCGTTTCGAAGGCAAGCCCACGAAAAAGGCTTCGGCGATCATCGCCTTCGGCGAGGGCGGCGAAGTGAAAATCATCCGCGAATAACGACAAATGGCAAAGGTACTCGAAACAGAGATCCAGAAACGGTTTTCGGACGTAGACCCGTTCCAGCACGTCAACAACGTCTCGCAGCAGATGTATTTCGACGTGGGGAAGATGGAATACTACGAGCGGGTGCTCGGCGACGAAGTGCTGCTGGGCGACCTGCGCATCATCACCGTTTCGACCACGACTTCCTACATGGGGCAGATCCGCCTCCACGACCGGGTGCGCGTCACCACGACCTGCGAGAAGATCGGCAACAAAAGCCTCACGCTGTTCCAGCAGCTCGTCGTCGACGGCCGGGTGCGCAGCGAGAGCCGCTCGGTGATGGTCGCCTTCGACTTCGCCAGGCAGGTGAGCATGCCCGTGCCCGAGGCATGGCGCACGAGGCTGCTCGCGGACTAAGCGCGCAGCCGCCCGTCGTGCCCCACGGGCGGGAGCCCGTGGCGGACATAGTATTTATACCCGATCACCACCAGGACGACCCCCGCGAAGATGAAGGCCAGCGCCACGATATTGGCGGCATCGAACACCGCCTGCCCGCGGACGAGGGCCAGGATGCCGGCGATGACGGGCTGGATATAGCGGTACAGGGCCGTATGCACCGAAGTCAGTTTCTCGGTGCCCCGGTAAAGCAGGTACATCGGCAACACCGTCCCCAGGATCAGGATGTAGGCCAGTTCGGCCTGTGCCTGCAACGGCAGGCGCAGGAATTGCGTATGGTCGATGTATTTCCAGAAGAACGGCGCCGTCACGGCCAGCCCGACGATGTAATACCATCCCATCACGACCAGCGTTCCCAGCCGTTCGAGCTGGGGTTTGATAATGACCGTATTGATGGCGATCGCCACCACCGCGACGAGCACCAGCGCATTGCCGTAGGCGCGGCTGCCGTGCGTGAGCACGAAGCCGTGGTCGAAGAGCAGCACCGCAGCCCCCGCCAGCGCGCAGAAGACGCCCACGACCCGCAACCGGATATACTTGCGCGGGTGCATGATGTGATCCATGATCAGCGTCACGGCCGGGCCGAGCGTCGAAATGATCGAGGCGTCGATGGGCGAGGTGTAGGAGGATCCCCAGAGCAGCATGTACATCCAACCGTAGACAATCAGCATGGTGACGACCAGGATGTTGCCCGCGTCGCGCCACCGGATGCGGAAAGACTGCTTCGAAAAAAGGGCGAACGGGATGAAGAAAATCGCGCCCGAAAGCACCTGCAACATGAATATCTGCTGGAAATCGAGATAATTGCGCGTGAGCGAGACATAGAATGAAAAGTTCGCCCCGAAAAAGATGTTGGCAAATACCAGGTCGAGATTATAGCGCGTTTTACTCACAAAGATCCATCCGGGCAATTATTACACCAAATTTTACCTATATTTGCCGCGTCAATCCCGCAAACGTATGGACGGAAAACTGAAAGGGCATGCGGCCCTTTGGGTCGCGAATATCATCTGGGGCCTCAACGCACCGATCGGTAAAAGCGTACTCTGGTCGGAAACGCACCCGCAGGGAGTCAGTCCGTTCGCACTGAGCGTATACCGTATGCTGGGCGCCTGCCTGTTGTTCTGGACGGTATCGCTCTTCCTGCCCAGGGAGAAAGTCGCCCCGCGCGACATCGTGCTGCTGCTGTTCGCCTCGGTGTTCGGCATCCAGCTCAACCAGATGCTTTTCCTCTGGGGCCTTTCGCTCACCTCGCCCATCGACACCTCGATCATCGCCACCATCGTCCCCGTACTCACCATGGTGCTGGCGACGCTGTTCTTGCGCGAGCCGATCACCTGGCTCAAGGCGGGCGGCGTACTGCTCGGCTGCGGCGGGGCGCTGCTGCTGATCCTCGTCAGCAGGCACGGCACGGGCGGCACGTCGAGCGTGGCGGGCGACGTACTGTGCGTCATCAGCGCTGTCAGCTATGCCACCTACCTCACGGCATTCCGCAACGTGATCGTCAAGTATTCCCCCGTGACGACGATGAAATGGATGTTCCTCTTCGCCGCCGTCGCCGCCGTGGCGATCTACTACCGGCCGCTCGCAGGGGTGGACTACGCCGCGCTTGCACCCCGCACCTGGGCAGGCATCGGCTATGTGGTGGTCTGCTCGACCTTTCTCTCCTATTTTATGGTGCCGATCGGACAGCGTTACCTGCGCCCGACCGTCGTGTCGATGTACAACTACGTGCAGCCCCTGGTGGCGGTGCTGTTCACCGTCGCCGTCGGGCTCGACACCTTCGGCTTTACGAAAGGCGTCGCCGCCCTGTGCGTCTTCGCCGGGGTATGGCTGGTTACCAAGTCGAAATCGCGGGCACAACTGGATGCGGAGAGGGCCGCGGCGGAACAGGCTCCGGAAAATCGGCCCCGGGCATAAAAAACCGACTGCCGAAAATACTAAATTACTGATTGTTCCCGTTTTGCAGGAAACCGACCTCTCACTGACATGAAATCCCTCCTGCTCCTCGCCGCAACGATCTGTTGTGCATGCTGCTCTTGCGTGCAGCCCAAACACTACCCCGACTATTCGGTCTCTTCGGGCTTCGCACTCGACTCCCTCGACGCCCGGGATCCGCAGGTCATCGAAAACCTCGGTGTCACCTGCCGTGTATGGGGTTACGTCAAGTACCACCATCCTGTTTTCGCCGATTCGACCCTCAATGTCGATTACGAGCTTTTCGGACTCTTGCCGCAAGTCGCCAAAGCCACCCCGGCCAAACGCAACAAAGTCCTTTCCGAATGGGTAAAGGGGCTCGGACGGTTCAGCACCGACAAGGCGGAATACGACGAAGCCCTGAAAACCGTGAAATGCACCCGGACAGCCGACCTGCTCTGGATGGACGACACGGCACGGTTAGGCAACGTCCTCCCGCGCCTCCTGCGGGAATTGCGCTACGCCAAACGCGAAGCAAACCGCTACACGGATTTTACAGCAAACGCAGGAAATTTCGTAATGCGAAACGAAAGCACTGCCGGGTCATCCGATGACTGCGGTTACCGGATGCTGTTCCTGTTCCGCTTCTGGAACGTCATCGAATATTTCTCCCCCAACCGGAACCTTACCGACACCCCGTGGGACGAAATCCCGGAAAAATACATTCCGCTTTTCATACCCGGGCAAACACCCGGCAACCCGAACCAGGCCATGCTCCTGCGGGAGCTGTGCGATTCGCATTCAGCCTCGGTCAGATACAATATGTTCGGTTACAACACCGTTCCGGCGGAGGTGCGCAACGCCGAAGACCGGGTCTTCGTAATCGCCGACGGCCCGCTGCGCAAAGGCGACGAAATCCTCTCAATCGACGGCCGCGGATGGAAAAGCACGCACGACGGGCTTGCCCGTTTCGAAGCTGCATCCAACGCCGAGAACCGCAACTACATGACCGCCATGTGTATGGTCTGTTCCCACCGGGATACGGCCGCCGTGGAGCTGGTGCGCGACGGCCGGCGGCTGACGGAACGGATTGCGACTCGCAGTGTCATGGATTGGAGCCCCTACATCACGGAGCGCATGCTCGACACCGCCAACATACGCCTGCTCGCCGACGGCATAGGTTACATGACGGGGGTTAACTACACCAAAGCGGACGGCGCCCGGATTATGGAAAAATTCCGGGATACGAAGGCCCTGATCGTCGATCTGCGCTGCTATCCCCGCGAGTTCATGATCTTCGACTTCATCGGCCGCTACTTCATGCCCCGTACGTCGCCGCACGTCATCTGGCTTGCGCCGACCGGCGCACTGCCCGGAGTATTCCATGAGTTGCAGGACTCCCTCTTCGTAAACCCGGACAATCCCGCCGTCGCGGAGAATCCCGATTACTACAAGGGGCGCGTCATCGTGCTGGTAGACTTATCGACCCAAAGCCAGGCGGAATATACTGCCATGGCATTCCAGGCCACACCGCGCTGCACGGTCGTCGGCACGCAAACGGCAGGCGCCGACGGCAACATTTCGGCACTCGTAATGCCCGGGGGCGATTTCGGATATTTCTCCGGGCTGGGCGTCCTCTATCCCGACGGCACGAACACCCAGCGCGCAGGCGTTCGGATCGACGTCCCGGTTTATGCCACAGTCCCGGGCTTACAGGCCGGACGCGACGAAATCCTGGAAAAAGCCCTCGAAATAATCGCCACCGGGGCTTACGACCCGGCAGCCAAAATATAATCCGGCGAATAAAAAAGGCCGAGCGGAAAACTCGACCTTTTTTATTTTAATACAACGACGGGGCGGCAGCGTTCCTACGAGTTCCGGGCCGCGGCTTTGGTCAATCCCTTTTCCGCGGCCAGCCGCTCCATCAGGGCATAGGCCGCGTCGTAGTCGTTGGGAATTTCCCCGTCGAGGATTGCGTTCTTGATGACCTCCTTGATGTCGCCGATCGCACGGCACGGCCCGATGCCGTAGGTCTGCATGATGACCTCGCCCGTGATCGGAGGCTGGAAGTTGCGGATACGGTCACGCTCCTCGAGGTCTTTCATCTTGCGGCGTACCAGGCCGAAATTGGCCAGGTAGCGCTTCACCTTGGCGTCGATGCCCGACGTGATGTCGGCCTCGCACAGGGTCATCAGCTTTTCCACATCGTCCCCGGCTTCGAACAGCAGCCTGCGCACGGCCGAGTCGGTGACCATATCCTCCGAAAGGATGATCGGCCGCAGGTGCAAAAAGACGAGTTTCTGCACATATTTCATCTGTTCGCCCAGTGGCAGTTTCAATTTGCGGAACAATGGCCGGATCATTTTCGACCCGACCACTTCGTGTCCGTGGAAACTCCAACCGGTACGCGGATCGAAAGCTTTGGTGCGGGGTTTGCCGATGTCGTGCAGCAGTGCAGCCCAGCGCAGGTAGAGGTTGTCGCTTTTGAGGGCCACATTGTCGAGCACCTTGAGCGTGTGCAGGAAGTTATCTTTGTGCGCCTTGCCGTTACGGGTCTCGACCCCTTTCAGTGTGCTCAATTCCGGAAAGATCAGTTCCAGCAGTCCGCTCTTGTCGAACAGTTGGAATCCGATAGACGGGACGGGAGAGAGCATAATCTTGTTCATTTCGGTGATGATGCGCTCCTGCGAGATGATTTCGATCCGTTCGCGGTTGCGGCGG
>OGPE01001706.1_pt1 | contig 13728 bp, 12 predicted proteins | sample 1552881 | NCBI WGS metagenome assembly OGPE01 (sample SAMEA2580236, study PRJEB22360) | human gut metagenome | biome: human gut; feature: human-associated habitat; material: faeces | place: Denmark | collected 2008/2010 | reverse complement strand
AACAGCATCCGTACCGTCGGCTGTTCCAGATAACGCCCCTCTTCCACATTCATTTCTATTATAAAATCATAGCGCATCTGTTCCAGTACAATATAATCTTTCACAATATCGATTTCTGTTCGAAGTGTTGTCTGCATTCCTTCTTTTCCAAGATTATACGACAGTAGTCTTTTTAAGCGCTGTACAAATTCCGTAATATTGTCCTGACGGCTCATTCTTGCCATCCACTGAACGGAATTTAACGTATTGAGCAGAAAATGTGGATTGATCTGGTACAGGAGCTTCTCATATTCCGTTCGCTGAATACTTTTTTCTTTTTCCACAACATCATCTATCAGGTTCCTGATCTGTTCCTTCATCTGTTCCACTTCGTGCATCAGGTCATCGAATTCCTTGATCTCATACTCCTGTTCCGCCTCTTGTAAAGATCCATTTCCCACCTGAATCATCTGTTTTTGAAACTGATTGAGGGGTTTGCATATCAACCGGTAAAGGTAAAAAACCGAACTGGAAAAAATACCAAAAGCTGCCAGGATGATAACCACTAACTTCAGTCTCCACATATTCATTTCTTTCTGATAGGTATTCTCCGGCAGTGCAATGGCATTGACATATCCGATGGAACTGCGATACGCCATGATTTTGTATCCTTCCTGATTTATCACAGCATATCCTTCTTTTTCCGGTAATTCCGACAAAAGCTTCTGTCCCCGGACGATCACCGGATTATTGCTGTACTGTACAATGCCATTTTCATCCAGTTCCATATAGGTATATGGCCATTTTTCTTTATTTAGTCGATCTGAAACACTCATATCCGGCTCCATTTCTGCATAAATATCCAGTACTCGTTTGTTTCCAAAGGAAACTCTCCGCATCACGGATAGTACCGGCGTCTCCTTGATTCCCAGATAGGATGCATGCATAGCCTGCATGATATTCTCGGCACCCACTATCACTTTAGAGATTGTCTGATATGACGGGTCCAGAACCCTGACGTTAAAATTCCCAATCAGTTCCTTTTGCTCTTTCGGATCGTAATATGCAATACCAAGGAGCTTTGTGTTCACATATCCAAGTTTTATCAGTTCTTCTCTGAGAGATTTCTGCTCAAAATATCGATCATAGTTGTCTTCCGCACTCAGATATCTTTCTGTCACATTTCCGATAAGTCCGTTGGGGCTCATCTGATTGACAATACCGATCATGTCATAATAATCACTGTCTATCTCCCGCGTGATCTGCTCCAGATATATCTGCATACTCTCCTGGATACTGTTATTCTGGATCATTCGGATCGTCATATACGACACGATCACTACCGCAAGAATACATGACATTGCACAGAGCAGAAGAATGCTTAGCATCTTTCTTTTAAGTGTCTGTTTCCCTCGTTTTCTTCTTTTCATATCAGATTCTCCCACTCCTGTTCTATCGCCTTCCATATCGCCGTAAGGCTGCGGAACAGTTACCTTTTTATCCTATTTAAAGAATATAGAACTTTTTTCCGAAAGTCAACTGTTTACAAACTATCATTCTCATCGAAAAATCAAAGAACAGCAAAAAGTCCATGGAGATAGTTTCCTTTTAGAATTGAGCAACTACATGTAATTCTAAAAAACATCTCCATGGACATTTTCAATTAAGATTATGACAATTTATGTAACTGTTCAGTACCTTCACAGTTAATGGCTACTGAATAGTTACCAATTTATTTACCTATTCAGGTGCTTCCTCAAGTTCTTCAAAGGAAGGAATCGACGGCTGCGCACCCTTACGTGTTACTACAATATTAGAAACCCTGCTGGCCAGTTCTACTGCTTCGTCCAGAGAATCCCCTCGCGCCAAAGCGACTGCCAAACCTGCCACATAGCTGTCTCCCGCAGCTGTGGTATCTACCACATGGACCGTCTTATCAGCATGCAGTCTTTTTTCCGTATGGTCTTCTTTCAGAAGATAAGAGCCTTCGCCTCCTAACGTAACAACTATGTTCTTTGCACCTTTTTGTTGCAATAGCTTAGCATTTGCACGCAGGTCTTCCTCATCACTACATTCCTGTAACAGAATGGCAAGTTCTGTTTCATTCGGCTTAATCACATCCACACAGGCGAATAATTCATCAGGCAAATCAGGAACTGCAGGTGCCGGATCCAGTATTACTGTTTTCCCTCTTTTTCGAGCTTCTTTGACCGCATACATTACTGTTTCCAGAGGAATTTCAAGCTGTACAACTATAATATCACTTGCTTCCAGCAAATCCATATTTTCCACAATATACGATTTGTCTACATGGGCATTTGCGCCCGAAACTACCAGTATGCTATTGTCGCCTTCAGGTATCACGCCAATAACAGCAATTCCTGTAGACACGCCACTCAATTTGCGTATACGAGAAACATCAACTCCAACACTCTTCAGATTTTCACACAATCTTTCGCCATATGTATCCTGCCCTACCATCCCGAGCATCGCCACGTTTCCGTGCATTTTTCCAATGGCATAAGACTGATTGGCACCTTTCCCGCCAGGCACAAGTTCAAAATTTTCAGCTAAAATAGTTTCGCCTACCGTCGGTATGTGTGATACACCGGCAACGAAATCCATATTCAGGCTGCCAATCACGAGTATTTTTTTCATGTTGCTTCCTACTCCCTTCCAGTTATTGCAATATCACGATACAAACAGTGACTTCCTTTCTCAACAGATATACCTGCACAACCGGTCAGCAGTGGCAAATCGGAATCCGTAAACTTCAAATACTCTTTATCATTCACTGATACGCTGATTGTTGAACCATCAGCCGTTAACGAAATCTTATACTCCTCATCCATTTTCCACTCAAAGTCTGTCTCACACAGTGTAGTGTAACCATAGTAATTTTTGCGCAAAACCAACTTATTGTTCCCGGAGAAACCGGCCGCATAACTACGCATAGCACCCTGCACTCGAATGTTCACAAAATGCTCCGTACCGGTTACAGGTTTTAAAACAGCTGTTACCCGGTAATTGTTCCATAAGTGATGTCCTGTATACATTTCCGCAAAATCCGCACAGGAAAGACTCAGATACTGTCCACCCAGATAACTATGTCCTTTGAGTTTTGCAAACTGCGGAACTTCCTGATGTGTAACATGCCAACTGTCAAGCTTCATTCTTCCAAAATCCAGACGATAATCCGGATTACCATCAATATACAGGTCGTCTATGTAAGCTGCCACATCTCCCATAGCAAATCCCTTAGCCACACCACAGAGAATAATACCAACCTCACTGATATGACCGGTCTGTCCACCAGGAATCTCCAGTGAAAGAGCATGCCACTCACCATCACCTTTAACTTTTTCTCCGCGAATTACTTCTCCGGTCACTCCATTTTTTGCATAGATTTGCGCTGTAGTAGCCATTTCCGCTCCCGGAAGCGGCATTACACTCAAATGCACGGTCTGTCCCGGATAAACCAACGGAGCAAAGAATGGGTCATAACGAGAATCGTCGAAATCCCCAGAACTATAATACGTCTGTTTATAGAAGAAACTCTCTTCTCCGGATGCTGTCACTGCCGTCAATTTAAGAGAACGTTTTCCCGTATAAGCCTGTTCGTCTGTGTTGCGTATATAACAGTTTCCCGGTGAATAACTTCTGATCGCATGAGTGCTGGTCGGATATTCAAAGTGACAACTATCCATTCTTTCATTCAAAATTGTATTCCAATTCTCCGGTATTTTCTCTCCGACCAAAGCATACGCCATTTTAGCGAAATAGCTGGCACCAAACGGAATATCAACCGCATTCAAAGAAGGTACTACATTAGAACATGCAAGGAAATCATTAATCGGTTTTACCCATTTATCATAATCGATTCCATCGATACCTGCGAACACACCCATGATAGTTCCTACATTACCAACATTACAGTCTGTATCCCAACCACACATATTGCAGATATTAATCGTATCTGAAAAATCTTCATGCCCATACAGCATAGCCAGGATCATAACCGCAGCATTAGGTATGATATGACAGGTTCCCGGATACTTATCATAGCCAAAATTCTCAAAAATGTAATTGAAGCAATCACGCCAGTTCTCCGGATGCTCGTCATGAAACTTCATGACTGCCTTTACTACACGGGCATATTCACAATCCTTGGGAATGTACCGGAGCGCCTTCTCAAGAATGTCGCGAATGCTCTTTTCCACAAAAGCCAGACTAATGCAACACGCAACATATATTCCGCCATACACACCGTTTCCACCATGTGTAACGCTGGCTGCCTGCCTGGCAAGTTTTGCTGCCTGCTCCGGATTTCCCGGAGAAACAAGTCCCCATGAATCAATAAAAATCTGACCGCCGATTTGTTCCGCCATCGTAGCACCATTCTGCTCTATACTGCCACTTCTCGGTGCAGGAATGCCATTTCTAAGATTCAGATAAGCCGTATGCTCTGTTGAAACACCATAACCACCCCACCAGAAGAATCCGTGTTCATACGGTGCATAGTTTAATAACGCATTGGCTACATCTTTGGAAGAGAAGTTGTTCAAATCTTCGCAATCTTCCAATGCACGAATAAAAAACAGCGGACCGTTGCTATCATCATCAGCGGCAAAGTTCTTATAATCAGCAGGATAAGACCACACTTCTCCGAACACATCGCGGATGCGCTGATATGTCCAACCTTCGATAGGCGCTCCAAGACGAATACCAATAATCTTTCCAAGCCATCCCGCATAAACCTTTTCCATATAATTTTCAGTAATTTTCATATTATCAGCCCCCTAATATTCAAATTTATCCTTTAATTCCACTCATAACTATTCCCTGAACAAAATATTTTTGTGCGAATATATACACCAGTAAGATTGGCAGCATAGAAATCAATGCACCAGCCATCATTTGGTTCCACTGAGAGACATAAGTCCCCTGGAATTGAGCCAGCCCCATAGCTAGAGTCCATTTTTCTTCACTGTTAATAAAAATCAAAGGACGTAAAAAATCATTCCAGGTATTCATAAAAGTAAAAATTATCAATGTCATCAGAGCCGGCTTAGAGTTCTTCAGAATGACCTCCCAGAAAATTCGCGGATAACTACATCCATCAATTTTAGCAGCCTCCTCCAGTTCTTTCGGAATTGTAAGGAAAAACTGACGAAGCAAAAATGTCCCAAATGCATTAAAAATTCCAACAGCAACCAGAGACGATTTGGTATCTATCAATCCCATATACTTGATTATTTTGAACTGTGGAATCATAACAGCCTGAAATGGAATCATCATAGTACCGAGATAAATGATGAATAAAATATTTTTTCCCTTAAAGTTCAAACGTGCAAACGCATAGGCTGCCATAGAACATGTAATAAGCTGTCCCAAAATAGTAAATACTGTAATAAAGATCGTATTTCCAAAATACACGAACCATGGTGCCTGCTCAAACATATACACATAATTTTCCCACGCTACGTGCTTTGGAATCCAGTATGGCGGTATGGCATACAACTCTTGTACATCTTTCAGGGATGAAGATATCATCCAAAGGAAAGGAATCAGCATGGAAATTGAACAGAGAATGAGTATCGCATGCGTTAATATCTGAAAGATTTTCTTCTTTATTTTTGCTCTTTTGTTTTGTCCAAAAGAATTTTCCATTTTTCTCCCTCCTTAAATGCTATTTTTTTCACTGAATCGAAGTTGAACGATGCTGGCTATAAAAACAATAATGAACAGTATATAGGCCATAGCAGACGCATATCCTTGTTTAAAGTACTGGAAAGCATTCATATAAATAAGATAGCTGACCACCTGCGTAGCCGTACCAGGTCCACCCTTTGTCATTACATAAATCTGATCGAAAGCCTGGAACGAATTAATCATACTTATAATTGTAACAAAAACAATCGTCGGTTTTAACAAAGGCATTGTGATTTTAAAAAATTTCTGAACTACATTTGCCCCGTCTATATCTGCAGATTCATAGATCTCAGAAGAAATTCCCTGTACACCAGCAAGAAGAATTACCGCATTAAATCCTAGATTTTTCCAAATACTCATAATAATAACCGATGGCATAGCCCACTTTTCACTTGTAAGCCACGGTGGCTGATATAAGCCAAGTTGTCCCAGAAAGGCATTTATTAAACCATAATCTTCATTATACAACCACTGCCAAACCATGGTAATCGAGACATATGACACAATAACCGGTATAAAGAACGCAGATCTATACACGTTGACCCCGTGAATTTTCTGATTTAACAGTACCGCTACCAGAATAGCTAAAAACACTCCAACGGGAACCGTTCCAATAGTGAAATAGATGGTATGAAACAGTGCCTCACCGAATTCTTTGTTTGTAAAAAGCATCGCGTAATTTTGAAATCCGACAAATTTCGGTGGTTGAATTCCGTCATAATTTGTAAGGCTGTAGTAAAATGACATTACAACCGGAAATACTGTGAAAACCAAAAAGCCGATAATTACTGGTGACAAGAAAACATATCCCCAGAAATTTTCTTTTGCATCAAGCCTCTTTTTCTTCTTTTTCTTCACTGTATTTGATTTCTTTTCCATTTTGATCACCTCAACTAAAAAACAATATTACCAATAATACAGGAAGGGAGAAATTTTCTTAAATTCTAAAATTTCTCCCTTCCTCATCCTGACTTTACATCCTGATGCAAATATTAATTTGCCAAAATGGCATTAATTTCTTTTATCAGCTTTTCCTGTGTCTCTTCTGGTGTGCTCTTGCCAATCAGCATTTCATCGACAAGCTGCTGTACTTTTGTATTAACCTCTGTACGATAAATAGACAACTGATCCTTGAGATCACAATCCGGCACAGAATCTACAAATGCTTTTACGTTAGACGGGAATTTGCTGTCTAAAACAATCTGAAGGGCTTCTTTGTCTGTACTTCCCGGCAGAGCCATATTCGATTCTGCTACAATTCTGTTTCCTTCAGGTCCGCATAAGAATTTTAAAAGATCCCATGCAGCTTCAGGATTTTTGGTGGATTTTGAGATACCCCAGTTAAGAATACCGGCTTTTGTATTCTGATTTTTGTCCATCGGCATACGTACTACATCCCATTCGAAAGGAAGAGGATTCTCTTTGTAAGTAGGTAACATCCACAGACCTGCAGATTCCATAGCTACCTTCTGATTACGGAACATTGCGTCTGCACCTTTGCCCATTGCTGTCAGTGCTGCAGGGTTAGGAGAGAGTTCATCTTTAACAACTAAATCATACAAGAATGTCAAGGCATTAAGAGCTTCTGGTGTATCCAGACCCTTAACTTCTTTACCACTAATATCAAAATCAACGCCGGCACGTGAGAGCCATCCCAGAACCTGATCTGCCCATGCACCCGGATGACGATAACCATAAACCTTTTCAGCAGGATCGGTCAATGCTTCTGCTGCAGCATAGAATTCGTCAATTGTCCAATCGTCTGTCGGCAGTGGTACATTTGCTGCTTCAAACATCTCTTTGTTATAATAAATTACAAACGGAGAAACTTCCTGTGGCAATGCATACAGCTCACCTTCATAACGTAACGGAGTCAGAAGGGATTCCGGATAAACAGATGTATCAAACTGTTCCTGTTCAATCAGATCATTTAAGCCAAGAAGTACTCCTTTGTTAGCCATAACATAAGTCCACTCATTAAGATAAATAATATCCGGCGCATTATCTGCACCAATCAGTGTCATCAGCTTTTGGAAACGTTCACTACCAATATCAACCGGCTTGATTGTAACATTTGGATGTTCCTTCATATACAGATCAAATTTCTGCTGATGGATAGCGATCTCCTGGGCACTACCACTAACAGCCACTTCAAGAGTAACTTTCTCATCATCCGTCTTTGTTGAAGTATCCTCATCTGTACTTGTTGTTGAAGAACCCTCATCCTTCTTACTTGTTTCCTCGGTGCTACCGCAACCAAAGAAAGTGGTTGCAGCCATTGCAGTAGCCATAAACATGGCTAAAATTTTCTTTGACATAATCTTATCTTTCCTCCTAAATTCCTCATATTGTTTAGTGATTCTCAACGCAATTTTTTAAAATAACTGCATGTGTAGAACCCTTCTTCAGGAAGAATGCTTTTTAATATTCATGACCAGTATTTTATGTATATTAAACACTGTCTTCGCATTCATCCTCCAAATACATATTTTCTGAGCAGATCATCGGTGATTTGCTCTACTTCTGGCAGCTCTAATAATGTTTTCACCTCTCTTTCGTGAGCCATTTGATGTCGCCTAAATTTTTAATTATTTACGATAATACATCGTCTCACTCCACCCTACATATTGCCTAGGAAATTGATGTATTAAAACCTTTTCTTATTTAATCTTACGTTTTAAGTTGTTTATTGTCAATTGCGTTTTGTATGTTTTTGTACGAAAGTACTTTCTTACTGAATTTTCCTTGTGTTTTTTTACCAATTTTAACAATGCCCATTACACGTTTCAAATTGACTTTTACCTTTAGATAAGATAGACTATTTCTTAAGCATATTTATATCATTGGTAAAATATCAATGTATTTTATCGCCTTGATTCGACCTTTAGGAGGAAAATAAATGACAATCAAAGAAATTGCCCAACTCTCAGGAGTCTCTATATCTACTGTTTCCAAAATCATGAATCACAAGGACGAACATATTTCTCCTGAAACTCGCGACAAGGTTCTGAGCATTGCAAAAGAATATAACTATTCTCCCTATGCTTTTGCACGGAATACATCTATCTCAAAATCTTTCCTATTAGGTGTTCTTTTACGCTCTGAACCAAATTACGGTAAACTGTTAGATGGAATTCTTTCTGCGGCTGAACAAGCCGGATATCACATTATTGTCTGCGTCAGTAACGAAAATGAACAAATCGAATTAAAACATATTACTGCACTTTGTAATGCTAAAATTGACGGAATTATCTGGGAACCGGTTTCCCCAAACAGTTTACGTTTCCAAAAGTATTTTTCAGAAATCGAAACTTGCATTACCTGGTTGAACGCCTTCCATTCTGATTCACACAAAATTGATTACCATGCGCTGCTCTATAAAGCTTCCGAATGTCTTATTCAAAATAAGCATCAGTATTTTGCATTGTTAACAGATTCATCATCCCCGTTTTATGATGAAATTATAACTGGCTATAAAGCAGCATTATTTGAACAAGAATTTCCATTCAACCAAAACAGCCTGTTGCCACAAGATGCTTCTGATTGGATGTTCCACATTAAAAGCCAGCATCTTACCGGAGTAATCTGTACAGATTGCCAACTGGCCTATTATCTAAAGAAAAAATTGAAACAACATTTGTATGAAATTCCGTATGATTTGTCTCTGATCACCTTAGTGGATGATGCTGCTCCACCAATTGTTTCCGCCGAGTTTTCTTCAATCATTATTCCTTTTTATGATTTCGGCATGCATCTGTGCAAAACTCTGATTGAACAATGCGAACAACATTCCGCCGTTTTTTCGCCATTTATCGCTGATTATAAATTGGAAAATACGACTACACTGGACATTCCCGCTTCCAAACGTTTGCCACAGATCATTGTCGTCGGCAGCATTAACACCGATATTAGTTTGAACATTCCTCACCTTCCAAATCCTAATGAAACTATTGTCACCTCAAGGCATAGCATTTCTCCCGGAGGTAAAGGAACGAATCAAGCAGTAGGAGTCGCCAAACTAAATCATAAAGTAACTCTTCTTGGTAATGTAGGAAATGACCTTGATGTCGGATTAATTTACTCTTGTCTGGAGGAACATGGTATTGACAGTTCTGGCATCCACAGAGACAGATCCGTCAACACCGGAAAGGCATATATTCAAATCCAAGACGATGGGGAATCTATTATCACACTCCTGACCGGTGCAAATGCCACTTTGACAGCCCAGACGCTTCGAAATAACAGCCATTTTTTTGAAAACTGTGCTTACTGCCTATTGCAAACCGAAATTGCAATTGAAGCTGTTGAAGAAGCTATTCTGATTGCTAAAGAAAATAACGTCAAAACAATTTTGAAACCGGCTGCTGTCTCATCCCTAAGTGAGAACATCCTCAAACATACAGATATTCTTATTCCCAACCAGGCTGAGATGGCACTACTTTGCAATCGACCTGCTTCCATAGATACCGCCGAGCTTTCCCATCAGGCAGATATCATGCTCCAAAAAGGTGTTGGCGCTGTTGTCATTACACTTGGAGAGTTTGGTTGCTTCCTGAAAACTGCTTCTATGGAACAACGTTTTCCTGCAGCGGCTGATTTTATCCCTATGGACAGCACCGGCGGAAGCGATGCTTTTATTAGTGCTTTTGCATCCTATCTCCTCTATGGTTATGATTTGTGCACCGCTATTAAAATCGCCACATTCGCTGCTGGTTTTTGTATTTCCAGGCAAGGAGTTGTTCCTGCATTAATAGATCAGACTTCCCTTGAAAAATATATAAATAATGTTTCGCCTGATCTTTTGAAATAGTTTAGATAAATCGTAGTTCTAACATTAATTTCATTTTCAACATCGATAATTAAATGAGCATAACTAGACAGCACATAGCACATTTCAAGAATAAAAATAAGGCTGATGCCATATCCTCGGAATCTTCTCTCCCGAATGGCATCAGCCTTCTAAATATATTCTCATTAAGGCATAAAAAAATCAGGGGCATCACACCAATATCAGTACAACGACCCGGTTCGATTTTTACAGATATGCAATACTCTGATTCTCAAATACTACATTTCCATCTATAACTCCCAGACAGATTTTCTTGCCCGAACTAGTATGGTTCTGATCACGATGAGAAGAACTACTGATTAGAATGAGCAGAAAGTACAAGTCAAGTAACACAAAGTCTGGCTATTCTAAAATCACATTTTGGTTTAGCCAGAAATGTAACGGAAATTATATAGTATTCGTGGATTTTCTCTCCTTTACGAATAATATCTGTCTCCTACATTGGCTAATCGAAAGCAACACTTTAGTTTGGACGGATTTGCCGTTGACATTCTCATACATGGTGGGCTACGCTGAGGCTTTTAGACCTGTGCAATCGGATTCACAGACAAATGTATGGTATAGTTATTTCGAAAACGCGAGTTATCACGACAGTCGCCAAGGTCATGCAAGCACAGTCTTTGGCTCGTTATTTGCGCAAATCAAGGCCGCCGCACCAATATTGGTACGACGACCCGATTCAATTTTTACAGGTATGCAATACTCTGATTCTCAAATACTGCACTTCCATCTATAACCCCAAGGCAGATTCCCTCCCCCGGTTTTGCATACATGCGGGTATTCATGGCGACTCCGTCCACATACAGTGTAGCAATCGTATCATCCACGATAATCTGTACATGATATTTTTTCCCGTAACCAGACGAATCAGACATTCCAGTCCCATACTATTCATAACTATTCAGTACCTTCACAGTTACGAACCCAAATGCCTTGCGGGACAATGACTGCTGAATAATTACAATCACTCCTTATAATTACTCGGATCAGAAATCATAATCATCCGGATCCAGCCCTGTATCTTCCAGCATCTCTCTTCTTTCATCCGGATCCATGTATTCCAGTTCATCATAATCCAGTCCTGCATCCTCAAATTCAGCCCTCGCTTCATCTTCTCCGAACAGATCTACATCATCTTCTTCATCATCTTCTTCATCTTCTTCGTCATCTTCATCGGCATCCTCTTCATCTTCCGGATCTTCGAATAAGTTCAGCCCTTCATCATCCTCAAAGAAGCGGTTCCTGTTTCTGTTCGCCATATTATCCATGAACTGTTACATTTCCATCCGTTCTACAGAATCCAGTTCTCCATCTCCGTCAAAATCAAACAGATCATCCAATTTATACATACTCCAACCTCCCGATTCTTTTTCATTATCCATTCAATTTAGTTAGTTATCTTCTATTATTCTCTTTTTATCCAGTGTGTCGTAAAACCCCTTGCTTTAGCTATGGGGATATAAGATACGTCCATCGAATTTACGCAAGTAATTGAAGATGAACCAAATAGCAGCTTGTATTAATTGAAAAATAGCAGTATGATACAACCATGAATACAACATATAAATCAAATAATAATGTCGTCTATTCTTGCAAGTACCATGTAGCATGGTGTACCAAATATAGACGGAAAGTATTAATTAATGGTGTAGATGTACAGTTAAGGGAATTACTTCAAGAGCATGCTGCAAATATTTCTGTAGACATTCTGGAAATGGAAGTCATGCCAGACCATGTTCATATACTGATGGAAGTAGACCCACAATCCGGCATCCACAAAGCTGTAAAGTCCTTAAAAGACTATACTTCTAAGATTTTAAGACAGGAATTTCCATATCTGTGAACGAAAATGCCAACCCTTTGGACAAACAGCTATTTTGTATCTACAGTGGGCGGTGCCCCACTGGAAGTAACCAAACAATATATTGAAGATCAGAAAACATCGCAAAGGCAAAAGGATAAGCTTGGATAATGCAAAAAGGTATCAAATTTAGAATCTACCCGAACAGAGAACAGCAAAATTTAATTAATCAGACACTTGGCTGTTGTAGACTCATCTATAATAAAGGACTTGCCATGCGTAATGAAGCCTATGAGAATGGAAATAAAATCGGCTATTCCCAAACTTCTGCAATGCTGACAGAACTGAAAAGGTGTGAAGGTTTTGCTTTTCTGAAAGTGGTGGATTCTATTGCGTTACAGCAGTCTTTACGTGACCTTGACAAAGGTTTTGTAAATTTTTTTCAGAAACGTGCTGCACACCCGGTATTCAAGAGCAAGCATAACCGCCACCAGTCTTACAGAACGATAAACCAAGGGGATAATATCCGCATTGTGGGAAGATATATCAAACTTCCTAAACTTGGTTTTGTCAAAATACGTCAGTCCATGGAAGTAGGAAAAATCAATAACGCAACGATCAAACATACTCCTACAGAAAAATATTTTGCGGTTCTTAACGTGGAATTTGAGCCACAGCCAAGACCAAACAATGGAGGTTTCATTGGCGTTGATGTTGGTATTAAAGAGTTTTACTCCGACAGCAATGGAAATGTTGTGCCAAATCCACAATATCTTGAAAGATCAATGCGTAAACTCATTCGGGAACAGAGAAAGCTGTCACGTAAACAGAAAAACTCAAATAATCGAAATAAACAGCGTATGAAGACTGCCTTAGTCCATGAAAAGATTACAAATCAGAGAAATGATTTTTTACAAAAACAGTCAACGATGCTGATCCGCGAAAACCAAACGATCTGCATTGAGGATTTGAAAGTGAAAAATATGATGCGTAATCATAAACTGGCACAGCATATCGGTTCTGCATCATGGAGTAAGTTTTTTGATATGCTCGCATACAAATCTGTCTGGTATGGGAATGATGTGATCAAAGTACCAACCATGTACCCGAGCAGTCAGACCTGTTCCTGTTGTGGGTATAAGAATCCACTGGTAAAAAATTTGTCGGTCCGTGTATGGAAGTGTCCAGCCTGTCATACAGTGCATAACAGGGACACCAATGCAAGCATAAATATTTTGAAGAAAGGCTCGCAAATACACTCAGCATAGACAATATAAGACTGCACCGTAGGGCATACGGGAACAGTATAATCTAGCTTGTGGACACTGTGTAAGACATTGAGATACCGAATGGTATCAGCCAATGCAGTAGTGGTTGAAGCAAGAAT
>OGPE01001702.1_pt1 | contig 13759 bp, 10 predicted proteins | sample 1552881 | NCBI WGS metagenome assembly OGPE01 (sample SAMEA2580236, study PRJEB22360) | human gut metagenome | biome: human gut; feature: human-associated habitat; material: faeces | place: Denmark | collected 2008/2010 | reverse complement strand
GGAAAGTGGGAAATCTCTCATGGAGGTCTTACCGGAAGAACGGCACAGCAGTTTATTGATCACCTTCTCGGAAAAGAGGAATCCAAATAACAAAAGCAGGAAGGGGTATGGGATATGGCAATAACAACATTTGCAGCGATTGACATCGGATCCTATGAGGTCAGCATGAAAATCTTTGAACTGTCGAAGAAGATTGGTTTTCGTCAGCTGAATGATGTGAGATATCGCCTGGAGATCGGAAAAGGAGCTTATTCATCAGGACGTCTCGAGCCGGAGATCGTGGATTCTATCTGTATGATCCTCAACGATTTCAGCAAGATGATGAAGGAGTTCGGAGTTTCGGATTATCGTGCCTGTGCGACCAGTGCGTTTCGTGAGATGATAAATCCTCTGATCGTACAGGAACAGATTTATTGCCGCACCGGAATCCGGGTTGAAATCCTCAGCAATGCAGAGCAGTATTTCCTTGGCTACAAATCTATTGCGGCAAAGGAAGCTGGATTCAAAAAAATGATTCAGAAGGGAACGGCGATCCTGGACGTGGGCGGAGGCGGGCTGCAGGTGTCTCTGTTTGACAAGGACACACTTGTAACGACGCAGAGCCTTAAGATGGGAAGCATGCGCATCCGTGAACGGCTCAAAGAACTCGAAAAGGCTACGACACACTATGACCAGCTGATCCTGGAGTTTATCCGAAATGACCTGACTGCATTTCAGAGACTGTATCTGAAGGAACGGGAGATCAAAAATGTGATCCTGATGGGGGATTTTCTTACAGATACGATTCTTCAGGGACATAACGGCGAACATATTCTTACGATGGATGAATTCCGGACATACTATGAAGATACACTCAACAAGACGGAACAGACGCTGGCGGATGATATGGGTGTAGATCTGGAATATGCATCCCTGATCGTTCCGACGATGGTCATCTGCAAGAATTTTCTGGTATCCCTCCTCTGACTGCATGGCTTCCGCCAGGCACAACGTAGAGAGAATCCGGGCTCCCGTCTTTTTTCTGTCGCCTCCCAGATCCAGAGAGGTTCCTTCCGCCAGATACTTCAGTTCCATCAGGCATTTGACAAATTCATCCTTCTGGAGCCTGCGTTGTCCGTATCGGGCCGTCCAGAGCCGATCCCGGTATTCTTCTTCCCAGGCTTCCTCCTCTCCGATATGTTCTTTTAAGATCTGTTGCCGTTTTGCCGGATCTGTCTCCTGATAAAAATCTTTGGTCCATGTATGTTCCATATGTTTTTCCTCATTCTGTCAAGCGGATATTCGCAATCCGTTTCGCTGCTTGCTTGATTGGTTTAAAATAAAGACACGTCTTCACTTACTCTTTCTGCCTGCAAACGCAGTCTTCCTGCTTACATTCCGGAATGGGAAATCGTCTCTTCTGCGTTCAGGTACTCATCGATGTTGCTGCCGTCTACCTTCTGATATTCCGAAAAATAGTACCGGCCTTCTTTCAGGCTTTCCTGTTCAAAGTCCTCTCCCTCGAACAGCTCCACTGCCATTTTCGCCATTTCCTTTGCCTGATCCACTCTGTCATTTAGGATGCTGCCCTGCATCTCTCCTGCCTTTACGGCTTCCAGAGCCTCTTCCAGGCCATCAATTCCGAAGATCACCGGCCAGTCTTCACGGGCATAGCCTGCTTTCCGATAGGCCTCCACCGCCCCCAGTGCCATCTCATCGTTGTTGGACATGACAAGTTCGATCTCTTTTCCGTACTGGCTGATCAGACGGTTCATGCGGTTCTCCGCCTGTCCCCGGTTCCAGTCCGCTAACTGATAACTTAGCTTTTCCAGTATAACATCATTTTTCATCAGTGTCTTTACGGAATATTCCGTTCTGCTGATGGCATCCTGATGACCCGCTTCTCCTTCCAGAAGCACATATTGGATCTTTCCGTCCTTGTTTTTATCGACTTCCGAATGGCTGTTGATGTATTCTGCTGCGATCTCACCCTGCATGATCCCGGATTGTTCTGCATCACAGCCCACATAATACAGCTTTTCCCACTGCATCAGGTCTTCTCTTACCGGTTCCCTGTTAAAGAAGATCACAGGAATGTCTTCATTTCTTGCCATTCGGATGATCCGGGACGGAGCTGTCCGGTCCACAAGATTGATACAGAGCACATCACAGCCCGCATCAATCATCTCTTCTACCTTTTCGTTCTGTTCCTGCTGATCATCGTTTCCGCTTTTTGTCGATACGATAATCCTTCGTTCTTTGTTTTCCATGGCTTTCAGCTGCACCTTCAGTTCATCCGTCAGTCCATTGATAAAAGGATCATCCTGCGTGTAGGTTATCACTCCGACCCGCAGGGTTTTCTCTGTCTGGTCCGATTTGCCGGAACACCCCGACAGCACAAGCACCGCACTCCCTATCGTGGCAGATAATAATACTGCCACCCTTCTTTTCTTTTTATTCATAGGAATATAAAAACCTTTCTAAATCTTCGTCCATAGAGAAATTTTCCTTGCCAAGTACCTGATATTCGGTTATATATCCTTGCATTTTATAAAACCTGTGCTTGATCCTTTTGGTTATTTCTTCCACACTTTTATAGCCGATTTCATATCCGTCCGGCACAGCCAGCCCCTGAATGTTTCCGTTATCCAGAAGTGCAATCGTCTTCAGACTGTAACCCACTCCATAGAGCTCTGCGCCCTCGTATGTTCCATTTTCTGCCTGCTCTCCAAACTCCTCCAAGATTCCTGCATCCAGGACGACAAGGGCATCCGCCTCTGTTTCCTTCTTCATCCGCTCCACAATGTCCTGTTCTTTTCTCCGGTAAATACACCAGCTGATCTTGCTTTCACTGCCTTCCAGCGCCTCGTTCAATCCACAAATCTCGGCCTGTACAGCCTCGGACATTTTCCAGTCGGCGATAACTCCGATCTTCTGCTTTTTTGTTCTCAGCTGTTCTCCCAGCCACCTTCCGATCTCCCGGTAATCCGGCTGGATCGTGGGACTGGCAGTTTCCCCTTCTTTTACCGCCAGACCATCTGCAATCAGCAGATAAGGTTTCTTTCCACACTCTTTTTTCAGCATATTTTCCGTCTCATGACCGGGTGCCGGATATATGATAAAGCCATCAATATCGTTGTCCTTCTGTTCCCTGATAAATTCTCTTTCCGCCTCCGGCCCGTCGATCTCTTCCGTATTGCAGATGATCATATGAACGTTGTTCTCTGCCGCAGCCTGCTTCATTCCCTTGATCAGGGCATCCCAGCGTTTGTCACCGGACTCCGGAAGAATCACCGCAATCCGGGGCTCTGCTACGTTCTGATCGAAAATCTTCCATACAAAGAATACTGCCAGCAGCAGCAAAAGAAACTCAATTATAAGAAATTTCATTCTGTTCTTTTTCATCCGCCCGGTCTCCTCTGTATGTATTTTTGTAATTCCAATGCTTCTGCGTTTTCCGGTGTATATGGGATTGCCGGAATCCGGATCGTAACCCTTGTTCCTTCGTCCGGTTCGCTTTCTATGGAAAGTCCATATTCTTCGCCAAACATCAGCCGGATTCTGGAATGCACATTGATTACGCCCACGCCAGAACCGTGCTTCGGAACCTTGCTGTTATCCGTCAGAATATTTTCCAGGACTTCTTCCCGCATGCCCATCCCATTGTCTTCGATGGTGATCAGAATGTCCTCGTCTTTCTTTTTTCCGCTGACGATGATCATGCCGTCATCATCCTCATCCATATTTCCGACGCCATAATAGATGGCATTTTCCAGGATGGGCTGGATCACCAGCTTTACGATGCAGCAGTTTTCGATCTCTTCCTCGATTCGGAATTCTGTTTTAAACCGCTCTTTGTACCGGGCCAGCTGGATATTCATATAGCTTCTGCTGTGCTGCAGCTCATCCTTAATGGGAATGATGGTCTTACCGCGTGACAGGCTGACACGAAGCAATTTTGCCAGTTCAGAAATCATACGAACCGCTGCTTCATTTTCCTGGGCTTCCACCATCCACGTGATGGATTCCAGTGTATTATACAGAAAATGGGGGTTGATCTGGCTTTGCAGGGCATCCAGTTCACTTTTTCTTCGTTCATTTTGCTGCCGGATGATCTCGTCCATCAGTTTTTCGATCTGTTCATAGGACTTCTGCACAGAATGTCCCAGATGGCGGATCTCCGAGGAGCCGCCGATATAGATATCCGGTTTTCCTCCTGCCTCGTGGGCCTTGACGGAAGCATCCAGCTCCCGGATCGGTTTGGATATCTTCCGGGAAACCAGCTGGTTTCCCTCCAAAAGCATGACCATAAGAACCAGAACAGTAGCAAATACATAGTAACGGAAGTTCTTGTAGTTTGCCGCCTGCACACTCTCCGGCACAACACCGATCATTTTCCAGCCTGTATAGGCTACGCTGCCGACGATCACGGTCTCATTCTGACTGTTGGAATGGATCTCATAGGTTCCGTCCTCGTATTTTGCCGTTTCCAGACTGTTTTCTTCAAATAATCCACGGTTTAATTCCGTTCCCCGGGGATGATAGATCATCTCTCCGTCCTGACTGATCAGATAATAGTAGATTCCGCCGGAACAGTCATTGATCTGCTTCATCACGTCCCTGATCACAGAATATTTCATATCCAGTAAAAGAATACCGGTTTCCGGTGTCTCTCCCTTGTTGACATCTACATACCTGCTCAGGGAAACGACCCATTGGTACCGATAAGAGCCGTCCTCAAACAGCTCCTGGATATGCGGTGTGGAAAAGTGTATATTTTCAATGGCATCTTCCGCATTTTTATACCATTCCTGCGTCTGCACCTTCACATTTTTCTTTTCTGCCGCCACCGGCTCCGATGCAATCAGATTTCCTTTTGGGTCATACAAAGCCAGGCTCTGAATCTTATCGGAATTGGTCTCATAGAGCAGACTGAACTGCTCCGAGAATTCCCGGCTGGATATATCAAACTGCTGGACTACGTTGTAGTTTGCCCCGTTCAGGATCTGCCGGATATCCAGCAGATCTGCATTTAACCGGTCTACGGTAGCCTCCACGGTAGCTTCCGTGTTGTCTACCGCTGTTTTTTCCAGAGCCAGCTTGAATCGATGGTAAAGCAGCAATCCCATTACAATGATCGTAACCAGTGAAATCGCCATAAGGACAGACAGGATGATCGACTGTATGTTAAATACGATATTCTTCCGGGAATCCGGATTTCTTTTTCTATCTTTCATGTATTTTCCCTTTCACCTGTTCCCTCTTTTCTGCCTGATGTACTCTCGGAGTCTTTCTGTGCTTGCTCTTTCTGCTTTCCGTCTTTTTATTTTCCGGAAGCTCTGTATTTGGAAGGGGAAACACCGAATTTCTTTTTGAATACATAGCTGAAGTAGTTCGCATCCTGATATCCTACTTTTTCTGCGATCTTATAGCTTTTTTCATCGGTGTTCAGCACCATTTCTTCTGCCCGGTCCATTCGGTAATCGGTAAGATAGGAGACAAAGGACTGACCGGTCTCCTTTTTAAAGATGGACGAAAAGTAAGAATTGGACACCCCAAGATCTGCGCACACATCATCCAGCGAGAGCGCCGGTTCCATATATCTGTCTTTTACGATGTTCTGCGCATCGGTGATGATCCGTCTGGAGGTACTGTTTCTGGTACTTCTCAGTTTTTCGCTGATCGCCATAGACATATTGATGATCCAGTTTGTCATAGAGCTTTCATCCAGCTGAGTCACTCTTTCGTAAAGATTCTGTACATTTCCGGAAATTTCATTGAAATCCATGGAATTATTGGCACAAAATTTGAAAAAGCCGCTGACAATCTCCATGGTGGCCAGATTGTACTGGCTGATGGTGGCTGCATTCTTATGGAGCTTTTCTGTCTCTTTGATGGCTTCTTTCCGGATCTTTTCCTGATCCCCTACATGGATGGCACGAAACAGCTCCTGCATCTTTGTTTCTTCTAAGGGAACCGCCTTTTTTGACTCTTTGGGAACGATCTCTGCGATATTGATGGCTCGTTTCGTTCCGTACAGGACACGGTAGGATACCGCCTCTCTGGCTCCCTCGTAGGAAATACTGATATCGTACAGATTGTTGCAGACGGTTCCGACCCCTGCGGTAACCGCCGCCCCCATAATTCTCCATGCCCAGCGGCAGAACCGGTCACACTTGTCCGTCAATTGAGCTATCTCATCTTCTGAATGGAGTTCCATAATCAGAATGGTATTACCCATATAGATGAATTCCTGGCAATTACAGTTCTCCATCAGCCGCTGTTTGATCTCCCGTTCCACAGACATGGATAATAATAAGGGATTCATCCCATCCGGCACATCATTTTCCGAGGTATGAAAGATAATACAGCAAAACAAAGGTCCCTTCATATCCACCTGATAATCCAAAAGGAATCGTTCATAGTCCTCTTCTCTGACTCTTCCTTCAATCAGGGAAATGAAGAAATTGGACTGCAGCTTTGGTAATACCTCCTGGAAATAGTCTTCCAGTTTTTTACATTTAACTTTTCTTCCCGTTCCCTGTCCAGTGTGGCTTTCAGCTTCATCAGGCTTTCTGACAGCTCGGTGGCGCTGATGGGTTTCAGCATATATTCCTTAATTTCCAGATGGACGGCCTCTTTTGCATATTCGAATTCATCAAAACCGGTGCAAAGCATAATGTAAATATTGGGATAGTCCTGGTTCAGCTTTCTTGCCAGCTCCAGTCCATCCATATAAGGCATCTTAATGTCCGTCAGCACCACATCAGGCTGAAGCTTTTCCACCAGCTCCAGAGCCTTCACGCCGTTGGTGGCACTTCCCACTACGTCAAATCCCAGATCATTCCAGCGGATCTTTTTTTTCATAACATCGATGACCTCTACTTCATCATCGACGAGAATCACTTTATATTGTTCCATTCTTATCCCCCTGTTTTCCGGAGTACGTTGTTGTTCCTTCATTATAGCAGAAGATTGCTCTCTGCTGAATGAATAGTTACAAAAATTTTTGCCAGAACAGAATAAAAGACCGCCCTGGTCATCCATCGGACGACCGGGCTGTCTTATATTCTATCTGTTTATGAATCTTTCATTATTTTTTCTGTACATATTTCAGACAGTCAAGTGTTACGGCTGCCAGAATAATGATACCTTCGAAGATGAACTGAAGGTTAGTATCAATACCAAGAATTGTCAGTGCGTATGTCAGGGAGGTAAAGATCAGCACACCGGTTACAACTCCGGAGATCTTACCGATACCACCGGTAAAGGATACACCACCAACTACGCAGGCTGCGATGGCATCCATATCCCATCCCTGTCCGTAAGCTGCACTACCGGAACCAACCATACGGTTGCATTCCAGCCAGGAACCGAAGCCATACAGGATACCTGCCAGCATAAATGCTCCCATTGTTACTTTAAATACAGAGATACCGGATACTGCTGCCGCTTCCGGGTTTCCGCCTACCGCATACAGGTTTTTGCCAAAAGTTGTTTTGTTCCAGATAAACCATACAATGGCAACTGCTGCAACAGCCCACAGAATGATGGTCGGGAATTTTCCGATCTGCGGAATGAAGGTATTCGGGATGGCAGAATCAATCGCACCGAAAGATACACCCTTGGTCGCATAGGTAACCAGACCGAAGATGATCAGCATGTTCGCCATGGTAGAGATAAACGGATGCATTTTGAATCTCGCCATGAAGAATCCGGCAATCATGGCAAATGCTGTCGTAAGGATTACACACATTAACAGTGCAAACAGTGCTTTCGCTGTAGCAGGCATAGCGGAGAAGTCAAATACATGTCCGAATACGGCACCTGTATTGATTCCGTTATGCATGATGATGGTTGCTGTAACCATACCCATACCAACCATACGTCCTACGGAAAGGTCGGTACCTGTTAACAGGATCAGACCGGCAACACCAAGTGCAAGGAACATACGCGGGGATGCCTGCTGTAAGATATTCAGGATGTTGGTAACAGTCAGCAGCTGTGTATTTTTGACGATCGGTGTGATGATACACAGTGCGATGAAGATCAGAATGATTACGATATACAGACCGTTTTTGTACAGGAACTGAGATAAATCGAAAGTATATCTGTAATTTTCCAGTTTCTGTATTCTCTGCTGCGGGAATGTAAATTTGGAAGCCCGCAACAGGTCGATCAGGTGATATTTATGCATGAATGCTTCATGTCTTCTGTCCTTGATCTCCTGAAGCTTCGATTCGTGAGCCATCTGTGCATCAAACAATTTATTTTTGAGCACATATTTCTCAGCCTTGATCTCTTCTGCATCCTTCAGAGAAGCAACCTTTTTCTGATGCTCGCTCTTCAGATCTGCTTTGATCTTCTCATATCTGCTGTTTTCTTCTGCTTTTGCAGCTTTGCAGCTTTTGTTTACTACGTCGTAATAATCCTTTTTGTAATGCGCAGCCAGATAGCTTTCTGCCTCTGCGATCAGCTTTTTGATTTCTTCTTTGTTGTCTGCTTCTACTTTTTTTGCATTTTCCAGCTCTTTTTTGCTGTTTTCAATGATCTTATCTCTCTGTGTTGCGGATAAGTTCTTGTTTTCTTTTGCGATCGCGATCTGTTTTTTCAGATCGCTCACTTTGTCAAAGCCGTCTGCACGTAATGCATCGATTTTTTTCTGGATTTCTTCCACATATTCATCGATCGGCTTCAAAAGCTTTGCTTCTTCTTCCGACGAAATAATAACGCTGTTTTCTGCCATTTCCAATTTTCCTCCTGTTACAGGTATTTAGCACTGAGTCTCAATAATTCTTCCTGGTTTGTTTCTTTGGTATTTACGATTCCGGCCAGACGTCCGTTAGACATAACACCGATTCGGTTGGTAATACCAAGAATCTCCGGCATTTCGGAAGAAACAACGATGATTGTTTTTCCCTGTTTCGCCATATTGATAATCAGTTCATAGATTTCATATTTTGCTCCAACATCAATTCCTCGTGTCGGGTCATCCATCATGAATACGCTCGGTGAACGTTCCAGCCATTTACCAAAGATAACCTTCTGCTGATTACCACCGGAAAGGTTGGCGATCATATCATCCGGTCCCATACATTTTGTATGCATGATCTTGATTTCTTCAGCCGTTGCACGCACCATCTTGTCATGCGACAATGCGATTCCGCTCTTATAATGCTTCATATTCGCAATGGTAGTATTGAATGTAATATCGCCCTTCAGGAACAGACCATTGGCTTTTCTTTCCTCTGTAATCAGAGCAAATCCGTGATCCATGGCATCCTTCGGGGAGGAGAAGTTCAGTACCTTTCCGTCATATACGATATTTCCTTCTGCTCTTGTACGAATTCCGAAGATGGTCTCCAGAAGTTCGGTACGACCGGCACCGACCAGACCATAGAATCCGAAAATTTCTCCTTTTTTAATATCAAAAGAAATATTCTGCAGTTTCGGTGCATATTTTGTTGATATATTCTGTACGGAGAGAATCGTTTCTCCCGGTGTATTGTCTACAGGCGGAAATCTGTTGTCCAGAGAACGTCCAACCATGGCGGCGATCAGTTCGTTCATATCCGTTTCTTTACTTGGCTTGGTCATGACCAGGCTTCCGTCTCGCAATACGGATATTTCATCGCAGATTTCAAATATTTCATCCATTTTATGTGAAATGTAGATCAGGGCAATTCCCTGTGCCTTCAGCTGACGCATCATCTTAAAGAGCTTTTCAACCTCCGGTGCAGTCAGGGATGATGTAGGTTCATCCAGTACAATGACTTTTGAATGATAGGAAATCGCTTTTGCGATCTCACACATCTGCCTCTGAGATACAGACATTTTCTTCATTGGCTGCGTCAGATCAACTGTAATTCCCAGCTTTCTGAACAGGTCTGATGTTTCTTTTTTCATTCTTCCTTCGTCGATCACTCCAACGGAATTCTTTGGGTATCTTCCAAGGAACATGTTATCTACAACACTTCTTTCAAGACACTGGTTCAACTCCTGGTGTACCATTGCCACTCCGTTTTCCAGTGCATCCTTCGGACCGGAGAAATTCACTTCTTTTCCGTCCAGTACGATGGTTCCTTCATCTTTCTGATAGGTTCCAAAGAGGCATTTCATCATTGTCGATTTTCCGGCACCGTTTTCACCCATCAGTCCCATAATGGTTCCAGGTTTGACATTCATGCTGATATGTTTCAGAACCTTATTTCTACCGAACGATTTGCTCATGCCGTTAATCGATAAGATATATTTATTCTTATCTTCTGTCATAGCTGCGCTTCCTTTTCTTAGTAAAGAAGGGTATCATTGCTGACACCCCTCTATAATTTCATTCATTTACGGTAACGATTCAGAAACCTCATCTCGATTTCGCATGGCTCTGAATCGTTGCCATTTACACTTTTATTCTGTCTCTAAATTATTTGGAGAGAAGTGATGTATATGCTGCCGCATTATCGGTCTTAACCATGTTAATTGCAAAAGCATCATACTCGCTCGGGTTTCCAAGACGGTTTGTGATATTGGACTCTGTCTGTCCGTCTCCACCGATGTAATCTACCTTCAGGTTCAGCAGATCATCATATTTCTCCAGCAGAGGCTGATAGGTAGAGCTCAGGAAGTTATCCGATGCGTTGTAGATGTTCAGCCATACTTTTTTAGACGGGCTCTTGCTTTCATCCAGCTGGTTGGCAACCTTGTCATAAACTCTTGTCGAATCTGTGAAATCGTTGTAGTTTTCAGCTGTTACAGCAATATTTAACGCATAGTAGGATCTATCTTCTTCGCTGTATCTGTAGTCTTCACCTTCTACCAGACAGTTTCCGGCATCATCTGCTGTACCGATACCGGTATCAATATCTACACCGTCCAGTGCGTTACGCAGGACTCTCAGTGTCAGGTAAGCCTGCACGTCTGCATGCTGAGAAATTGTTCCGCCGTAGCCTTCACCGATCGCTGCTACAGCATCGCTGTTTGCATCGTAACCGAAGGTAGGAACCTTGTTGTCTTTTGCCCATGCGTTGAACATGGACATTCCCATACCATCGTTATTGGAAACAACAACATCAATCTGATCGCCGAAGGAAGCTGTCCAGATTCCGATCGCGTTACCAGCTGTTGCAGCATCCCATGTTGCACCTGCTGAGTTTTTCATTTCCTGAGAAGCCAGCTCACGGATGGTATATGTTTTTCCGTCTACATCCAGAGTTGCATCCTGCACAACCTTTGCTTTTCCGTCTACGTTTGTTCCGGCCGGTGTAGAATCTACTCCGCCGTCTGCATCTACACCTGTTCCAAGTGCGGAACGAACACCACGTGTACGGGCGATAGAATCGTTATGTCCGATATCACCGATTGCCAGAACATATCCGATTACGCCGTCACCGTTTCTGTCGATCGTGTCTGCGTTTTTCTTGATGTAATCCAGAACCATCTGTCCCTGCAGCTCAGCACCCTGATTTGCATCGAAACCTACATAATAAGTATTTCCGTTGAAGTTCAGAGCATCTTTGTCCAGTTCGCCGGTAGCACTGCTGGATGGCTGACGGTTGAACCAGCACAGAGGTTTGTCCTTGTTTTCTACGCTTCCGCCCGTTGATGCCGTAGAATCTGCTGTTTCTGTTTTCTGGGTAGAATCTTTAGACTCTGATGTGGATCCTCCACAACCAGCCATGGATACTGCCATAGCTACTGCCATAATTGCTGCTAATGCTTTTCTTTTCATTTTTATTCCTCCCGTTTGGTGATTTTGCTAGATTCGCTTCGTTCCTAGCTGATGAATTCATTATAATCACAAGAGGCCTGAAAAAAAATAGAATATTTTTGGATTAGTTATTGAAATTTTTGGTTATTTCTTGTCGTAATTTCCCAAAACTCCAAGAATCATGCAAAAAAGCAGTCCCACAGAGCGCAAATTACTGCATGACAGATTTTCGTCGTACCTCGGGTACGCCTTCCCATCTGTTTCCTGTAGTTTACGTTCTTCAGCACTGCTTTTTTTGTATTATTTCTTACTTATGCTTTAAGCGGGGTAAGAGCTCTAAAATCCTCTTGCAGGCGAGACTGCATCAGCTTTCTGACGTTTTAGCATCTTTATATTTTCGCATCAGAATCATATAGCTTATGATCAGTAAAACAGCTGCACTGCTCCATGCACAGATCTCGGCATAGTATATTCCCTCTTCGCCGATCCATTTCGGCAGCAGCAGCGCAACGCTGACACGCATCACAAATTCTGCAATGCCGCTGGCAAGTGGAATCAAAGTATTGCCCAGCCCCTGGATCGCGGAACGATACACATGCAGCAAATACAGTATCCACAAAAAGACAGCCATGATAAACAAATACTTATATGCAATATCTAACACCTGTCGGATCTGCTCCGGTTCACCGGATACAAACAGAGACAATATGTTACGCCCAATCAGCACCATCATACCGGAAATGAAAACAGAAGTGAGCACCGCCATATACGTACCGCTGCGCACACCTTTTCGGATTCTCTGATATTTCTTTGCGCCAAGATTCTGCCCTACATACGTTGTAATCGCATATCCATAGGAAACGGCTGCCATCTCCAAAATTCCATACAGCTTGTTCGTTGCCGTAAATCCGGCTACAAACAGAAAGCCAAAGCCATTGATCACATACTGCACCGTAAGTCCTCCCACAGAAATGATCACGTTCTGTATGGCAAGAGGAGTTCCCAGCTTCAAAAGCCGCAGACTCATAGACGGCTGCCTGTAAAAATCCTCCTTTTCCAGTCGGATATCCCTGATTTTCCGTAATACAAGCAGACAGTACAAGGCTGAAAATCCCTGTGCAATAACAGTCGCCACGGCTGCTCCGGCTACGCCCCAGCCAAAAACTGCCACAAACAGCAAGTCAAGTCCCACATTGATCACTGCTGCCACGGTCATTGCAATCAATGGAGATCTGCTGTTTCCAAGTGCCCTTAAGATCGCCGCAAAGATATTATAGGCAGCTATAATCGGGACTCCCGCAAAAATCAGCCGCAAATATAGCATCGTCAGATCAATAACATTATCCGGTGTCTGCAAAAATAAAAGAACGTGATAAACTGCTCCTTCACTTACCGCGAGTACAATCACAGACAGTAATGCTGTCATAATATAGCTTTTCGCCACCGCACATTTCAGATTTTCCTTTTCCCCTGCTCCATAGTACTGCGATACAAGAATCGAAAAGCCCTGTGTGATACCTGTCATGATGCCCAGCACCAGCCAGACCAGCCAGTCTCCGGCGCCTACTGCCGCCAACGCTTCTACTCCTACTACCCGGCCAACAATCATGGTGTCCGCCATCGTATAAAACTGCTGGAAAATATTTCCGAGCATCAATGGTATGGCAAACGTTATGATCAGTTTTCCGGGGGATCCCGCAGTCATATTCTTTTCATTTGTTCCCATAAGATTAAGAATCTCCTTTTCTCTCTTTCTCCTCCTGCCCGCTATTTTACATGGGACCCTTGCAAAACACAATTCTATTTTTTCACAAAGTTTTTCCGATATTTTTGGTGGCTATTACTTTCTTTTTCCGAAGAGAAGCCAGAGCGTGTCTGAAAAATCATTTCCGCAATCAGGAAGAATCAACCGATTGTATCGTAATGCACAGGAGGCAGCGCTATGAGAGAGGTAAAAAGAGATTTTCCTTGGTTTTCCATTACAGAGTATGAAAAAGAAGCAGCGTATTTGAGACGCAGACTTGACACTCCCCACAGCTAAAGCAGGGGGATTCTTGTTTCTTCCACCGCTGCATT
>OGPE01001693.1_pt1 | contig 13802 bp, 10 predicted proteins | sample 1552881 | NCBI WGS metagenome assembly OGPE01 (sample SAMEA2580236, study PRJEB22360) | human gut metagenome | biome: human gut; feature: human-associated habitat; material: faeces | place: Denmark | collected 2008/2010 | reverse complement strand
TGCCGCAAAGCCGCGTGACGGCATCGACTTTTTCCCGCTTTCCGTTGACTTCGAGGAAAAGCTCTACTCCGTCGGCAAGATCCCGGGCTCTTTCTTAAAGCGTGAGGGTCGCCCGACCGATAAGGCGATTCTTGTCTGCCGTATGATCGACCGCCCCATCCGCCCGCTGTTCCCGAAGGACATGCGCAACGATGTTTCCATCGTCTGCACCGTCATGTCCGTTGACCCGGATTGCTCCCCGGAGATTGCCGCACTCGTCGGCACCAGCGTCGCGCTGTCCATCTCCGACATTCCGTGGGACGGCCCCATCAGCGGCGTTTCCGTCGGCCTCATCGACGGCGAGTTCATCATCAACCCGACGGCAGAGCAGAGAAAGCTCTCCCAGATGGCTGTTACCGTCGCTTCCACCGATGAGCGCATCGCAATGATCGAAGCCGGTGCAAACGAAGTGTCCGACGAGGATATGTTCAACGGCATTATGGCAGGTCATGCGGAAAACCAGAAAATCATCGAGTTCATCAAGGGTATCCAGAGGGAGATCGGCAAAGAGAAGTTCTCTTACCCGTCCAATAAGCCGGACCCGGAGATGTTCGAAGAAATCCGCGATTTCGCCATTGATGACGTGAAGGCCGCACTCGATACGGACGACAAGACCGTTCGCGACGAGAGACTCAAGCCTGTTTACGAAAAAGTGCACGAGCACTTCGACGAAATTTACCCAGATCAGGCGGCAAAGATCGACGAGTGCATGTATTTGACGCAGAAGTTTGTCGTGCGCCGCTGGCTGCTCGACGAGCAGAAGCGTGTTGACGGCAGAGGTATCGACGAGATAAGACCACTTGCTGCTGAAGTTGGCGTTCTCCCAAGAGTACACGGTTCAGGTATCTTCACAAGAGGTCAGACACAGGTAATGACTATCGCAACACTTGGCCCTGTTTCAGACGCTCAGAAACTTGACGGTATCGACGAGGAAACTTCCAAGAGATATATGCATCAGTACAATTTCCCTTCATATTCTGTTGGTGAAACAAGACCTTCAAGAGGCCCGGGAAGAAGAGAGATAGGTCACGGTGCACTTGCTGAGAGAGCACTCGTTCCGGTTATCCCTTCTGTTGAAGAGTTCCCATATGCTATCAGATGCGTATCTGAGGTGCTTTCTTCAAACGGTTCTACATCACAGGGTTCTATCTGTGGTTCTACACTTGCACTTATGGACGCAGGCGTTCCTATCAAAGAGCCTGTTGCAGGTATCTCATGCGGTCTTATCACTAAGGAGGACGGCAGCTGGATGACAATGGTAGACATTCAGGGTCTTGAGGACTTCTACGGCGATATGGACTTTAAGGTAGGCGGTACAAAGAATGGTATCACAGCTATTCAGGTGGATATCAAGGTCGACGGTCTGACACCTGAGATAATCGCAAGTGCTTTTGAAAAGACAAGAAAAGCAAGGACATACCCACTTTCTATTAAAATTGCATATTGTATTGTTAAATTGCATATGCTATAATGCCAGTAGGCAAAAAGATAATGCTATTCCATAGTGAACAGCAACGAAAAACCCTCGGAGTGCCATCCGAGGGTTTTTCTATTCCTAATTCTTGTGTGGAAAGTTTTTTTATCTTAATGAAAAATTAAACTTAATTAAGAAGTCTAAATCTACTGTAACCAGGCCGGATATGATAGACTATGAGTTGTGTAAAATACAATTCATGGAGGAAAAAATGAGCAGAATATACAACGCCTTAATTGAACTTGTTGCAGCAGCAGTTTTTATAATTCCGCTTTGGGGTATATATGAGAAGTTTTTCTTTCAGAGCTGGAAACGAACGATGGTTTATATGATCTTTGGATTTTATCTGGCAGTAGTATTAGCATTAGTGGGATTCCCGAATATTACGATGTTGCAAATAGAGTTTACAGTGAGTCTGATTCCGTTTATTTATATGTTGTCAGATCTTGTTAATGCGTGTTTAAATGTGCTTTTATTCGTTCCGTTTGGTTTCTTTTTACCAATGTTATGGAAAGAGTTCAGAAGTATAAAAAGTGTTGCCCTGGCCGGAATTGTTGCAACGTCTTTTATTGAGATTTCTCAACTTTTTACTGGCAGAGCAACTGATATAGATGATATCATTACAAATAGTATCGGTACTTTGATCGGTTACTTTATTGTACGTTTTGTAACAAAAAACTTTACAAAGCGAACTTTATCAGATTCAAAAATTAATGATTTTTATTTGATCTGTGGTTCAGTAGGTGTTATTATGTTTTTTTTACAGCCATTTGTCTCAACATGGTTATGGGGAATACTTTTATGATAAGCCCGGATATCAGTTTCAATAAGGAGTGAGCGAACATGACATTACAGCAATTAACCTATTTAGTTACGGTTGCGGATTGTGGGAATATTACGGAGGCTGCAGAAAAGCTTTTTATTTCACAGCCGTCGCTTAGTGCAGCAATTCATAATCTTGAAAAAGAGATGGGAGTGACTGCATTTACAAGGTCTAACAAAGGCGTTACTGTTACAAGAGAAGGCGAAGAGCTATTGTCCTTTGCAAGGATGCTCTTAGAGCAGGCTGACAATATGAAAGAACATTTTGGAAATGGAGAGAGAAGAACACCAAAGTTTTCTGTGTCTTGTCAGCATTATTCGTTTGCGGTAAATGCTTTTGTTGATCTGATCAAAGAATATGATGCAGAACAGTATAGTTTTATTATAAGAGAGACACAGACGGGCGAGATCATTGAAGATGTGGCAAGCGGAAAAAGTGAGATAGGGGTTCTTTACCTTTCGGAACACAATGAAGATGTGATTCTGAAGCTGATAAAGAATAATCAGTTGAAATTTGAGGAAATGTTTGTTGCAGAACCGCATGTATTTATCTGTAAAGATCATCCACTGGCAGAAAAAGAAATGATTTCCATGGAAGATTTACGACCATATCCGTATCTTGTTTATGAACAGGGAAATAATAATTCGTTTTATTTTTCAGAGGAATTTATAAGCATGCTTGATTTCCCGAAGAGTATACAGGTGAGAGACCGGGCAACCTTATTTAACCTGGTGATCGGATTAAACGGATTCACAGTAAGCAGTGGTGTGATCGACCAGAAATTAAATGGAAGCAGTATTATAGCGAAGCCATTAGATGTTGATAAAACGATGAGGATCGGTATTATTAAAAAGAAAAATATTATTTTCAGTCGTTATGCATCTTATTATGTAGAGGCGCTGAGAAGGCATTTGTAAAAAATAAAGAGCAGGGATTTCGTCATAATGAAATCCCCGCTCCTTCTTTTACTAGCAGAAGAATTCTGTTGCAGCTCGTACCAGATACTCAGTATCTTTCACACCTGCAGTCTCATAAGGGGAATGCATTGCCAACTGCGGAAGTCCGATGTCAACGGTATTGAGCGCAACCTGAGTATTGGAAATATTTCCAAGGGTAGAGCCACCGGCCATATCAGAACGGTTTGTGAATGTCTGAACCGGAACATCTGCTCGCTTACATAGGTCGCGGAACATGGCAGCAGATACGGCGTCCGTACAGTACTTCTGGTTTGCATTGAATTTCAACACGATTCCTTCGTTCAGGTAAGGACGGTTTGTCGGATCTGCTTTCTCTGTATAGTTTGGATGAACCGCATGAGCATTATCCGCAGAGATCATAAAGCTGTCTGCAAGATGGACACGATAATCTTCTCCATCATATCCAAGTGCTTCGTGAACACGGATCAGTGTGTCAAAAAGGAATGTGGATGCGGCACCCTGTTTCGTACCGCTTCCAACTTCTTCATTATCCAGAACACAGTGTACAGCCATACAGTCTCTTTTCTCACCGGAAAGAAAACCTTGAAGTGATGCGAAGGCGCACTGCAGGTCATCCAGTCTGCCACTGGAAATGAATTCTTCAGAAGCCCCCCAGATGGAACCTTCCTGTCGGTTATAAAGGAATAGATCATGACCAAGGATTTCATTTTTTTCTACCTCGGCAGCTTCAGCAATCTGTTCCATAAAAGTTCCTTTAGGAGAACCACAGCCATAAAGTGGGAGAAGATCTTTCTGTGCGTTGTAGTTGTAACCGCTATTGATCTCACGGTTCATGTGAATCGCGAGATTCGGGATCATAACAAGATCCCGGTCAATATTGACGAGTTTGCTCGTGAATTGTCCGTTTGTCTTATCTTTTATTATAACGCGTCCGGCAACAGAGAGCGGACGGTCAAACCAGGGTGCACAGAGCATGCCCCCATATTTTTCTACATTTAATTTCACATAATGTTTTTCTACTTCAATCTCCGGATTCTCTTTGATCTTAAAGGTCGGAGAATCACTATGACTTGTCAGAATGTGCATCTTGTCAATACCATTTTCCGGAATCGTAAATGCAATCAGGGAAGAGTCATTTCGTGTAACAAAATAGTGTTTGCCGCATTCTATATTCCAACGCTGATTTTCCTTTAGTTCAGTAAAATCAACTGCAAGAAGCTCTGATTTCATTTGTTGAACTGCATGAAATGCTGTGGGACTCTTTTGAAGAAATTTTAATAGTTCTTGAGAAACTGAATTGTTCATAGATATTTCCTTCTTTCAAATTGTTTTAAAAATCTTTTTTTGCTGATATATTTACTTTTTAGGATAGGGCAAATCAGAGAGAAATACAAGGCGGAAAAGCATAATAAAAACTTTTTATTTAAGAAGAATTTCACAACATACTGTTTTAAAATGTGCTATAATCTAATTTGGAATGTCAGAGATTCCATTGGAGGAGTACGAATGAAAAAAATATCTTTGAAAATAAAATTAACACTAAAATATACAGGGTGCATATTCGTGGCAACAGGCATTGCGTTGTTTCTTGCTACAGTGATAAGTGGAACAGATGCGCAGTCAGCAAAAGCGATGGCGAAGGTGGTACTTCCAATCGTTTTCATCGCATCTCTTGCAATTGGGTACTTTCTGGTAAGAGAGGTTCTGAAACGGACTGCAGATATGGCAGAGTCAGCGGCGGAAATCTGTAGAACAAAAGATTTCTCCAGACAGTTGGAACTGGAAGAATCTGATGCGGAATTGGAGAGACTGCAGCTGACATTGAATGAATTGCTTGAGGATGTGCGCGAGGAGGGACATTTTGCAGAAAATGTTGTACAGGAGATGTGGATGCCGGTCAGTGTGATCCTTACACGAAGCGCATGGTGCCTTGGCGACTGGCGACTGTCCCAGCGTCAGCGCTGGCAGATTGAATTGGTGCAGAAAAAGGCACAGATTCTTTCAGATTTTATTCAGGAAGTCTCATTTTTTGCAAAGGCAGATCAGGGATGCCAGCCGGCTTATAAAAAACGCATGAATATCAGTGAACTGACAACAGGAATTATAGAAGGTCAGATCAGCAGACTTCAGGAAGCAGATGAACCGGTGCAGATAGAATATGAGATTGAACCGGAGATTTACGCAGAAGTGGATGAGAACTGTTATCGGAAGATGCTGTTAAATCTGCTGGAGAATTCCATTGATTATAGCCGGGAGATTGGACTGATCAAAGTTGTTGTTGAAAGCAAAGGCAGTGAATTTACCTGTAAGATTGCAGATGCGGGAATTGGAATTTCGGAGACGGATCTGCCGCACGTATGGGATCGGTTTTTCAGAGGAGATCCTTTAGGTGCCGGAGAAGGTCATTTTGGACTGGGACTTTCTGTTGTAAAATGGATTGCTGAAGTACACGATGGATGGGTGGATGCAGAAAGTATCCTGGGATCCGGAAGCTGCTTTACAGTGGGAATGCCGTGCGAACCGAAGCCAGAGGCAGAAGTAGAAGAAGTGTCAGAGGAAGAGAAGACAGTTGATGCGCTGTTAGAAGGAATTAATGGAACAGACGAAACAGAAGAGGAGACGGATGCAGATCTGACTACAGAAGCAGAAGGAGCAGTTGAGACAGATGCAACTACAGAAGAAGCTGAGACAGATGTAACATCTGAAATAAATGAAACGGCTGAGACAGAAGGAGTTACAGAAATAAATGCGGCGACTGAAACAGAGGCAGTGACCGAAAACAGAGATAGCTCAGAAGAGTCCGAAGCTTTGGGTGAGACAATCGCGATGCCTGTGATTACAGAGGACACAGAGGAAGAGTCATCAGAGAATTTTGTGCCGGATGCAGAGAAAGATGAAACTGATGTAAAGGGTGAAAATTCGTTTAGGAAAATCAAAATTTGTTTATCAAAAATCAAAAGCTTTCTTGAGGAAGAAGATGAGGAAGAAGATGACGAAGAAGATTCAGACGATGACGAAGAAGCTTCAAATGAATGCGAAGTGATTCCATTTAAAAGCAAAGAGGATTCAGACGAAAAATAAAGAGGAGGACTTCTGACGTGAAAGACGTAGCAACAATGAAGGTGGAATTAAAGAAACTTATTGATACAGCTGCAGGAAGAGTTCCGGCAGATCTGGTGATCAAAAATTGTAAGATTGTAAACGTATTTTCAGGAAAGATCCAGGAAGGAGACATTGCATTTTCAGGAGATCAGATTGCAGGTATCGGTGAGTATGAAGGCGAGAAAGTGATTGATGCAGAAGGAAGATATGCAGCACCTGGATTTATCGACAGCCACATCCATATCGAATCTTCTTATGTAAGTCCTGAAGAGATTGGACGCCTGTTAGTTCCACATGGAGGAACAACAATTATGGCAGACCCACATGAGATCGTAAATGTATGTGGAATCGCTGGTCTGGACTATATGATGAAAGCAGCTGAGAACACAGTGCTTGATGTGAAATATGAGCTGCCATCCTGTGTACCGGCTACACCATTCGAGCATTCAGGTGCGGTGATCGATGCAGAAGCAATGAAAGAGCCGATCACAAGAGAAGGAATTGCTGGACTTGGTGAATTCATGAATTTCCCGGGCGTGATCAATGCGGCAGACAGTGATCTGGATAAGATCATTGTAGCAAAACAGGAAGGCAAATTTATTGATGGACATGGACCTGGAATCACAGGAAAAGAGCTGAATGCATATGCCGCTGCAAGAATCGCAGCAGATCATGAATGTTCTACCGTAGAAGAGATGAATGACCGTCTGGAAAGAGGAATGTACATTCTTCTCCGCCAGGGTTCTGCATGTCACAATCTTCGTACACTGATCAAGGGAATGACAGCAGAGAACAGCAGAAGATGCCTGCTCTGTTCTGATGACCGTCAGCCGAAGACAATCCTTCACGAAGGACATCTTGATAATCATCTGCGTATCTGTGTAGAGGAAGGTCTTGATCCTGTGACAGCAATTCGTATGGCAACACTTAACGCAGCAGAATGCTTTGACCTGAAAGACAGAGGAGCAATTGCACCGGGATACCGTGGGGATGTTGTTCTTCTGGATGATCTGAAAGATTTCCATGTAAACCGTGTATTTGTAGAAGGTACACTGGTGGCAGAAGAAGGGAAATATCTGCCGGAGATCAAAAAATGTGATATTTCTTCCGTTAAGGGAAGTGTGATCGTAAAAGATTTCTCCAAAGAGAAATTTAAAATGAATTTGAAATCAAACAAAGTAAATGTAATCAAGATTCTTCCGGGTGGAGTTGTAACAGCGAAAGATACAGCAGAGATTGAGTTGGATGCAAATGGAGAGTTCGTAAGAAATCCAGAAGTTGATCTTGTAAAAGTAGCTGTTGTTGAGCGTCATCAGGGAACAGGAAATGTAGCTTGTGGATTCCTGAAAGGATACGGAATCAAAGAAGGTGCTGTAGCACTTTCAGTGGCTCACGATTCTCATAACATCATTGTTGTTGGAGTTAATGATGAAGAGATGGAATTTGCCGTGAACAGTCTGATCGAGCAGGAAGGTGGTATTGTTCTTGTGAAGGAAGGAAAAGTGATCGAGAGCATGCCAATGCCGATTGCCGGACTAATGAGTGATCAGAGTGGTGAGTGGGTAGATCAGAAACTGACAGATATTCACGAGAAAGCATATGAAGAACTTGGAATCTGTGGAGATGTGGAGCCGGTAATGACACTATGCTTTATGTCACTTGCAGTAATTCCGGAGATTAAGCTGACAGATATGGGATTGTTTGATGTGACAACATTTTCATTCATTCCTGTAGAAGTTGAATAATGAAGTTAAAAATCAAAGAAAACACCATTGACGTACTGCATGTATTTTGCTATACTTTAATAGTTAAATAAATACGGCGCAGTAGCCAAGCGGTAAGGCGTGGGTCTGCAACACCCTGATTCACCGGTTCAAATCCGGTCTGCGCCTCTGAAGAACCTGAAACTGATTTGTTTCAGGTTCTTTTTTTGAGCACCTACGCCAACAATCTCAGAGATAGAAAAAACTCATGTGAGTTCGTTAGAAGAGATTCACATGAGTTTTTCTTTAAAACAGTCCTTATTTATTTTCCCAGTTCTTTTTATAAATCAGATACAGCGGAAGTCCGACAAAGATCATACCACCGAGCATATTTCCAAGTGTAACCGGAATAAAGTTTGCAAGGCTGTGAAGTGGTGTCAGTGTTGCAATCTGTTCAGCTGTAATTCCGTAAGCTTCTTCTGCTTTCGCAACATAAGCCGGATTAAGTGAAGCAAGGATACCAGCCGGGATATAGAACATATTGGCAACGCAGTGTTCGAATCCGCCGACTACGAAGGCACAGATTGGGAAGAAAATTGCCCATACCTTACCGGCAATATCTCTTGCGGAAGTAGCCATCAGTACTGCAAGACATACCAGAATGTTACATAAGATTCCGGAAGTGATTCCCTGCAGTGGTGAAATTGCGATCTTTCCAACAGCAACTTTGATTGTATAAGCACCGAGAAGTCCGCCTGAGTAGTTCAGGTTTCCACTGTATACAATGAGCAGATCCACGCAAAGAGCACCGACCAGGTTACTGAAAAATACGATGAAAAGATCTCGGAATAATCCGCCCCATGTGACACGCTTGTCAAATACATCCATGATGATCAGACAGTTTCCGGTGAAAAGTTCGCCGCCGAGAAATACGATGAGCATCAGTCCGACAGGGAAGATACATCCGGCAAGAGCTCTTGCTACGCCAACATTTTCTACTGCGTGTGCTGCTGTGCTGCTTGTAGCACCGCCGAAAGCAATAAACGCACCGGCCATGATGCCGAGCAGAATCATTTTTCCAAGTGGAAGACGGGTTTTGTTCTCGCAGGCCTTGATACTCAGATCAATGACTTCTGCGGGAGTGTTAAAATGATTGTCCATGATATAACTCCTTATTCTTCTGTAATTCGGCAGCTCTCTTGCTTTGAATGGTAACACAGTAAGAGAACTGCCGTTGTTATATTGCTATTCGTCAAGAATTTAACGAGAATATTTTATACTAGAAAATATTGGATTTCAAGAGTGGAAAGGCATGTTTATATATAGATACAAAATTCGGGATTTTTATTGCTTTAGGACAGTTATTTGTACGGCTTATAAGCATCCGTAAGCAATAGTAATTATGCAAAATATGTTTATAAAGTTATTCACCTGGAAAATTTTAGAAAAATATTGTTTTGTGTAGAAAAAAGATATCCTCATTTTATCAACAAAAAAGATGAGTTACAAACAAAAAACACATTGAAATTTCAAGTGCATCAAATTATTCTATATCTACTTCTGGCCGGGAGTAAAAAACAGAAGGAGAAACACTATCGGATATCTTTTTCCAGGGGAGCGTAGTGCATGTTATTCGGCTGATATGTTATTAAGACAGTATAAAAGAGTAAGAAGAGAATTAGGAAAAAAGTTTCATTATCGAGACATAAAAAAAGTAATAGTGTTTTCAAGAGTTTTTCAAAGGACATTTATGAAGAAATCTATAACATCTGCCGGAACAGCGAAAGGATGATGGGGATGTTTTCAAAAGAACTGGAAATATTGGATCGTAATACAGTAAAACTAATGATTGACGAGTTGGATGAGGCTCTTGGAGAGGAAAGGGAAAAAGTAAAAGCAATAAAGCAGGAAAGGGAAACACTGAAAGCGGAGAAAGAATCACTGGAGGCAGAAAAGGAACTGATCCGGTTGAGGGCAGAACTGGAAAAACTGAGAAAATAGATGAAATACATAGTGATATCAGTTGTTTCTTATTTACTCTGCGCTCCTGGAGTGTTATAATAACTGTTAAGACTGCCGGGAGGCATCTGTTTGAAGATTCTGATAATAGAAAAAGATAGAAGAATTATTTGAAGGAGTAAATGGTATGGAACTGACAACAATTCGTGAGTTATTTAAGAACAGAGAGGGATATCTGGACAAAGAGGTAACAGTTGGAGGCTGGATTCGAAGCATTCGAGATTCTAAGACATTCGGATTTATCGTATTGAATGATGGATCTTATTTTGATACATTACAGATTGTATATCATGATAAGATGGAGAACTTCGCTGAGGTTTCCAAGCTGAATGTAGGAGCAGCAATCATTGTTAAGGGTACACTGGTAGCGACACCACAGGCTAAGCAGCCATTTGAAATCCAGGCAGAAGAGGTTGTGATCGAAGGAGCATCTGCGCCAGATTATCCACTGCAGAAGAAGCGTCACAGTTTTGAGTATCTTAGAACAATTTCTCATCTCCGTCCGAGAACAAACACATTCCAGGCTGTATTCAGAGTTCGTTCTCTGGCAGCATATGCGATTCACCAGTTCTTCCAGGACAGAGGATTTGTATATGTACACACTCCGCTGATCACAGGAAGTGACTGTGAGGGTGCAGGAGAGATGTTCCGTGTTACAACACTGGATATGGACAATGTTCCGAAGAATGAGGATGGAACTGTAGATTATACACAGGATTTCTTTGGGAAAGAGACAAGCCTTACAGTAAGCGGTCAGCTTAATGGTGAGACTTATGCACAGGCATTCCGCAATATTTATACATTTGGACCGACATTCCGCGCAGAGAATTCTAACACAACAAGACATGCGGCAGAGTTTTGGATGATCGAGCCGGAGATCGCATTTGCAGATCTTGAAGATGATATGGAACTGGCTGAGGCTATGTTGAAGTATGTGATCAACTACGTACTTGAGAATGCACCGGAAGAGATGAACTTCTTCAACTCTTTCGTTGATAAGGGACTTCTTGACAGACTTCATAATGTAGTGAACTCTGACTTTGCACGTGTAACATACACAGAGGCAGTAGAGATCCTTGAGAAGAACAATGATAAGTTTGATTATAAAGTATCCTGGGGATGCGACCTTCAGACAGAGCATGAGCGCTATCTGACAGAGCAGGTATACAAACGTCCTGTATTCGTTACAGATTATCCGAAGGAAATCAAAGCTTTCTATATGAAGATGAACGAAGATGGTAAGACAGTAGCAGCTGTAGACTGTCTTGTACCGGGAATCGGAGAAATCATCGGAGGAAGCCAGAGAGAGGATGATTATGACAAGCTTCTTGGAAGAATGAAAGAACTTGGACTTAAGGAAGAAGATTATGGATTCTACCTTGATCTGAGAAAATATGGTTCTACAAGACATGCAGGATTCGGACTTGGATTCGAGAGATGCGTAATGTATCTGACAGGAATGTCCAATATCCGTGACGTCATTCCGTTCCCAAGAACAGTAAACAACTGCGAACTGTAATAATATAAAGAAGTTTTAGAGTGTTATTCACACATGAACAGTAAAGTGTGTGGATAACACTCTTTTTTTCTATATCGAATGTGGAAAACCAGTCCGGTTTATCGTTTGAAGTGAAAGACTGCAAAGAATAAGAAAGTTATAGATAACTAACCTGGTTTTAACATTATTTAAAAGGGATTTTAATAAAATTTTCGCTATTTAACATAGATTTAACATAACTTCACAGAGTTTTTTATAAAGCCATGATAATCTCGGATATGTAAAGAAGAAAAAAGCACTGCGTTTGAAAAACAGATGCAAGACAGTGATTTGTAATTGAAAACAGACATGAGAGAGGATCTGGAGGAAGAAAAATGAAGGAAAACATACAGATTGTTTTCGGGCTGCTTGGTGGCCTGGCGGTTTTTATCTATGGAATGAATATGATGAGTGAATGTCTTCAGAAAGCGGCAGGAGAAAAAATGAAGAAAATCCTGTCACTTTTAACGAGAAATCCTGTAATGGGAGCACTTGCGGGAATGCTTGTTACAGCCGTACTGCAAAGTTCAAGTGCAACGACGGTTATGGCGATTGGTTTTGTAAGTGCAGGACTGATGACACTGCCACAGGCAATTTCTATTATTTTTGGTGCCAATATCGGTACAACAATGACAGCACAGCTGATTGCATTTAAGTTAAGTGACTACATTTATGCAATCATTTTTATTGGATTTATCGTATATTTTATCTCTAAATCAGAACGTGTAAAAAATATTGGTATGACGATTTTTGCGTTCGGTTTACTGTTCCTTGGAATTGAGACGATGGGAACAGTTATGAAACCATTAGCATCAAGCCCTGTTTTCACAGAACTGATCGGCAAAGTGGCAGACATTCCGATTCTTGGAGTTGCTGTTGGTGCATTAATGACTCTTGTAGTACAGAGTTCCAGTGCTACAATCGCAGTGCTCCAGAATTTTGCGGCTCAGCCAGGAGCTGATGGAGTGACAAGTATCATCGGTCTGGCAGGTGCAATTCCGATTCTTTTCGGTGACAATATCGGAACAACGATCACAGCACTTCTGGCAAGTATTGGTCAGCCGAAGGATGCGAAGAGAACAGCACTTGCACACTGTATCTTTAATATTTCAGGATGCTTCCTGTTTATCTGGTTCGTAAAACCACTGGCAGCATTTATCCAGTATATTTCCCCTAAGGGACCGGAGATTGAAGTGATCTCCAGACAGATTGCCAATACACATACATTTTTCAACCTTGTGATGACGCTGATCTGGGTACCGCTTGTTGGAGTTATGGTGAAAATCGTAATGCGTCTGATCCCGGACGGAGAAGTGAAAGAAGTCAATGCAGTGCAGCCAAAATTTCTTGATAACAAACTGATCAGTCAGCCTACAGTTGCATTACAGCTTGCAGTAAGAGAATTGATGAATTGCGGAGAGCAGGTAGGCGTGATACTGAAAAAGGCAGCAGAAAAGATTGATAGTGGAGATGGTGCTTCTGTTGAAGAATTTGTAAAAAGCAGAGAAGTGACAGCTGAACTTACAGGAAAAATCACAGATTATCTTGCAGAAATGGCAGCGGCTGGAGTTATGACAGAGCAGCAGGCAGCAAGAGCCGCAGAGCTTCAGTATGTATTGATCGATATTGACAGAATCAGTGAACTTACGAAAAATGTCGCTGTTTCCATGCAGACAGAAAAGCTTGTGAAAAAGGACAAGAAGAGTGCAAAAGAAGAAAGAGTACAGTTCTCGCAAGAAGCATCAAAGGATATACAAAAGAGCATGGAACTTGTCAGTGAAATGTACAATATGGTCATGAAAATGGTTAATAATGAAGAGGCAAATGAGGCTGAAAATCTTGTCAAGATGAAAGAAAAGATCCGCAAGATGGACGGAGATATCAGAAAAGGACATATTAAACGTGTACACAAAGGAAAATGTAAGGCAGGACTTACGGCTGCATTCAATGAGATTCTACATAATGTGGAAAGAATCGGAAACAGCTGTGTGAATCTGGCAGATGCGGCAGAGGACGGAGTGAGATTCAGCACATTTTTAAAAGAGACGGAGTAACGAATTTTATTATGAGCAGGCAAACTTTCAATAGAAGAGAGTTTGCCTGTTTTCTATCTACGCGAACAACGAGCCAAAGTCCGTGCTTGCACGAGACCTTGGCGACTGTCGCG
>OGPE01001689.1_pt1 | contig 13824 bp, 15 predicted proteins | sample 1552881 | NCBI WGS metagenome assembly OGPE01 (sample SAMEA2580236, study PRJEB22360) | human gut metagenome | biome: human gut; feature: human-associated habitat; material: faeces | place: Denmark | collected 2008/2010 | reverse complement strand
GGACGAGGCGGCTGCTGCGGTGCGCCTGCAGCGGATGCAGACGACTGACGAGGCAACAGACCAGGCAAAGGAAATCAAAACGCTGGACGAAAAGCTGGAGCAGGCGATCCGCGATCAGGATTTGGAGGAGGCCTCAAGACTAAAGCAAAAGCTAAAGGAGGCGCTCACCCGTTACGAAAAGCACCAGAAACGACAGGAAAAGAGCCGCAAAAAGGGGCAGCCAGAGGTGACAGCAGAGGATATCGCAAAGGTCATTTCCACTTGGACAAAGGTTCCGGTGAGCCGCCTGACCGAAAAAGAGAGCGAACGGCTGTTAAAGCTGGAATCTATTCTGCACAAGCGCGTGATCGGACAGGAAGAAGCCGTATCGAGCGTTGCGCGGGCGATGCGCCGCGGCAGAGTCGGACTGCAGGATCCGAGACGACCGATCGGTTCGTTTTTGTTCCTCGGCCCCACAGGTGTCGGAAAGACGGAGCTTTCCAAGGCGCTGGCAGAAGCGATGTTTGGTTCGGAAAACGCACTGATCCGCGTGGACATGTCGGAATATATGGAAGGACACTCTGTTTCGAAAATGATCGGCTCGCCTCCGGGCTATGTCGGCTTTGACGAGGGCGGACAGCTTTCTGAAAAGGTTCGCAGAAATCCGTATTCGGTGGTTTTATTCGACGAAATCGAGAAAGCGCACCCGGATGTTTTCAATATTTTGCTACAGGTGCTGGACGATGGGCATATCACGGATTCCAGAGGCAGGAAGGTCAGCTTCAAAAATACCGTCATCATCATGACGTCCAACGCCGGTGCACAGCGGATTGTGGAGCCAAAAAATCTCGGCTTTGCGGCAAAAGAAGATGCGCAAAAGACTTACGAAAAGATGAAATCCGGCGTGATGGAAGAGGTAAAACGCCTGTTCAAACCGGAATTTTTAAACCGGATTGATGAAACGATCGTATTCCATCAGCTGACAAAAGACGATATGAAGCGAATTATCAATCTGCTGGCGCAGAGCCTGATTACGCGCTGCCGGACGCAGCTGGATATCAGCCTGACACTGACACCATCTCTGAAAGAGCATATCGTAGAAAAATACAGCAACCTGAAAATGGGTGCAAGACCGTTAAAGAGAGCAATTCAGACGCTGATCGAGGACGCACTTGCGGAAGAAATTCTGTCGGGACGGGTAAAATCCGGCGATCATGTGAGTGCAGGCTTCCGCGAGAATAAAGTTGTTTTCAGCGTTAAAAACAAATAAACAGCAAACCGCCGCAAAGGCGGACAGGAGGACAAAAGAATGGCAGCAGTAGCAGAACTCATCAGAACAGAAGCAGACGGAAAGATCAGCTTCGGCAATCATCTTCTGCAGGAAAAGAGCAAGAAGGAGGGCTTTGAGGCTGGCGGCGATGAGTACAAGGTAAAGACTTTTAAAGAGATTACCAAGCTGGAAAGAAACGGCATGTTTGTCTATGAATCTGTGCCCGGCACGAGCGTAGAGCATTTTGCGGAGAGCGAAAATGGCGTCAGCTTCACGGTAGAGGGCACAGAGGACGCGCAGATCACACTCGGTCTGGAGGAAGATACGGAATATGATGTGAAAATCAACGGTGAGGATGCGGGCAGAATGCGCACGAACCTTGGCGGAAAGCTGAATGTGAGCGTGGAGCTTGCTGGAATCGGAGAAGTAAAGGTAGAAATTTCAAAATAAATGGCAACCAAAATAAAAACCAGATTTTTCTGTCAGGAATGCGGCTATGAAACGGCAAAATGGCTGGGGCAGTGTCCGGGCTGTAAGGCGTGGAACTCCCTCGTAGAGGAACCGGTTTCTGTGACCGCAGGCGGAAAAGAGAAAAAGCAGGTGCTGTCCGGGGTGCAGAGCGCTCCGGCGGTGCTGAATGAAATTTCGATGGAAGAGGAAAGACGCACGGAAACCGGGATGGGAGAGCTCGACCGGGTACTGGGCGGCGGAATCGTTACCGGCTCGCTGACGCTGGTCGGCGGCGACCCGGGTATCGGCAAATCGACGCTTCTTTTGCAGATGTGCAGGAACCTTTCGTTAAAAAAGCAGCACATTTTGTATGTATCAGGCGAGGAATCCTTACGCCAGATCAAAATGCGCGCGATGCGGATCGGCGATTTTTCGGACACGCTGGAGCTGTTCTGTGAGACGAACCTGAATCGGATTGAGGAGGTAATCCAGCAGAAAAAGCCTCAGATCGTCATCATTGACTCCATCCAGACGATGTACAATGAAGCGGTCAGCGCGGCGCCCGGCAGCGTGTCGCAGGTGCGCGAATCGACTGGTGTTTTGCTGCGACTGGCAAAAGGCCTCGGTATTTCGATTTTTATCGTCGGCCATGTGACCAAAGAGGGAACGGTAGCAGGTCCCAGAGTGCTCGAGCATATGGTGGATACGGTGTTGTATTTTGAGGGCGACCGACATGCATCTTATCGAATCCTCCGGGGCGTCAAGAATCGTTTTGGCTCAACCGATGAGATCGGTGTGTTTGAGATGCGCCAAGAGGGGCTGACAGAGGTGTTAAACCCGTCGGAATTCATGTAAAATGGCAGCCCTGCCGGCGCGAGCGGCTCGGTCGTCTCCTGCTCAATGGAGGGGACTCGTCCGATGCTCACGGAGATTCAGGCGCTCGTCTGCCACAGCAATTTTGGCATTCCACGCCGTCAGACGACCGGAACGGATTTTAACCGCGTCAATTTGCTGATGGCGGTATTGGAAAAACGGCTTGGCATGCAGATCGGGGGGTGTGATGCTTACGTCAATCTGGCAGGCGGCATTCGGATTACAGAGCCTGCCATCGATCTTGGAATCGTGATGGCAATCATGTCGAGCTTCAAAAACAGCCCCGTCCCGGAGGGCGTTGTCGCCTTCGGGGAAGTGGGCCTGAGCGGGGAAGTACGCGCCGTTTCGATGGCGGAGCAGAGAGTGAGGGAGGCGCAGAAGCTCGGTTTCACAACCTGTATCCTCCCCCAGGTCTGTCTCGAAAAAATGCCGAAAATTTCCGGCATCCGATTAGTCGGTGTCCGCAGTGTTGCCGATGCCGCGCGGGAGCTGTAAGAACGCCCTACAGCGGCTGGTTGGGATAACCCGGAAAATAAAACGGAAGGGTCGCACCCGGAACAGGATATACTGCGATCTTGTCGTCGAACAGATTTTTTTCAGACGGCACTTCGTCATTTTTGGAAACCGGATTGACGCCGTCGGGAGAGAGGATGCAGTCATCCGCAAGGTCAGAAGGACGGTCTGATTCTGGAATTACAGGATACATGACAAAAACCTCCTTTTCATTGTTGGATTCAAAAAGCGATAGGAAAGCTTTTGGGATCAGTATGTATCTTTTTTGGGGAAAATATTCTATTGTTACTATTCTATTGTTACAGTTTACCCGTACCGTTTGGGGGCAGATTTCATGCTCGCATGAAAATCTGCCTACAAAAAGGTATGAATGGCGCGAGTGAACTGTACAACTGTACCTTTTTGTCGTACCCTGCGCGCAGATGCCAGTTATTTTTATGGAATTTTCCAAAAAGAAATGGTATACTGAATGCATGCTTCCAAAACGGGGCATTTTTACTGCAATCATACACAGAAATGATAAAGGTGCCTGTCTTTCTGACAGGGCATAGGTGTGTTTATGAGAACAAAAAAGAGAATTAGGCTGAAAGGCAGGCTGCGTATCTATATGCAGACCTCCCTTTATATGGGGATTTTACTCCTGATCGTGGATATCGGAACGTATTTTCTGGATGTCCGTGCAGGCTTTCTGCTGACCTGCTTTCTGCTGTTTTATTTTGGAATGATCATTTTGCTGATGTTCTATAACAGACCGATCATTTTAAACGAGCTGATCAGCTTTGCAACGCAGTACGGGCAGGTACAAAAGACGCTGCTTCGGGATATGGCGATTCCCTATGCGCTTTTGGATGAAACCGGACGGGTCATCTGGTGCAACGATGCTTTCCGTGCTGCAATCCACAGCGAAAAAGGCTTTCATAAGTCGATTACCTATGTATTTCCGGCAATCACGCGGGAGCGTCTGCCGCAGGGCGAGCAGGAGGCGGAAATCGAGATCTCCTTTGAAGAGAGCGATTATATCGCGCATATTACGCGGGTATCGCTGCGGGGGATGATATCGGAAGACAGCGACGTTTTAGATGACGAGGATTATGACAGCTGCCTGTATGCGATGTACCTGTATGATGAGACCGCATTAAAGCTTGCGCTTCGGGAAAACGACGCGCAGTCGCTGGCAGTCGGTCTGATTTACCTGGATAACTACGAAGAGGCACTTGCGAGTGTGGAAGAAGTACGGCGATCCCTGTTAAAGGCGCTGATCGACCGAAAAGTAAACAAATATATTTCCAGCTTCGACGGAATCTGCCAGAATATCGAAAAGGATAAATATCTGGTTATTTTGAAGAAAAAATCCGTAATGCAGATGCAGGAGCAGCGCTTTGAACTGCTTGAGGATGTAAAGACGGTCAACATTGGCAATGAGATGGCGGTGACACTGAGCATCGGTATTGGTCTGGACGGTCTGGTTTATGCGCAGAATTACGAATTTGCCCGCACGGCGATCGACTTTGCACTGGGACGCGGCGGTGACCAGGCGGTAGTCAAGATGCCGGACAAGATCAATTATTACGGCGGCAAGAGCCAGCAGGTAGAAAAAAATACACGTGTCAAGGCCCGGGTCAAAGCCCATGCATTGCGTGAAATCATCACGAGCAAGGACAATGTCCTGATTATGGGGCATAAGATCGGCGACGTGGACAGCTTCGGCGCGGCAGTGGGAATTTATCGGATCGCGCGGACACTGGAGCGGCGTGCACAGATCGTGTTGAACGATGTGACGACTTCGCTTCGCCCGATGGTCGATCTGTTTTTGAACAATCCGGAATATGAAAACGACATGTTGCTGACGAGCGCTCAGGCGTTGGAATGTGCGGGGCCCAATACCGTTCTGGTGGTTGTGGATGTCAACCGTCCGTCACTGACGGAATGCCCGGAACTCTTAAAAATCTGTAAATCCATCGTCGTTCTGGATCATCACAGAGCCGGAACGGAGACGATTGAAAACGCGACCCTTTCCTATGTGGAAACCTATGCGTCGTCCGCCTGCGAAATGGTATCGGAAATCCTGCAGTATACAAGCGATGGAATCCGGATCAAGAGCGAAGAAGCGGACAGCATGTATGCCGGCATGGTGGTAGACACGCAGAACTTTATGACAAAAACCGGCGTGCGCACGTTTGAAGCAGCTGCATTTTTGCGCAGAAACGGCGCGGACGTAACCCGTGTCCGCAAGCTTTTCCGGGAAAATGCGGCAGAATATAAGGCAAAGGCGGACGCTGTCAGCCAGGCGGAAATTTACCGCAATGCCTATGCAATTTCGATCTGTCATTCCGAGGGAATTGCGAGCCCGACTGTTGTGGGCGCGCAGGCTGCAAACGAGCTTCTGGATATCAGGGGCGTCAAGGCAAGCTTTGTCCTGACGGAATATCAGAATAAACTGTTTTTCTCAGCACGCTCCATCGACGAAGTCAACGTACAGGTCATCATGGAGCGGATGGGCGGCGGTGGACATTTGAACATCGCAGGCTGTCAGCTGGAAAATACGTCCGTGGAGGAAGGTATTATTGTACTGAAGCGGACGCTGGATAAAATGATTGAGGAAGGTGAAATATCATGAAAGTAATTTTACTGGAAGATGTCAAAGCACTTGGCAAAAAGGGACAGGTTGTAGAGGTATCCGATGGATACGCAAAGAACTTTATTCTGAAAAAAAAGCTCGGCCTGGAAGCGACCGGCGCTAACATGAACGATTTGAAACTCCAGAAAGCGAGAGACGAAAAGGTTGCGCAGCAGCAGCTCGACGCTGCAAAAGAGCAGGCGGCTTTGCTGGAAGAAAAATCCGTAACCCTGTCGATCAAGGCTGGCGAGGGCGGAAAGGCATTCGGCTCCGTATCCAGCAAGGAAATCGCAGCTGCCTACAAGGAGCAGTGCAATATGGAAATTGATAAAAAGAAAATTCAGCTTCCGGAGTCGATCAAGACCTTCGGCATGCATGAAGTGCCCGTAAAACTGCATCCGCAGGTAACCGGAAAGCTTCATGTGAAAGTAGTGGAAGCGTAAAGACAGAGGATAAAGATTGAAAAATAAAATTTTTCAATCGCGGGATTTGTGTCTGCGCGCACTTGACACAAACTCGACATGCGCAAAAAGCGTGCGCAGAAATGAGCGGAAAACATGGCAGCAGCAGATGAGGCGATTTTAAAAAGGGTACTCCCCCACAGCATTGAGGCGGAGCAGTCGGTCATCGGTTCGATGATTATGGACCGGGAAGCGATTGTGGTTGCGTCCGAAATTATTACGGGAGAGGATTTTTATAACCGGCAGTATGGCGTGCTGTTTGAAACGATGGTGGAGCTAAACGACAGTGGCAGACCGGTGGATCTGGTCACGCTGCAGGACAAGCTCCGGGAAAAAGATGTGCCGCCTGAAATTTCAAGTCTGGAGTTTATCCGCGACCTGATTACGGCGGTGCCGACTTCTGCCAATGTAAAATATTATGCCGGGATCGTTGCGGAAAAATCCACACTGCGCAAGCTGATTCGGCTGAATGAGGAAATCGCGAACACCTGCTATGCAGGCAAGGAGGGTCTGGAAGAAATCCTTGAGACGACGGAGAAAAAGGTCTTTGATCTGGTTCAGCGCCGAAACACGGGTGATTTTGTTCCGATCCGTCAGGTCGTTATGAACGCGATGGATCGAATCGAAAAGGCTTCCCGCAATAAAGGAAACGTAACGGGAATCCCGACAGGTTTTATTGACCTGGACTATAAGACAGCGGGACTGCAGCCCTCCGACCTGATTCTGATTGCGGCGCGTCCTTCCATGGGCAAAACCGCGTTTGTCCTGAATATCGCACAGAATGTGGCGTTCAAGCAGGGAATGACGGTAGCAATGTTCAGCCTGGAAATGAGTAAGGAACAGTTCGTGAACCGACTGTTCTCTCTCGAATCCAAGGTGGACTCCCAGCATCTGCGTACCGGTAACCTGACCGATGCAGAATGGGAGAGCCTGATCGAAAGTGCCGGCGTGATCGGAAAATCCAATCTGATCATTGATGACACGCCGGGCATCACGATTGCAGAGTTACGTTCCAAATGCCGGAAATATAAGCTGGAATATGATTTGAAGCTGATCATCATCGACTATTTACAGCTGATGAGCGGCAGCGGCGGACGGTCTTCGGATTCCCGACAGCAGGAGATTTCCGATATTTCCCGTTCCTTAAAGGCACTTGCGAGAGAATTGCAGGTTCCGGTTATCGCCCTTTCCCAGCTGTCCCGTGCGGTAGAGCAGCGTCCGGAGCACAGACCGATGCTGTCCGACCTGCGTGAATCGGGAGCCATCGAGCAGGATGCCGACGTCGTAATGTTTTTGTACCGCGACGATTATTACAATCCGGATACGGAGAAAAAAGGCATCGCAGAAGTCATTATCGCAAAACAGAGAAACGGCCCGATCGGTACGATAGAGCTGGTATGGCTGCCGGACTATACAAAATTTGCCAATTTACAAAAGTAAACAGACGTGCGCACACTGCTTAAGCAGTGCGGCGGTACGTTTTAAAATCAGAACGACGAAAGAGAACAGAAGGCGGAAAAGATTTTATCCGCGCCTGTTCTTTTTTTACAGTTGTTTGTGAAGCAGGGAATGGAGGTTAAGATGACGGCAGAGGGAATGTATACGATTAAAGAAGCGGCAAAAAAGGTTCATGTCGAGGCGCATGCGCTGCGCTACTGGGAGGAAGAGCTGGGGCTTTCAATCAGCAGGAACGATCAGGGCTACCGACAGTACAGCGAGGAGGATATGGAGCTGCTTGAACGGATCCGCCAGTGGAATGAGCAGGGAATGCAGCTCAAAGCGATCCGCCTGATGCTGTCGGAAAATGGCAGACTTTCCGTTCCGCAGGAAATCGTGCGGGAGGCGCAGTCGATGCTGGAGAAGGGGGACGCAGGCGCTGCAGCAGCGCAGCAGGAACACGCACAGTGTGCGTTTACATCAGACAATTCGGATACGCTTCATTCGCAGCATGCGCTCCCAACGGGCGGTGCCGATACGGTGGAGAACATCCTTCTGGATGAACGCAGCAGCAAGGCTGCAAAACTTCAGTATCTTCTGGAAAATCTCGTTTCCCGCGCAGTACAGGAGAGCAATGAGATGGTGTTAAAAGAGCTGGATTACCGGTTTCGGCAGATGGAAGAAAATGCGCAGGAGCGGGAACAGAAGCGGATGGAGCGGGAAGAGGAGCATTACCGGAAGCTGGACGAGCTGCTTTGCCAGAAAGGAAGAAGAAAGGGCAGACGGAGACGGTAGAAGGACGGGAAAGATTTGTGTCTGCGCACACTTGACACAAACTCGGTATGCGCAAAAAGCGTGCGCGAAAATGGGAAGACGCAAAAAAATAAGCGGAAGCCGATGAAAATCAACCTCCGCCTATTTTACATGTTTGATTCGTGTGGCTTAGACTCAGCCCTCAGAGATAGCGCCAACAGGACACTGACCTGCGCAGGAACCGCAGTCAACGCATTTAGCAGCGTCGATTTCGAATTTGCCTTCTCCCATAGAGATAGCGCCAACAGGACACTGGCCTTCACAAGAACCACATGAGATACAGGAATCACCAATTACGTATGCCATGATATAAATCCTCCTTTGAAATTTCTTTTTCTTATTTTAGCTCAAAAAGGCAAAATAGACAAGTACCAAATGGGGTACAAAACGGAAATTTAAAAACCCGCAAACCCGCATAAATACTGGGAAAACAGTAAGTTGAAACAAACTCAAGTAAGAGATGAACAACTATTTCCGGGACGGGAAAAAACAGGGGCAGAATGGAAGAAAAATGGACCGACCGGTTGCCAGATGAATGGGAATGTATTATACTGGTAAAGCTGATAAAGCGGCAGAAAACTGCCGACGGAAGAAAAAAGGAGGTTTGCCGGATGAGTAAATTCAATAAGGATATGACAATTGGTGAAGTACTGCGCATCGATATGAATGCCGCATCTGTCCTGATGGAAATCGGTATGCACTGCCTTGGCTGTCCTGCTTCTCAGGGTGAGACACTGGAAGAGGCTGCTATGGTGCATGGGATTCCGATCGAGAATCTGATGGAAATGCTGGATGAGCTGTAAAGCATTCAAAAATGCAGCTATTTTAAACAATAATATGTTTTTTCAGAGGGACTGACGCAGGACTTGTGCACAGTTCCTCCTGTTGTTTTTTGGCAATGTGCAAGGAAGAAAAAAGAAAATGTATAAAACAATGTACATTGCGCAAAACTGTTGACACTTTCCGCGTTGGGAAGTAGAATTGGTACATAAAGAACAGCATGGGAATCATAAAAGAGGGATTCCTTGTTGATATTATTTATCATTTTTTTTCATGTTACCAGAAGGAGGTAAATTTTCATGGCAGAAGCATGGAGAGGCTTTAAAAAAGATGGCCACTGGGATGTAGACGTCAACGTACGTAACTTTATCCAGACCAACTACACTCCCTATGATGGAGATGAGAGCTTCCTGGAAGGTCCTACCGAAGCTACAGATAAGCTTTGGGGCAGACTGCAGGAGCTGCAGAAGGAAGAGCGTGAGCACAACGGCGTTCTGGATTGCGAAACTGAGGTTGTATCCGGTCTGACCGCTTATGGCCCTGGCTATATCGATGAGTCTATGAAAGATCTGGAGCAGATCGTTGGTCTGCAGACAGACAAGCCTTTAAAGAGAGCATTCATGCCTTATGGCGGTATCAAAATGGCTCAGCAGGCTGCAAGCACATACGGCTTTGAAGTAAACCCGAAATATGACAAGATCTTCAATGAGTATCATAAGACTCATAACCAGGCTGTATTTGATGCTTATACAGATGAGATGAAGGTTGCTCGTCATACTCATATCGTTACAGGTCTGCCGGATACTTACGGCCGTGGCCGTATCGTAGGCGACTACAGAAGAGTTGCTCTGTACGGTATCGATTTCCTGATCCAGAAGAAACAGGAAGATAAGAAGAACTGCGGCGTAGGCGTTATGGATGAAGAGACCATTCGTCTGAGAGAAGAGATCGCTGAACAGATCAAAGCTCTGCAGGGCATGAAGAAGATGGCAGCTGTTTACGGCTACGATATCTCCGGCCCGGCTACAACCGCTAAGGAAGCTGTACAGTGGTTATACTTCGGTTACCTTGCAGCAATCAAGACCCAGAACGGTGCAGCTATGTCCGTTGGACGTATCTCCACATTCCTGGATATCTATATTGAAAGAGACTTAAAGGAAGGCACCCTGACCGAGAAAGAAGCTCAGGAGCTGATCGACCATATGACCATGAAGTTCCGTATGGTTAAGTTCGCTCGTATTCCTTCTTACAACCAGCTGTTCTCCGGTGACCCGGTATGGGCAACTCTGGAAGTTGCAGGTATGGGACAGGATGGACGTACAATGGTAACAAAGAACGACTTCCGTTTCCTGCACACTCTGGAAGACATGGGACCGGCTCCGGAACCGAACCTTACTGTTCTGTATTCTTCAAGACTGCCGGAAAACTTCAAGAAATATGCAGCTGACATCTCCGTACTGACAAGCTCTATCCAGTATGAGAACGATGATGTTATGCGTCCGGTATGGGGCGATGACTACAGCATCTGCTGCTGTGTATCTGCTACAGAGACAGGTAAAGAGATGCAGTTCTTCGGTGCTCGTGCAAACCTTGCAAAATGCCTTCTTTACGCGATCAACGGTGGTGTTGATGAGAAGACAAAACAGCAGGTAGGACCTCAGTATCAGCCAATTACTTCTGAATACCTTGACTATGACGAAGTAATCGCAAAATATGACAAGATGATGGACTGGCTGGCTCATCTGTATGTTGGAACACTGAACATGATCCACTACATGCATGATAAATACTACTATGAGGCAGCTGAGATGGCACTCATTGATACAAAGGTTGACCGTTCTTTTGCAACTGGTATCGCCGGATTCTCACATGTAGTAGATTCCCTTTCCGCTATCAAATATGCAAAAGTAAAAGCAATCCGTGACGAGGACGGAATCACAACAGACTTCCAGGTTGAGGGTGACTTCCCACGCTATGGTAACGATGATGACAGAGCAGATGAGATCGCAACAACACTGCTTTCTACATTCCTTGAGAAACTGAAACACATCCATACCTATCGTGATTCCAAGCCAACCACATCCATCCTTACCATCACATCCAACGTTGTATATGGTAAAGCTACAGGATCTCTTCCGGACGGAAGAAAAGCCGGTGAGCCTCTGGCACCGGGAGCTAACCCGTCTTACGGCGCAGAGCAGAACGGACTTCTTGCTTCCCTGAACTCTGTTGCAAAGCTTGACTATGAGGATGCCCTTGACGGAATCTCCAATACTCAGACCATCAACCCGGATGCCCTTGGACATTCTGAGGAAGAGCGTACAGAGAACCTTGTAAACGTACTTGACGGATACTTTGACCGTGGTGCACATCACCTCAATGTAAACGTATTCGGTAAAGAAAAACTCATCGATGCTATGGAGCATCCGGAAAAAGAGGAGTATGCAAACTTCACGATCCGTGTTTCCGGATATGCTGTTAAGTTCATCGACCTTACAAGAGAGCAGCAGCTTGACGTTATCGCAAGAACCTGCCACGAAAGGATGTAATAAAAAATATGGACGACCAGAAAAAAATCACTGGCTACGTCCACTCACTGGAGAGCTTCGGCTCTGTTGACGGACCAGGAGTCCGGTATGTGATCTTTTTGAGCGGCTGCGCCATGCGCTGTCAGTTCTGCCACAATCCGGACACCTGGCAAATGAAAACAGGAACGGAGTACACAGCAGATGAGCTGCTTGAAAAAGTATGTCGATACCGCTCTTACTGGGGAAGTAAGGGCGGTATTACTGTGAGTGGAGGCGAGCCACTGTTACAGATCGATTTCCTCACTGAGCTTTTTAAGAAAGCCAAGAAACTTGGAATCCACACAACACTTGATACCAGCGGCAATCCTTACACAGAAGAGGGCCCATGGCATGAAAAATGGGAAGAGCTGATGAAATATACAGATCTCTTCATGCTGGACATCAAGCATATAGATGACGAGGAGCACAAAAAGCTTACGGGACAGACAAATAAGAATATCCTTGATATGGCACAATATCTCTCAAAAAACGGTAAAAAAATGTGGATACGTCATGTGCTTGTGCCTGGAATCACCACGGATGAGAGATATTTAAAGCAGCTTAGAGAGTTTATCGACACACTTAAAACGGTGGAAAGGGTTGAGGTGCTGCCGTACCACACACTTGGGGTGTTCAAGTGGAAGGAGCTTGGTATACCATATCAGCTTGAAGGGGTGGAGCCTCCTACAAAGGAACAGATAGAATGTGCAAAAAGAATATTAAATTGTCAGAATTAGTTTTTTAATACCATTGCTAACAACTCATTGAGTTGATAAAATATAATAAGTAACTATTATTTTATACCGATGCTGCCTTCGTTTGTATGTGAGGTGACACTTGGCTATATGCTTGCGTATCGCAACTGTAAATGTGCTGAACAGTTAAAAGTTACAATAACAATTTGTGGGAGTTACAACATGGGAAAACCAGATATTATTTACGAAGACAACGACATTATCGTCTGCTATAAGCCGGCGGGAATTGCTACACAGACCAGGCGTATAGGGCAGCAGGATATGGAGAGCTTCATAAGAAATTACAGGGCGGCTAAAAATGAGCCACCCTATGTTGGCATAGTGCATAGGCTCGACCAGCCGGTAGAGGGCGTGATGGTATTTGCCAAGAATCAGAAAGCCGCGGCATCCTTGAGCAGGCAGATAAAGGAGCATACAACCGAGAAATATTATCGTGCGGCAAGCAGAGGGCAGGGAGTGTCAGGAGCAGATAAGGAAGAAGATAATAAAGAAGATAATCATGATCTGGCATGGCATACTCTCACAGATTATATCTCCTTCGACAAGCTTACCAATACATCTAAAATCACAAGCGAAAAAGAAAAGCTGGCAAAAAAAGCAGTGCTTCAGTACAGGATAATATCAAATGAATGCAATAAAACAGAATTTGACATAAAGCTTCTCACAGGAAGGCACCATCAGATACGTTTGCAGCTTGCAAATATCGGCTATCCTCTGATTGGAGATACCAAGTATGGGAAGCCTGCCTCAAATAACTCAGGAACGGGAAGCAAATCCGGACGCACCGGTGGCGGTGTGAGAGAGCAGCTTGCACTTTGCTCCTACAAGCTTGTTTTTGACCATCCTGCGACAGGGGAGAGGATGACATTTGAATTACCATAGTGCTGTTGGGAATAAGATGAATTAAAGGATCATACATTCAGAAAACAACTGAGTGTATGGTCTTTTTTATATGAAGAAAAATACAGTTGACAATATTATTTATATTATCTATTATAAGTTCATAGGTTAGTTACTTGAGTGGTTAACCATGCAACCATACCGCAAATATGAGCGAAATTAGCTGTGTAGCAGCGATGCTAAACAGAGTGCAGATAAAGTACAAATATCGTGCGGTTTTGCGAATGTGTGTGGTGGTTCTGGATAGTTACGATAATAAAAAGTACAACAAGTAGGTAATTGCGGAACAAGTGCGCACTCCTGATTAAAAAGCGGTAAGAATTCTGCAACGTAGGATTCTTAAAGATGAAAAGTAGGTGCTTCTAAATTTAGACATGACTAAAAGATTTCCCAGATAAACTGCGAAGAA
>OGPE01001688.1_pt1 | contig 13825 bp, 15 predicted proteins | sample 1552881 | NCBI WGS metagenome assembly OGPE01 (sample SAMEA2580236, study PRJEB22360) | human gut metagenome | biome: human gut; feature: human-associated habitat; material: faeces | place: Denmark | collected 2008/2010 | reverse complement strand
GCATATCGCCCGCCAGCGTCAACACCCCGCACCAGAATCCACCGTGCACAAACGCATTCGCCGCGCCGGGGTTTTTGTCCTTCGCAGCCGACGCAATTTCTTTATGGAACACGCGCGAAAAGACCTCCGCATACAGCACGCAGCCGGAAAGATACCCAAACAGCAGATAAAGCAGGTCACGCACCTGATTCACCGCTCCTTTCGCCTTTCGTTACTTCCAGTTTCGCTTCCATTGCTGACGGCGGCGGAAATCGCGGATGCGCTGGATCAAATCGCCATAGAAGAACAGAATAACGTTGAGCAGGCTCATCACCAGCGCCAGAATGCCCAAGAGATTGCTCGTCAGCAGCTGCTGCACAACCGGCAGCAGATAGACCAGCGCCAGCCACTTCATCTTGACCGGAATGATAATCAGGTTGACCTCTGTCTCCGGAAAGAGGACGGCGCACGCCAGAAATAGCGACAGATTGAGGTAGGTGTTCGTTGCATAGCCAGTAATCAGACCGGCGAGAATCGCGCCGAGCATCCCGCAGAGGTAGTATACCGTGAAGCGGAACGTGCCCCATGTGTTCTGCAGTGACGTACCCAGATACCAGTAGAACATGAGCGAAATCAGCAGAAACACAGGCGAGGACGACGGCGGCATGAAGATAAACGACACCAGCCGCCAGATTTGCCGTGGAAAATGGCTTCACGGTCGAACATCAGGTAATACGACAGGCTGATGTGATACGCCGCCAGCAAATAATCCGCCACATAGGTAACACCCATGCCGATGCAGAGAATCATCATCAGCTTCGGGATGCCGAAGTACCGTCCAAAACGCCGTTCACCACGGCTGAGAAGCTTTTCAAACACAGTCGTTTTCCTCCTTCAAAGGATTCTTTGCAGAGTCCCCTTTCTTTATTCTATTCGACACAGAAGGGCTTTTGTCCTGCTGAATTCACGCATAAATATCGTATTCCAATCAATTTCCTTGTGCGGTGGTGCCTTAACTTTTCTTCAATTCCTGTTGACTTTTTTGCAGAGAAAACGGAAATGTCGGGCAAAAGTTCATGGACAATTCACCTTCTTCCTGTATAATAGGGGTGTAAGATGGAAGAAAGAAGGTGTATGGCATGAGCTACATCTCGTTTGAAGATGTCTGCAAGGACTACCCAGCGGGCAACACCGTTGTTCACGCGTCCGATCATGTCAATTTCCAGATTGAGAAGGGCGAGTTCTGCGTGGTGCTGGGGCCGTCCGGCGCGGGCAAAACCACCGTGCTGAACCTGCTCGGCGGCATCTTCCGCTTCCAGTTCGGGGGAGGGCTGAGGGTTTATTTTTAACTCCGCCCCGTACGATGCCCGCTCCGGGACGGAAGGGCGCAATAATTGCAGGATTTTTCACGTTGTGTCTCTTAGACACAAGCAAAACAGTTAGGATAATGAGAAAAGGTAAAATGGATCAGGAGGCTCTGCGCTATCACAGCGAAGGCCGCCCAGGGAAAATCGCGGTCGTACCGACGAAGCCCTATCACACGCAGCACGACCTGTCGCTGGCCTATTCGCCCGGCGTCGCAGCACCGTGCCGCGAAATCGAAGCTAACCCCGAAGAGGTTTACCGTTACACGAACAAAGGCAATCTGGTAGCAGTCATTTCGAACGGCACGGCCGTTTTGGGACTGGGCAATATCGGAGCTCTGGCAGGCAAGCCCGTCATGGAAGGTAAAAGCATGCTCTTCAAGACTTTCGCCGACATCGACGCTTTCGACATCGAAGTCGACGAAACCGATCCCGAGGCATTCATCCGCACGGTGAAGGCGATAGCCCCGACGTTCGGGGGCATCAACCTCGAGGACATCAAGGCGCCCGAATGCTTCGAGATCGACCGCCGGCTGAGCGAGGAACTGGACATCCCGGTGATGCACGACGACCAGCACGGCACGGCCGTCATCTCGACCGCCGCAATGCTCAATGCCGTAAAGATCGCCGGCAAGACACTCGACAAACTCCGCGTGGTGGTCAACGGCGCCGGGGCGGCTGCCATCGCCTGCGCACGGCTGTTCATCGCCGTAGGCGTCCGCCGCGAGAACATGGTCTTCTGCGACAGCCGCGGCGTGGTCACGACTTACCGTACGGACATCAACGAGATAAAACGCGAATTCGCGACCACGCGCCGCATCACCACGCTGGCCGAGGCGCTGCACGACGCCGACCTCTTTCTCGGGGTCTCGACAGCCGACGTGCTGACGCCCGAAATGCTACGCACGATGTCGACCGACCCGATCGTCATGGCGCTCGCCAACCCCGACCCCGAGATCGCCTACGACAAAGCCGTCGTATCGCGTCCGGACATCATCTTCGCCACGGGGCGCTCGGACTACCCCAACCAGGTCAACAACGTGCTGGGGTTCCCCTACATCTTCCGCGGGGCGCTCGATGTCCGGGCCACGAAGATCAACGAAGCGATGAAACTCGCCGCGGCACATGCGCTCGCCGAGCTGGCCCAGGAACCGGTGCCGACAATGGTGCTGCGGGCCTATGCGCTCGAAAAACTCGAATTCGGACGCGACTACCTGATTCCCAAGCCGTTCGACCCGAGGCTGCTATGTACCGTAGCGCCCGCCGTGGCACGCGCCGCGATCGAATCGGGCGTCGCACGACAGCCCATCGCCGATTGGGACGCCTATATCGAAAAACTCCGGACGCTGACCGAGGTATAGTCCCGGAAGGGTATCGTGCAATAAAAACACCCGGCTTTCGGCCGGGTGTTTTTATTGCACGATAATGCCTGTACCGACCGGGTCACGCAAACAGCGCCGCAAACTCGTCGTGCGACATCCGGCGCACGTCGCAGTCGCCGATGCCTACCGGCACCACGACACGCAGCATACCGTCTTCGTTCTTCTTGTCCTTGTCCACCTCCTTGAGCAGCCGTTTCACATCGACGGGCGGCGTGAGGTCGAACCCCAGTTTTTTCAGCACCCCGGCGATCCGGTCGCGGTCTTCCGCCGCCAGTACGCCGAGCTTCACCGAGGCATCGGCGATCAGCGCCGTGCCCACCGCCACGGCCTCGCCGTGGTTCAGACGGTTGGTACATTTCTCGATGGCGTGCGCCAGCGTATGCCCGAGGTTGAGCTTGCGGCGGTCGCCCGACTCGCGCTCGTCGCGTTCGACAATGTCGGCCTTCACGCGGATCGACGCCGAAACGGCATCCGTAAGCAGGTCGGTGTCGGAACGCAGGGCGTCGAAAGTCGTGGCTTCGATCCGCGCGAAAAGGCCGGCATCGGCGATGACGGCCGCCTTGACGACTTCGGCCAGCCCGGCGCGGAACTCCCTGTCGGAGAGCGTGCGCAGCATCCCGGGGTCGCAGACCACGAACCGGGGCTGCGAAAACGTCCCCGCCATATTCTTGTATCCGTCGACATTCACGCCGTTCTTGCCGCCCACGCTGGCGTCGACCTGCCCCAGCAGGGTCGTCGAGACGAAGCCGAAATCGAGGCCGCGCATGTAGGTCGCGGCGGCGAAACCCGTCACGTCGGTCACGATACCGCCCCCGATCCCCAGCACGAAAGTCGACCGGTCGACGCCCAGTTCGATGAAGCGGCGGTAGATCGATTCGACGGTTTGCAGGGTCTTTATACTCTCCCCGAGGCCGATCAGCACCGTATCGTAAGGAGCCAGCATCGGGTGGTAGAGCCGGTCTATCGTGGCGTCGGATACGACGACCACGCGTCCCTCGGGCAGTACTCCCGGCAGGATGTCGGACGTGGGCCCGATATAAATCCCGCTCTGCTGCCGGACGTTGAAGGTGGGTTCCATAATATTAAACATTTTTAATAAGACAACAAATTTAGTATATTTTCCCGAGAAATTGTTACCTTTGCACCACAAATTCTTTTCACATGCAAAAACTACGCAATATTGCAATTATTGCACACGTGGATCACGGCAAAACCACGCTCGTAGACAAGATGATCCTGGCCGGCAACATCCTGCGCGACAACGCCAAGCAAACCGGCGAGCTGATCCTCGACAACAACGACCTCGAACGCGAACGCGGTATCACGATCCTCTCGAAGAACGTCTCGGTAATTTACAAGGATTATAAAATCAACATCATCGACACCCCGGGCCACGCCGACTTCGGCGGCGAGGTCGAGCGCGTGCTGAACATGTGCGACGGCGTGCTGCTGCTGGTCGACGCCTTCGAGGGCACGATGCCGCAGACGCGTTTCGTGCTTCAGAAGGCCCTTGCGCTGGGCAAGAAGCCCATCGTGGTCATCAACAAGGTCGACAAGCCCAACTGCCGTCCCGAGGTGGTCAACGAGCAGGTTTTCGACCTGATGTTCTCGCTCGACGCCACCGAGGAGCAGCTCGACTACAAGACCATCTACGGCTCGGCCAAACAGGGCTGGATGTCGCACAAATGGAACGAGCCGACCGACTCGCTCGTCCCGCTGCTGGACGCCATCATCGACGAGATACCCGAACCGGCCGTGGTAGAAGGCACGCCCCAGATGCTCATCACCTCGCTCGAATACTCCTCCTACACGGGCCGTATCGCCGTGGGCAAGGTGACGCGCGGCTCGCTCAGGGCGGGACAGAACGTCACGCTGGCCAAGCGCGACGGTGCAACGATGCAGAAGACCAGGATCAAAGACCTGATGGTCTTCGAAGGTCTCGGCAAAAAGAAGGTCGACGAAGTGCCGTGCGGCGAGATTTGCGCCATCCTGGGCATCGAAGGGTTCGAGATCGGCGACACGATATGCGACTACGAGAACCCCGAACCGCTGCCCCCCATCGCCATCGACGAACCGACGATGTCGATGCTCTTCACGATCAACAACTCGCCGTTTTTCGGCAAGGACGGCAAATACGTCACCTCGCGCCACATCAAGGAGCGCCTAGACCGCGAACTGGAGAAAAACCTCGCGCTGCGCGTGACGCCCGGCCCTTCGGCCGACAGTTTCAACGTATTCGGCCGCGGCGTGCTGCACCTTTCGGTGCTGATCGAGACCATGCGCCGCGAAGGATACGAATTGCAGGTCGGACAGCCCCGCGTGATCGTCAAGGAGATCGACGGCAAGAAATGCGAACCGGTCGAGGAACTGACCGTCGACTGCCCCGAAACCTGCTCGGGCACGGTGATCGAACTGGCCACCAAGCGCAAAGGCACGCTCAGGAACATGACGTCGAACGGCGACCGCGTGCGGCTGGAGTTCGACATCCCCTCGCGCGGCATTATCGGCCTGAGGTCGAACATGCTGACGGCAACGGCCGGCGAGGCGATCATGACGCATCGCCTGAAGGATTTCGAACCGTGGGTCGGCGAAATCGAGATGCGCACCAACGGCTCGATCATCTCGGGCGAGACCGGCACGGCCTTCGCCTACTCGATCGACAAGCTGCAGGATCGCGGACGCTTCTTCATCAACCCGATGGATCAGGTCTACGAGGGGCAGGTGATCGGCGAGCACACGCGCCAGAACGACATCACGGTCAACGTCACCAAGGCCAAGCAGCTCACCAACATGCGCGCTTCGGGGTCGGATGACAAGACCTCGATCGCCCCGCCGAAGGTCTTTACGCTCGAAGAGGCATTGGAATACATCCAGGCGGACGAATACGTCGAGGTTACGCCCCACGCCATGCGCCTGCGCAAGATATTGCTGCACGAGGTAGACCGCAAACGCGCTTCGAAGTAAACGGCCGCCGCATAACGTATAAACCGAACCCGGAAAATGGATCATTTCACCTTATCACTGGCCGTCGGCGCCGTCGCAGGGACGCTGGACATCATCCCGATGATTTTCCAGCGGCTGCCGCTGCGTTCGTGCCTGTCGGCATTCTTCATCTACTTCTTTGCGGCGGTCATCGTCTTTTACAGCAACCTGCCCTACCTGCCTTGGTGGGCGGACGGCATGGCCGTCACGCTGATGCTGATGCTCCCCGTACTCTTCACCTTCTCGGGCAAGGAGCGCAAAGCCATCCCGGTGGTGCTGTTCAACGCCCTGCTGTTCGGGTTCCTGATCAGCGCCGCGGAAAAATACCTGGCCTGAGGCATCCGTTTTTTCACCTATCACATGCAGTATCAGGAGATTTCTCCGTTTATAGGAAAGAACGCAAACGGAAAAGAACAGACATGAAAAGATATATACTGACACTCCTGCTGGCGGCCTTCGCATGCACGGCATGCGATAAAGACGACGAATATGAAATTCGCGAATGGACGGTCGCCTCGCAACTGGGAATCGCCCACGGGCCGCATACGCTGCAACCCGTGCTGCTGGTCAAGGCCAACGACGACACGTCGTGGCGCGCACTTTACGGCGGCATCGAAGGGTTCGAATACCAGCCGGGCTACGAATACCGGCTCCGCATAAAGGCCGAACAACTGCCCGACACGCCCCAGGACGGCTCTTCGATCCGCTACACCCTGCTAGAGCAAATTTCAAAAGCCCCGGCGACCTCGGTCATCCCCGAGCGGTTCTTCCCGGCTTTCACGATGGAGGTCGCTCCGCAGCCGATGAATTACCGGGGACAGCGGTTTCTGAGCGTACGGTTCCCCGAGTCCGGGCTGAACGAAGGCCAGCCGTGGCCGTTCCGCATCGAAGGGTTCGAATACGAACCGGGATACGTCTACCGGCTCCGCATCGGGACTTCGGTCGTCCCGGCACCGGACAGCCCCGCGGGCTATTACTCCGTTCGCTACTCGATGCTCGACATGGACAGGCAGCCCGCAGAGGACTAAACGCAAGGGAAACCGGACGAAAAATGCCGACGATTCTGAACACACAAACGACCCTTCCGGGTCGTTTTTTCATGCGGGCAATCGTTCCTCTCTCGTGAGCCCCCTTCAGCCGCGTTGCCACCCCTTGCGGCGGAGGTTATTCCCCTTCGGGGTCTTCCTGCACCAGCCCCCCCTTTTTCAGGGTGGCGAACGAAAGGATATGCCACGTCACGCCAATGGCGACGGCAAGCAGGGCCGCCTGCGCCCACCACCAGGCGGTAAGCAGCGCGAAAATGCAGTAAAGCATCGTCCCCCACATGAGCGTCAGGGAAATGATCTTGGCACGGAGCGGTATGGCGCGATTTTCGCGGAAGTTCCGTACATACTCGCCGAAACAGGGGTGTTCGAGCAGCCAGCCGTAAAGCCGGGGCGAAGAACGCACCCAAAAGGCCGCCGATAGCAACAGGAACGGCGTGGTAGGCAGCAGGGGGACGAATATGCCGACGATGCCCAGCACGCACGAGATGCATCCCAATACGACGAGAAGAATTTTCATGGGGCAAAAATAGCACAAATTCGGGAGCCGGAAGCACGGCGACGGTTATTTTTCCTTATATTTGTAGAATAGAAACGGAATATGATACAAAACCAAAATACGATGATTAAAATAGGTATTGCCAGCGACCACGCAGGCTATGAAATGAAAGAATTTCTGGTAGGTTACCTCGACGCCATGGGTTACGAGGTGCTCGATTTCGGTACGCATTCGCCCGACAGCGTCGACTATGCAGACTTCGCGCATCCGCTGGCCGAGGCGATCGAAAACGGCGAACTCGAACGCGGCATCGCCCTCTGCGGCTCGGGCGAAGGGATGACGATGACCCTCAACAAGCACCAGGGCATCCGCGCCGGCCTGGCCTGGGAGCCCGAAATCGCGTCGCTCATCCGCCGCCACAACAATGCCAACATCATCGTCTTCCCGGCGCGTTTTATCACCAACGACGAAGCCGTGGCGATGCTCGACGCCTATTTCGCAGCCCAGTTCGAAGGCGGACGCCACGAACACCGCATCGAAAAGATGGCGATCCCCTGCGGCGCAGCCGGGGATGCGGCAAAATAAGGGACAAAACCTGCGGGCGCGGATTATTCCGCGCCCGTCGCATGCCAGGTCGGGCAATGACCGACCCCACGTCCCCGACAGATGAAGAAAATGGTTCGTCCCGAATGCGAGTGCACGGCCAGTGCGGCTTTTTGCCCGTAGTGCGGACTGCGCTACGGCAAGGCACGCTTCCCGGGAACTGTGTCCCGGGAAGCTGCATAACAAAACGAATATGCCCAAACACCAACTCTGCCGCAACTGCGGCCACGAAATCGACCACAACTACTGTCCGGCATGCGGACAACGCACGACGACCGACCGGCTGACCTGGGCGTCGCTGGTGGACAGCGTCTCTTCGACCTTCATCGGCGACGAAGCGTACGGCCTGCGGGGCATCAACATGCGCAAGGGCGCCGTGATGACATGGCTGGCGATCCTGATACACCCCTACGTTTCGGTCTCGGAGTTCATCCTGGGGCACCGCCGCAAATATTTCAACCCGGTGGCGATCCTGCTCATGCTCTCGACCTTCTACGCCGTCGTGTTCGCCCTCGTGGGCAAGGAGTTCACCCCTACGGCCCGGGCCGACTCCCCCCTGTTCCGGTGGCTTATCTGCTCCTACTACGACTACGCCACGCTGCACCCCGCGGCCAACATGCTGCTGATGCTGCCGTTCTATGCACTGGCGATGAAAACCGTGTTCCGCAGGCGCTCCGACCTCAAATATGTGGAATACCTCTACATCGGCATCTTCCTGTCGGTGTTCGAAATCACGCTGATGATCCTCGCGCTGCCCGCCGAACTGTTCATCCCGTGGTACAGTTCCTTCTACATGCAGATGCTGCCCGTTTTCATTTATACGGGATTCGTATTCCGGAAACTGTTCGGGCTGAAGAAGAAAGGCGCCGTCCTGCGCACGCTGCTGGCGAACGGACTGCAATATGTCTATGCATTTTTCGCAGCCCTGGGCTTGTTGACGCTGTCGCTGGGCATCTATTATCTGGTCGCCCCCGAAAAATTCAAGGAGGAGCTCAATATCCGCAACAGGGACGCCAGGACAGAACAGGTCGAAGGGGCGCAGCCGGGAGAAGGCGCGCTGAACGACATCCTGGACGGGTTCATGGATGCGCTTTCGGTCGACTCGGAGGATCGCAAAGGCGAGGCGGACGCCACGCCCGATGAAGAGGAAAACGCAACTGCCCCGGCGGCGGAACAACCCGAAAGGCAATAAAGGCGCCGCCCGTCGTTCGGGGTATGCGGCCGATTCCGAAAATATAATTTATACCGCTTTTGCCTGTGCGTATCGGGCAAGGGCGGACAGACACGCAAGAGATGAATTCACCCGAAACGTCCCGCACCTGCCTTAACTGCGGCACACAGGTAGACGGCCGATACTGCCCCCGCTGCGGGCAGGAATACGGCTCGACACGGATCACCTGGCGGTCGCTCTACGACGAGGCCGTATCGAGCTTTATCGGCGACAGCATTTTCAGCGAAAAGGACGCCGTCGTGCGTTACGGCATCCTACGCACCCTGTGGAGCATTTTGATCCGCCCCACGACCACCGTCAGGGAATACCTGGCGGGCAAGCAGTGCAAATACGTCCCGCCGCTCACGCTACTGATGCTCGTCTGCACGATCTGCCTGCTGCTGCTGAACTGGTTTCAGGTCAAACTGCTGGATTTTTCCTTTTCGGCCGAAGACGACGATCCGATATTACAGAACATAAGCGAATTCCTGAATTACTACTTCAACAACCACCTCGAACTGCTCGCCATGTTGAAGATCCCCTACATGGCCCTGGCCTGTAAATGGATTTTCCGCAAATGCTCGTCACTGCGCTACATGGAGTATTTCTACATCGGGCTTTACCTGGCTTCGCTGCACATCATACTGCTTTCCGCCGGCACCATCCTGACACAGGTGTGCGAACTTCCCCCGGACAGCCTGGCCGCGAACATCCTGTCCCGTATCGCCAAGGTCACGCTTTCCGTCTACAACATCGTCATCCTGCGCAACCTGTTCCGCATAAGCTGGGCCGGGGCGTCCGTCAGGTATATCCTCTGCATGGCGATTACCACCGCATGCATCGTATCGACGCTGGTAGCGATCGTAGCCGGGATGGCGATCTTCGACGAATTATTCTGACAAGCGGCGCTATAAAGCGAAAACATAGGGGAACCGCGGGCGCAGCCGTCCGGCATCAGCCCCGGCAAAAAGCCCGAACACGGCCGAGCCGCTGCCCGACATCGAGGCATAGACCGCTCCGGCCGCAAGCAGGCTGTCACGGGCTTCGCGGATGGCAGGATGCGCCGCGAAGATATGCGGTTCGAAATCGTTGGTCACCAAACCCTGCCACTCCGCCACAGGCCGCCGCAAGCGCTCCGCGAGGGGTACTTCGGGCACATGCGGACGTACCCCTGCGTAAGCCTCGCGCGTCGAAACGCCCACGTCGGGTTTCACGACAACGAGCGTCATTCCCGCCAGGCAGAGCGGGTAAGACTCCATGATCTCGCCCCTCCCGGTGCAAAGCTGCGGGGTATTGCGCACGAAAAAAGCCGTGTCGCTACCCAGCTCGGCGGCAAGGGCGACCAGCTCCGCCTCGGCAAGACGCAGGCCGAAAAGCCCGTCGAGCGCCAGCAGTACGGCGGTGCCGTCGGACGAACCGCCCCCGAGCCCGGCACCGAAAGGCACCCGTTTGTCGAGGCGTATCTCCACGCCGTCCACGCCGTAGCGTTCCCGCATCAGCTGGAAAGCCTTGACGCAGATATTCTCCCCGGGGGTGCAATCCACCGCCAGCCCTTCGGAGAGGAACCGCACGCCGGGCACGGCCGTGCGCGTCACCCCGACCACGTCGTACAGTCCCCGCACGGGGAACATCACGGTCGACAACTCGTGGTAGCCGTCCTCACGGCGGCGCAGGACATCCAGCCCCAGATTTATTTTGCAGTTTGCATGCAAGATCATACGGCAAAGATATAAAATTTGTACTTTTGCCCTATGAAATTCCGCACCGAAATCGACATTGCGCCCCTCGGGGTGAAAATCGGATACGGGAACCGCATCCTGGCCCTCGGTTCCTGCTTCGCCGAACACATCGCGGGACGGCTCGCCGAAGCCCGGTTCCGCATCGTCACAAACCCCACGGGCATCCTGTTCAACCCCCTCTCCATCGCCGCCGCGCTGCGCAGCTATGCGGACGAGGCGCCCGTACAGCATTCCGAGCTGGACTTCGACGGCGAACTGTGGTTCCACTACGGGTTCCACGGCTCTCTCTCGGCCGCGTCGCCCGACGAGGCGCTGGCTGCGATGAACGCCGCCCGCAAGGCAGGCGCCGAAGCCCTGCGCCGTGCCGACCGGGTATTGCTGACCCTGGGCACGGCATGGGTCTACGAACACAACGGGCAGGTGGTGGCCAACTGCCACCGGCAGCCCGCGACCGAATTCGTACGGCGCAGGCTGGGCGTCGCGGAGATCACCGGGGCATTTTCAGCCCTGCTCGCCGGGCCGCTCGCCGGGAAAGAGGTCATCCTCACGGTCAGCCCCGTACGGCACCTCGGCGACGGGCTGGAGGGCAACGCCGTAAGCAAGGCCACGCTCCGCCTGGCGGCCGAAGAGCTGGCCGCGGCGCACGCCGCCGTCCACTACTTCCCGGCCTACGAAGTGCTCAACGACGACCTGCGCGACTACCGTTTCTACGCCGACGACCTGGTGCACCCCTCGGCGCAGGCCATACAATACGTCTGGGAAAAATTCATCCCCGCAGTGCTCTCGGACGAGGCACGACGCCTGCTCCACGACGTGCGGCACATCGTCGTCGCGGCGGCGCACCGTCCCCGCAACCCCCGCAGCGAGGCCTACCGGGAGTTCTGCCGCCGCAGGATAGGCGAGATCGCGGCACTGCCGCAGGTCGATTTTCAGGCCGAGGAGGAATATTTCCGCAGATGTATCGAAATAAATTCGTAAATTTGCGGCCAATCACACACACGCAATGAAGCACAGGATCATTTTACTTGCCATAGCCGCCCTGGCGGCATTCGAAGCCGCGGCGGCACGCCCCCGCCTGGTCGTCAACATCGTCGTAGGCTCGATGCGCGCCGAAGACCTCGGCCGGTATGCCGACAACTACGGCGAAGGCGGGCTCAGGCGCCTGCTGGACGGGGGCACGGTCTTCGCCGACAGCCGCTACGACTACCAGCAGACCACGACGCCCGTATCGCTCGCCACGCTCACCACGGGCGCCATGCCTTCGACGCACGGCGTAATCGGCGCCCGCTGGCGCGACTACGTCGAAAACGACGCCGTGGAACTGATCGCCGGGCGCAAGGGCCCGGGGCCCTACAACCTGATAGCCCAGACGCTCGCCGAGGCGCTCCTGCAACACGAGCCCGGAGCCAAAGCCGTCTCGGTTGCCACCGAGGCGATGTCGGCGGTCATCATGGCCGGGCACGGCGGCGAGGCCTTCTGGCTCGATTCGGCGCGCTGCGGCTGGGAAACGTCGCCCTATTACGCCCCCGAAGTACCCGAATGGGTCGCCCGCAGCAACCGCGAACGCTACAACCTCTCGTACATCGCCCCCGAGTGGCGCACGCTCTACGAAAAGGGACGCTACCTCAACACCCGCAACTGGGACATCGTTCTCACGGGCAAAAGCAGGAAAGACAAAGACGAGCCGGGCGAAGGGCGCCTGAAACTCACGTCGGACTACGACAAAATGCTCTACACCCCGGCGGGCAACACCGCCGTGCTGGGCTTTGCCAAGCAGGCCATCGCCCAGTTCAAACTCGGCGACGACGCGACGCCCGACCTGCTGAACATCTGCCTCGACACGCCGCGCCGCATCAGCGAGGCCTACGGCCCCGAGTCGGTCGAGGTCGAGGACATGTACTACCGCCTGGATCGCGACCTGGCCGATTTTCTGACCTTCGTCTTCGCCCAGGTCAGAAACGGTGAGGTGCTCGTCGTCTTCACCTCCGACCACGGCACCAGCCCTTCTTTCGACACGGGGCACGAAGAGAGCGACCGGTTCAACACCCGCCAGTTCGAGGTGATCGTCAACGGCTTCCTCAACGTCCGCTACGGCATGGGCGACTGGGTACTGGAGTACGAGGACAAATGCGTCTACCTGAACCACAACCTGATCTACGAGCGGGGGCTCGACCTGGCCGAGGTACAGAACGAGGTGGCGATCTTCGCCATGCAGTTCCGGGGCGTATCGCACGCCCTCTCGGCGACGGCCATGCGTACGAGCTACTTCGGGAGCGGCTATGCCCGCAAGATGCAGAACAGCTTCTACCCCCGCCGTTCGGGCGACGTCATCCTGAACCTGATGCCCGGCTGGATCGAGGAGCAGGAGCGCTGCTGGTCGTCGTCGGGATCGATGTACGGCTACGACACGCAGGTGCCGCTGGTATTCTACGGCGTCGGCGTCGGGCCGCAGCGCATAAAGCGCCGCGTGGACATGACAGCCGTGGCCCCGACCGTGGCACGTATGCTGGAGATCACCGAGCCTGCGGCATCGGAAGGCGAAGTACTGCCGGAAATAATAGATTTGTAAGGATTTAAAGCAAAAGATATGGACAAGATACAGGAGGAGATCATCGGGGAGTTCTCGGTATTCGACGACTGGCTCGACAAATACGACTATCTGATCGAACTGAGCGACGCGCTGCCTCCGATCGACGCGGCGCACCGCACCGACCGCTACCTCATCAACGGCTGTCAGTCGCGGGTCTGGATCGACGCACGGCTCGAAGGGGGCAAGGTCTACTATACGGCCGACAGCGATGCCATCATCACCAAGGGCATCATCGCGCTGCTCATCCGCGTACTCAACGGCCGCACGCCGCAGGAGATTCTCGCAACCGACCTCTACTTCATCGACGCGATCGGGTTGAAGGAGAACCTCTCGCCCACACGGTCGAACGGGCTGCTGGCCATGCTCAACCAGATGCGGCTCTACGCGCTGGCGTTCGAAAAGGAGTCGGAAATGAAGCGCTGAGCCTCGGACGA
>OGPE01001684.1_pt1 | contig 13877 bp, 10 predicted proteins | sample 1552881 | NCBI WGS metagenome assembly OGPE01 (sample SAMEA2580236, study PRJEB22360) | human gut metagenome | biome: human gut; feature: human-associated habitat; material: faeces | place: Denmark | collected 2008/2010 | reverse complement strand
GGCGGCCTCCTGCGCGAGATCGCGGACGGACGGAAGCTTATCGCCCGGCTGATAGCGCCCGGTGATGATGTCCATCTGTACCCGCTCGATGATCTGCAGATAGATCGGCCGCGAGGAATCAAGATTCCATGGCATATGGCATTCACTCCTTTTGTACTACTGTATTAATTTGATAGTACAATCATACAATCGGTTTATGGATTTGTCAAGAAAATTAAGAAAAAATTTTAGATTTAGAGGTTAAATTGTGGTAAACTAAGCGTAAGTGCGGCACATTAATATTAGAAGAAAAACCGCAGAAATAGTTCCGTCTAAAAAGATGGATGAAGGGAGAAATATGGCAGAAATTAAACTGAAAAAAAGAGAAGAGATGGATCCGGCGTACTGCTGGGATCTTTCGAGTTTGTTTGGTAGTGATGAAGAATTTGAGAAAACAGAGCAGGAGCTTGCGAAGAAAATAGAAGCGTTCCGCGCAAAACAGGGAACAATGAAAGAGAGTGCAGAAGCGCTGTATGACGTTCTTTCCGGTCTTGATGACATCAGCCGCGTCTTTTCCAGCCTGTATGTCTATGCAAGCCAGAAATATCACCAGGATATGGGAAATCAGAAGTATCAGGGCTATGCCGGAAAGATGGACAGCATGATGGCTGTTCTTGCGGATGCCTCTTCTTTCGTAGAGCCGGAGATCCTGGAGCTTGACGAGGAGACGGTTACAGAATTTGAAAAAGCATATGAGCCGCTCCGTCTGTACGATCGCATATTAAAAGAAAACTTCCGCAAGAAAGAGCACATTCTCTCGCCGGAGATGGAGGCGGTTCTTGCAAAAGCCGGAGAGATGGCATCCAGCCCGGATCAGATTTTCTCGGCATTTTCGAACGCAGACCTCAGATTCCAGCCGGTCACGGATGAAGAGGAAAATCAGGTTCCACTGAGCCACGGCACCTTCGTCGGATTTTTACAGTCGAAGGACCGCCGGGTCAGAAAAGAAGCGTTTGAGAAGTATTATGCGGAGTATGAAAAACACAAAAACATGCTCGCCGCAACGTTCGGTGCCAATCTGAAACAGGCCGCATTCTTTGCAGATGTAAGAAAATATCCATCTGCACTGGCTGCATCGCTGGATGGCGGAAATATCCCGGTTTTGGTTTACGACAAGCTGCTCGAGGCGATTCATGCAAAAATGCCGGCGATGTACCGCTACGTGGCACTGCGTAAAAAGCTGCTCGGTGTGGATGAACTTCATATGTATGATGTTTACGTTTCTCTGACGAAAGAGTACGAGCAGAAATATACGTATGAGCAGGCGATCGAGATCGTGAAGAAAGCGCTTGCCGTGCTCGGGGATGATTATGTGGCACTGCTGGACAAGGGCTTTTCGGAGCGCTGGGTGGATGTTTATGAGAACGAAGGAAAAAAGAGCGGTGCTTACTCCTGGGGTTCTTACGATTCCCATCCGTATGTGCTGATGAGCTTTAACGGAAATATCGATTCGGTCTTCACACTGGCGCATGAGATGGGCCATTCGCTGCATTCCTGGTATTCGAACCATACGCAGCCGTTTACGTATGCGGAGTACCGCCTCTTTGTCGCTGAGGTGGCATCAACCTGCAACGAGGCACTGCTGATCCGCTATCTGCTGAAGCATGCGAAAGAAAAAGAGGAGAAGATTTTCCTGCTGAATTATTTCCTGGATCAGTTTAAGGGAACGGTGTTCCGCCAGACGATGTTTGCGGAGTTTGAGAAGCGGATTCATGAGAAGATGGCAGAGGAAGGCACGCTGACGGCGGACGGTATTTCGGAGCTGTATCTGTCGATCAACAAGGAGTATTTCGGACCGGATATGATTTCGGATCCGCAGATCGCGCTGGAATGGGCGAGAATTCCGCATTTTTATACACCGTTCTATGTATATCAGTATGCAACGGGATTTTCGGCGGCGATTGCGATCAGCAGCAAGATCCTGGCAGGGGAGCCGGGTATCGTGGAGAAGTACAAACAGTTCTTAAGCGGCGGCTGCTCGATGGATCCGATTGACCTTTTGAAGATCTGCGGCGTCGATATGACGAAGCCGGAGCCGGTGGAAGAGGCGCTGGATGTGTTTGCTTCTTATGTGGAGGAGCTGGAGAAGCTGACCGCGGAAGCGTAAGCACAGGTTTTAAAGTTGCATAAATTTGATGGGAAATATGTGTGAAAAATATACAAAATTTGGCGCGTTTTTCCCTTGAAAAAGTTTTTGGATATGTTACAATATTATTACAGAGTAAAAATGGATGAGCTGGAAATTGAAAAATATTTGCGATTAAGAGGGAGAATTTCCGTATTTCTGTCGAATGCGGAAGATTAAACGTAAATTTTTCGGAATGCGGCTTTGCTCCTGTAAAAATGGGGAGCGGGCCGCGGCCGGCTATGAAAGAAATATTACTGTTCATTCAGCAGTGAACTGTAACAAAAACAGACGGATAGCAGATGAAGTAAGGGTGAGAGTATGAATTTATATGAGGCTATTTTTGTTAGAAAATCAGTAAGGAATTATTGTTTTGATACGCTTCCGCCGCAGACTTTGGATAAGATTTGGGAGCATTATAAGGAGATGCCGGCACTGTTTTCGGGCATCGGTGTGGATATGGCGATTCTGGACAACAGAAAAGGGCAGGAGAGAATGCTCAGTATGTTCAGTGTGAAGGCGCCGTATTATATGGCTTTTTATTCGGAGGAGTCAGAACGATATCTGATGAACGTGGGTTATATTATGGAACAGATGGTGCTGTATCTGTGCAGTATCGGACTGGGAACCTGCTTTATCGGAAGTAATCGTGTGAAAAAGGCGGAGCTTGAGAAGAACGGAAAGCGGCTGGTGGGGATCGTCGCTTTTGGTAAGAGTCATGGTTCGCATACGAGACGGCAAAGTGAAGCAAAGAGACTGCCGCTGGAGGATCTTTGTGTGTTCAAAGAGGTGCCGCGGCAGTGGATGACGCAGATGCTGGAAGCGGCGAGACTGTCGCCATCCAGTATGAACAGCCAGCCGTGGAGATTTGTGGTGTATGATAACAGGATTCATATTTTCTCGAAGAAGCACAGTGTGGAGAAGCTTCGGAAGTGGGATGAGGTGAATTTCGGGATTATGTTTGCAAATATGATGGTGGCAGCGGAGGAGCTGTGGCTGGATGTTGACCTGATCAGACTCGGGGATATTTCGCAGAAAAACTTCTCAAATAATCAGTATGTGCTGAGCGCGATTCTGAAGGCTTGATGGAGGGGGGACGACCTCGGGAGTCATCGGGCGGGCGCGCAGACACTGCGGTGCGGCGGGCGAGAAAAAGAGGGCGGAACTGTGGCGCAGGATGTGCACGGGAATATGGGAACCAACGCAATTCGCCGAAAAATCGGATGATTTTTCAGCTCAGTGCGTTTTGAAATCTGGTGTTGTGCACCAGATTTCATCCCATTTTCTCGCACACATCCTGCATTCACAGTTTCTGCTCTCTTTTTCTATGCCCTTCGCACCGCAGTGTCTGCGCGCCCGCCCGATGACTCCCAAGGTCTGAGATTGGGGACGGGAGGGAGGTCTGTATCTGCCGGTGGCAGATCGGTGTGAGGTGGTTGTGGCAGATTGGAAGAGATGAGAAATGTGTAAATCGTGGATATTTTTCAATTTTTTGAAAAAATTCAAAAAAACTGTTGACAAATAGGGAGCGTTCGTGTATATTATCATTTGTAAGGTGCAGCGAGCACTTAACAAGATAAAAATTAAAAAATGCGCGAGTGGCTCAGGGGTGGAGTACAACCTTGCCAAGGTTGGGGTCGCGGGTTCGAATCCCGTCTCGCGCTCTTTTTATTACCGAAATTTCTTCACAGAAATTTCGGTTTTTTGTTTTTCCAAAAACTTTTTTACCAAAGAAAGGAGTTCTTATGATTCAGGACATTGCTCCGCATAAATATTATGTAGATTACCAGCCTTCTGTTCCGAACGATACGGATCTTGTTTTAATTTACGGTCATCACACAATTCTGTGCAATTTCGAAGATCCCGAGATCCGCTACCCTTCCATTGCGGAAATTACAGCTGTTTTTCCGGAGATTAAAGAAAAGGCAAAATTTCTGTTCCGCATTGATGAGACGGACTATTATGAACTGCGCAGTCCGCAGCTTCCGGAATTTGGCATCTGGAAATACGAAAATACACTAATTCTTCGCAGCACCGTTCCGGGATGGCTCGGGTTTGCCGGTATCACCGGTTACCAGATCCACACCTGGTATACCGACCACACCTACTGCGGCCGCTGCGGAACGAAGATGCATGCGCCTGGAAATGAACGCGCGATGCAGTGCCCTTCCTGCGGCGCACTCTCCTATCCGGTCATCTGCCCGAGCGTCATCGTTGCCATCACCGACGGAGACCGTCTGCTGCTCACGAAGTACGCACCTTCCCACAGCAGCCACCGCCAGTACGCCCTCGTAGCCGGCTATACCGAGGTCGGTGAGACGCTGGAACAGACGGTGCACCGTGAAGTCATGGAAGAAGTCGGATTAAAGGTCAAAAATCTGAGATACTATAAGAGTCAGCCGTGGTCCTTCAGCGGCTCGCTGCTCGCCGGATTTTACTGCGATGTGGACGGCGATCCGTCCATTACCCTCGACCGCGAGGAACTCTCCGTTGCCGAATGGTTTGACCGTGCTTCCCTCCCGGAGACCCCGAACCTCATCAGCCTGACCGGCGAGATGATCGAATGCTTCCGCCAAGGGAAAGAACCGAAACAGCACTGAGAAATCACTTTGTGACTTAGTCACAGAACTTCCCGTTCTGCTGTGATATTCTACAGTCACAACAAAAAAACAGTTACCGGGAATTACCCGTACAATAAAAAGGAGGACTTCTATTATGTCATTAATTCATGTTACATCCAAAAACTTCGAAAAAGCTCTGCAGGCAGCACCTGGCGTTGCCGTTGTTGATTTCTTTGCTACCTGGTGCGGACCGTGCAAAATGCTCGCCCCGGTCATCGAAGAGGCAGCTGAGGATATGCCGGAGATCCAGTTCTACAAAGTAGACGTTGACGAAGCACCGGAGCTGGCAAGCTCCTTTAAAGTCATGAGCGTTCCGACCCTCGCTTTCTTCAAAAACGGCGAGCTCGTAAAGAAAAACGTCGGCGCCGTTTCCTATGAGGAGCTGGAAGAGCTGATTAACTCTGTAAAATAAGCAGCGTAATATCGGAAATGCAGAAAAAACGTATCGGCACAAAAACCGATACGTTTTTTCTTGCATTTCTTTCTATTCTTTTCTATCATGGAAGAAACGGCTGCTGCCGTAGTTTACAAAAGAACGTTCTTCTTCCGAAAGGAGTTTTATTTATGTCATCTTTTCTGGAATCCTGTTTTCAGGAGCATTATCCATTTTATTCAAAGCTTACCGCCGATGAACAGCAGACACTCGTGCTCTCTTCCGTCCTGACGACATATCAGCGCGGCGATTTTCTCTACAGCTGTGACGATGACTGTCTCGGCGTTCTGCTTGTCCTCTCCGGCAAGCTCCGCATCTTTATCCAGTCCGGCGAGCAGCGGGAAATCACCCTGTTTACCACCGGTCCCGGCGAAGTCTGCACGCTGTCTGCCTCCTGTGCGATGCAGGAAATCAGCTTTGATATTCTGATTGAGGCCGAGGAGGAGACGAAAGTTCTCATCACTCCGGCCAGCACGTTCCGCAGACTGATGAATCAGAATATTTACGTTGAAAACTACATTTACCGGGAAACAACGGAGCATTTTTCCGAAGTCATGTGGGCGATGGGCCAGCTTCTCTTTACGCGGCTTGACCAGCGCCTTGCCGGATATCTCGAGGATGAACGCATCCGCACCGGTTCCCCGGTGCTCTCCACCACGCACGAGCAGATCGCGCGGAACCTCGGCAGTGCCAGAGAGGTCGTTTCCCGCACCTTAAAGTCGTTCGAGAAAGACGGCATCGTCGCACTCTCCCGCGGCACGGTCACGATTCTCGATGTCAAAAAGCTCCGCGGCATCTGCCGGATGCGCCGATAGTTCTTCTACGCGCGCAAACATTTTCCCACCGGCTCTGCTCTGCCGCTCGAGAAAATATTTTTCAAAAGCGTTCTAACGGCACTCCATCTTAATTTCAATCTCATTTCCTTCCACGGCCACCTTCGCATAACTTCCGACGATCAGCGGCATCGCCGGATGAAGGTGTCCGATGTCGAGATCCAGCACGATCGGCACGTTGTATTTTCCAAGCAGATCCGTCACGGCGCGGTACTGGTCGAGTTCCCCGAATTTCTGTCCGAACTGCAGCGGGCGGCCAATCAGAAAGCCTTTCACATATTGGAACCAGCCGGCGTGCTCCATCTGCCAGATTGCGCGGCGGATCGCAAAGACGTTCAGATCGCACGCTTCCAGAAACCAGACAAAACCGTCCTCTTTATATTTTTCCACAAAATCAACCGTTCCGTCGTACTTCGTTCCAAGAATATTGACGAGACAGTCGAGACAGCCGCCGATGAGCCGTCCCTCAAATGCACTGTCCGCATCCGGGAAGCGGCGCAGAACGCGCGGTTCTGTAATCTGGTACGGCAGATACGGATTTTCCTCGCTTCTGCCCTTAGCATCGTCTCTTTCCCATCCCTCATAGCCGCGGACGGTACGCACTTCTCCCGTCAGTACGCCAAACGCATCCGCTACGGATTTATGCCACGGCTCCATGCCGAAATCACTCGCACACGGACCGTAAACAGCCGCCGTATCGCAGAGGGTCGGCAGAAGATACGTAAAATGCGTATTGTCAGAATAGCCGAGATACCATTTCGCCGGTGCCTTTCTGATCTTTTCAAAATCCACGTAATCGAGATCCTCGCACATCAGCTCTCCGCCTCCGCAGGATATCAGACAGTCATTCTTCTCACTGACATAATATTCCGTCAGCTCTTTTCCGCACTCCTCCGGTGCCGCGCTGATTCCGATGCCGTGCTCTGCATAGCAGTTTGGCCCAAGATCCAGCTCATATCCCATTTCTTTCCATTTTTTCTGTGCATTTGCAAACGCGGACTTGTATGGTTCTGTTGTGCATCCAAACGATGGTGCCACAAAGCCGATCGTTCCGCCCTTTTTCAGATTTTCCGGAAACCTCATGTCGCATCCTCCTTTATCCTAATTCTTCTGCCTCCAGATTCTTATACTGCGTCAGCTCATCCCCGAAGATCAGCTCTCCGTCGTTCTGCGCAAAGTACAGCTCCTCTTCTTTTTCCAGTTTTGCCTTTCCGTTCGTCCCCTCGGTAATCTCCGCGCAGAGACGGTCCACCTCCGTTTTCGGAACGAGAACGCGGATTTTCACCTGATCGGTGTACTCGGATTCCAGAATCGGAATCCCCCGCTGGCCGAGCAGATACTGGATTTTACCGATGCCGTTGTAATCCGTCTCAATCAACAGCCGCACGCCGCAGATCTCGTCAATCAGAACACTGTTTGCCAGCCCCTCCTGCACCGCCTGCGAGTACGCGCGCACCAGGCCGCCCGTTCCCAGCAGCGTACCGCCGAAATACCGCGTCACCACAACAAGCACATTACGGAGGCCTGCTCCCTGTACCACATCGAGCATCGGCCGCCCTGCCGTGCCGGAAGGCTCCCCGTCGTCGCTGCAGCGCACCGTCTCCTGATTTTCTCCAATAATATACACAAAACAGTTATGCCGCGCATCCCAGTATTTTTTCCGCAGAGCTTCCAGGCAGGAAAGTGCCTCCTCCTCAGATTCCACCAGACGCACCGTCGCAATAAAACGTGATTTCTTCTCCACGATTTCCCCGGTTCCACCCCGGTAAACCGTCCGAAACTGATCGATCATATGTCCTTACTCCTTCATCCAAATATGTACCTATCTTACCATATCATTTCTGAAAAATCAGCATTCTTTTCAGAAATACTTTTATTCCAGCCCTTTGTTTGGTATAATAAAAATAAGTATACCCTGCTTTTTGCAGGGCAGGAACACCATTGATTACTGAACCGAATCAGTTTTGCAGGAACATGACATAAGGAGGATTTTCTATATGCACTTTGGAAAAAGTCATCTGGAAGACAAACGTGAAGATCTGCGGTCCCATTACGGAAAGATTGAAAAGACGGCCGGCGTGACGGCGCTGCGCATCGCGTTCTGTCTTCTTCTTGTCGTTCTCGTCTGCGGTGCCGGGCTTGTGATCGGCGCTGTCCGCGGCGTGATTGACAGTGCCCCTGATATCTCGGAGGCAAATATCATGCCGCTCGGCAACGCGTCGTTTATCTACGATGCTGACGGCAACCAGGTACAGAAGCTGACTGGGGCTCAGGGAAACCGTGTCTCGATTTCGATTGAGGAGATTCCGCTCGATATGCAGCACGCGATCGTCGCGGTTGAGGATGCCCGTTTTTATGAGCACAACGGCATTGATCCGAGCGGTATCATCCGTGCTTTCGTTGTCGGCGTCAGCCACGGCTTTCATTTTACCGAGGGCGCCAGCACGATCACACAGCAGCTCTTAAAAAACAATGTTTTCACTGACTGGATGGAAGAGACGCGGATGCAGAGCTTCAAGCGGAAGATCCAGGAACAGTACCTGGCGCTGAAGCTGGAAAAAACACTGACCGCAGAGGGTGAAAACGCCAAAGACGTTATTCTGGAAAATTATCTGAATACGATCAACTTAGGTTCCGGCTGCTACGGTGTCCAGACGGCAGCGCAGACGTATTTCGGAAAGGATGCAAAAGATCTGACGCTCTCTGAATGCGCCGTTCTTGCCGCAATTCCAAAGGCGCCGACGGCATATAATCCGAAAAACCACCCGGAGAAAAACCAGCAGCGCCGCGACAAGATCCTGAACAACATGAAAAAGCAGGGCTACATCACCGAAGAAGAATACACCATTGCCATGAACGACAATGTTTACGACCGCATCGCCATGCACACGCAGTCCCAGGCGGAGAGCGCGCCGTACTCCTACTTTATCGATGAAGTCATCACCAACCTGATCAACGATCTGATGGTACAGAAAGGCTACACCGAAGTGCAGGCAAAGAACGTTGTCTACAGCGGCGGCCTCAAAATCTATACCACACAGGATTCCTACATGCAGTCGATTCTCGATACGGAATTCCAGAATCCGGAGAACTTCCCGGCGAACACGCAGATCGGTCTCGACTGGGCGCTCACCGTAGAGCAGGCAGACGGCGAGGTACAGAACTACAGCAAAGAGATGCTGCAGCTCTACTTCCGCAACAGCGATCCGAATTTCGATCTGCTCTTTGACTCCCAGGAGGAGGCACAGAGCTATATCGACCAGTACAAAGCTGCTATCATGCAGGAGGGCGATACGATTGTTGCCGAGCGCAGCAGCTTCACCCCGCAGCCGCAGGCGTGCATGACCGTTATGGATCAGCGCACTGGTTACGTGAAAGCCATCGTCGGCGGACGCGGCGAAAAAACAGCAAGTCTTACCTTCAACCGCGCAACCGATAATTATTCCCAGCCGGGTTCCACGTTTAAGATTCTTTCCGCGTACGGACCGGCGCTCGACCTTGGAAAGATTACACTCGCTACGGTAATTAAGGATGAGCCGTTCAACTACAGCGACGGCACACCGCTGCAGAACTCGGATCTTACCTACCATGGTGATGTTACCGTCCGCCAGGCGATCATCAATTCCATCAATATCCCGGCCGTCAAAGTACTGACCGAGCTTACGCCGAAGGTCGGCTTTGATTATCTGAAGAAGCTTGGTTTTTCCAAACTCTCCGAGGAATACGATGTGATCCAGCCGCTGGCTCTCGGCGGTATCACCTACGGTGTCAGTGATCTCGAACTGACGGCAGCCTACGCGGCAATCGCAGACGGCGGCCAGTACCGCAAGTCGGTGTTCTACACAAAGGTTACCGACAGCAAGGGAAATGTTTTAATTGACAACACAGAAAACAAGGCAACGCAGGTCTTCAAGGCAAGCACTGCCTCCCTCCTCACCAATGTCATGGAGGATGTTCTGGAAAAAGGTACCGGTGTTGCCGCCCGCCTCGACAATATGCACGCAGCCGGAAAAACCGGTACGACGAACGAGGCCAAGGATCTTGTTTTTGCAGGCTTTACGCCGTATTATACCGCTGCCATCTGGGCAACGTATGATACACACGCGGAGTTTCCGGAGAGCGACCGTGAATTCCACAAACGTCTCTGGGCAAAGGTCATGAATGAAATCCACGAAGGCCTTGCCGATATGGATTTCGAGACTTCCGCAACAGTACAGGAGGCAACGATCTGTACGAAGACCGGCCTGCTCGCCCGCTCAAGCTGCCCGTCCATCACTGAATACTTTGCGGTATCCGATCTGCCGACCGAGCGTTGCAAAGGCCACTACACCGCGCCGGCCTCAACACCGACGCCGACCAGAACCCCTTCTGCAGCATCAACTCCGCAGGCAACCCCGACACCGACGGAGGCACCGCAGGAAACTCCGGCTCCGCCCGAAACACCTGCCGATCCGCCTTCTAATACACCGGAGACTCCTGACACACCGGAGACTCCTGACACACCGGATACCCCTGATGCACCGTCAGAACCGGATACCCCGGCGGAGATATCGGAAGTACAGCCGCAGTCCGAAGAGAGCGGCTCTTCCGAATAACTTTTTCAGTCAGTCTATACACAAAAAACCGGCCCTCTGGCATATGCCAGCAGGACCGGTTTTTCTATACTTCTTTTTCCATCTGAATCAATTAGTCAATCAGCATTTTTGCTGCGCCGTAGATACCAGCATCGTTTCCAAGGGAAGCGAGTACGATCGGGGTATCTTTGCATGCGATGAATGCTGCTTCACGGTAGTATTTAGCTACGCCGTCGATCAGGATCTGGCCTGCTTTGGATACACCGCCGCCGACTACGATAACTTCCGGGTCAACAACGCATGCGAATACTGCAAGTGCTCTTCCGAGGTACTCGGAGAACTCCTGAACGATTGCTTCTGCTGCTGCATCGCCTTCTTTTAATGCATCAAAGACAGCTTTTGCACTGATGGACTCTCCTCTTTCTCTTAAAGAAGACGGAGTATCATGGGATGCCAGATATTTCTTTGCCAGACGAACGATACCGGTTGCAGATGTCATCTGCTCGAGGCATCCGTGGTTTCCGCAGTTGCAGACCGCTTCTTCTTCCGGCTCAACACATGCATGACCAACCTCGCCGCCTGCGCCGTGAGCACCTGCTACGATCTTGCCGTCCACGATGATTCCGCCGCCGACACCGGTTCCAAGGGTAACCATAACCAGGTTCTTGCTTCCCTTTCCGCCGCCTGCCCACATCTCACCGAGAGCTGCTGCGTTTGCGTCGTTTGCTGCTTTTACTGCCATTCCGCCGAGTTCGTCGGAAAGCTCTTTTACGATATTTTTATATCCCCAGTTCAGGTTGACTGCGATGGAAAGCTCACCTTTGTCATTAACCGGGCCAGGTACGTCGATGCCGACACCGGCAACATCATCTGCTGCGATACCCTTCTCAGCCATTTTTGCTTTTACGCTTTTTGCGATATCCGGCAGAATTTCGCTTCCGCCGTTTTCGGTGCGGGTCGGGATTTCCCATTTTTCCAACAGAGTTCCGTCTGTCTGGAACAGTCCGCATTTTACTGAAGTACCCCCAACATCGATTCCAAATACATAGTTTGCCATTTTCTTACTTCTCCTCTCTTTTTTTCACTAAGTTAGCCTGTACACGGCGGTACAGCTCCTGTGCGGCATTGTAGCCCATCTTCTTCTGTCTGTGGTTGACAGCAGCGGTTTCTACGATGATCGCCAGGTTACGGCCCGGACGGATCGGAAGGGAATGGCAGACAACCTTGTTTCCAAGGAACTCAATATACTCTTCTTCCAGGCCCAGACGGTCGTATTCTTTCTCTTTGTCCCACTCTTCAAGCTTGATAACAAGGTCGATAGACTGGGTATCCTTTACGCTCTCGACACCAAACAGCGTCTTGACGTCGATGATACCGATACCGCGCAGCTCGATAAAGTGACGCGTGATATCCGGTGCCGTTCCGACCAGCGTAATGTCGCTGACACGGCTGATTTCAACCACATCATCGCTGACGAGACGATGGCCTCGTTTGATCAGCTCCAGTGCAGCCTCGCTCTTTCCGATTCCGCTCTCGCCCATGATCAGAACGCCCTCGCCGAATACATCGACCAGCACGCCGTGGATGGAGATCATCGGGGCAAGCTGGACATTCAGCCAGCGGATGATTTCAGCCATGAAAACGGAAGTCGATTTGTCTACCGCAAAGGCCGGTACCTGATAACGATTGCACAGCTCCAGAATTTCCGGTCCCGGAATCATCTTCGTGGTGAAAATGACACATGGGATCTTGCGGCTTACAAACTCTTCAAACGCGCGGACGCGCTCGCTCTCTTCAAGATGCTGCAGATACGTAAACTCTACATAACCGATGATCTGCACACGCTCATTGGCAAAATGCTCATAGTAACCGGTCAGCTGCAGTGCAGGACGGTTGATATCCGGTGTGGCAATGACAAGATCTGTCATATCAACCTCTGGTGTCAGGTTGCGGAGATCCATTTCCTCCACCATTTTGGTCATTTCAATTTCTTTCATTTTCCTGTCCTCCGACTTCATTCGACGTCTTTTTAAATCCGTCTCTTCTATGATTTTAGCACAATAAAGCATCACGGGCAACCTAGAAATTTAACTATTTTGACGAATCCTCATTTTCCTCCTGTGCAGGTGCGTGAAAGAATGTGTAAACCTGCTCCGCCGCCTTTTTATTCATGCCCGGAAGTCCGGAAAGTTCTTCCACGGTTGCCGCCTTGATATCATCAATTCCCTGAAAGTGGCGCATCAGTTCTTTCCTTCTTGTCGGCCCGATGCCCGGGATGTCGTCGAGAATCGAGTGGACCTGGCCCTTGCTCCGCAGCAGGCGGTGGTATTCGATTGCAAAGCGGTGTGCCTCGTCCTGCACGCGTGTGATCAGTTTGAAGCCCTCGCTGTTCCGGTCGATCGGAATTTCCACGTTTCGGAAATACAGACCCCTCGTGCGGTGCTTGTCGTCCTTTACCATACCGCAGACCGGAATCGCAAGATCCATTTCTTCAAGCACCTCAAGTGCAATGTTGACCTGGCCGCGTCCGCCGTCCATCATGATCAGGTCCGGAAACCTGGTAAAACTTCCCATGCTTAAATCGGCGCCCTTTTCCTTCAGCTTTTCAAGAGCGGCCTTGTAGGTATCGAAGCGTTCGGTTTGCAGGTAGGGGCCAAATTCGCCGCCAACTTCGGGACCTTCATCCCAATCTAGGCCGAGCCACTTCATCGAACGCAGGATAACCTGCTTGTTTTCCTCGGTGGAACGTTCAGGGTCGGTGTCTTCGATGCGAAGAATGAAGGTGCCGCCCATGGCGCGGGCAAACGCCCAGTTATAGATAGCAGTGCGCGCTCCGCCGATGTGCAGCTCGCCGGTAGGCGAGGGTGCGAAGCGAACGCGAACAGGCTTAGACTGGTCTGTCATCAAGCTCATTTCCTTTCAAGTCGTATGGTCTAAATGATAAACGAAGAGCTGCCCGCATGCCGAAAAGCAGAATGGGAAAATAGGAACAGGTCCCATTTTCCCATCGCGCTGCCCATGCGCGGAGGAGATGCGTTTCGCTAGCTCTTCCCTTTTGGTTTTTCGGGGCAGGGTGAAAGTGGTGCTTCGGGAAAAGCGGTGCGAGCCAGGCTGGCGATGATTGTGGCGTTTTCTTCGCTTAGTTCCAACGAAGAATCGAGCGAGAGGTGGTAGGCATCCGCCTTGCCCCAAATGGTGTCAGTGAAGTGCTTGCAGTGCTCGGCTCGTTCGGCATCGATGCGTTCGATTGTG
>OGPE01001680.1_pt1 | contig 13908 bp, 9 predicted proteins | sample 1552881 | NCBI WGS metagenome assembly OGPE01 (sample SAMEA2580236, study PRJEB22360) | human gut metagenome | biome: human gut; feature: human-associated habitat; material: faeces | place: Denmark | collected 2008/2010 | reverse complement strand
AAAAAAGTTCTTCCGATAGTATTTCCGTGAGGAAGGAAACCGGATAAAAAATTGCTCCCGGCGATATTCGTATCGTCGGGACTTTTTTATGGTTCGGAAAGCTTTTACATAAATAAATGCGTATATTGCGGCAAGCTTATAATTTTAGAGTTTATGGAATATACCTTACTGATACTTCTATTACTGATCATGATTTGGATAAACTTGCGTAATAAGATATCCAAATCACAAGAGAAAACGGAGGAATTGTTGAAAGAGATCGCTGCCTTGCGTAAACGTTTGGAGAATAGTCCGGAAGTTGTGGACGAGATAAAGGAACCGGAGCCTGAGATCTTGAAAGAGCCGGAAGTTTTCGTACAACCTGAACCGGTAAGGGCGATTGTCGAACCTGCTAAAAATCCTCAACCCCAGAAGGTGCGGAAACCTGTCAATTATGAGAAATATATCGGTGAGAACTTATTCGGTAAAATTGGTATCCTGATACTCGTCTTGGGTATGGGGCTTTTCGTGAAGTATGCGATAGATAAGGAATGGATAAACGAGACCTTGCGTACGATCCTTGGCTTTGGGATGGGCGGATTACTTCTATTCGTGGCTTGGCGTTTGAAGGATTCCTATCGTACTTTTAGCTCTTTGCTGGCGGGAGGCGCTTTCGCAATCTTCTATGTAACGGTGGCGATCGCCTATCATTATTACGGGCTGTTTAGCCAAACGGTCGCTTTTATTCTGCTTGTGCTGTTTACCGGATTTATGTCGTCTTTATCTATACTCTATAATCGTAGGGAACTGGCGATTATCGCTTTGGTGGGTGGATTTATCGCTCCATTCTTAGTGGGTAGCGGAGATGGAAGTTATTGGGTGCTGTTTACCTATGTCATGATCTTGGACCTAGGAATGTTCGGGCTATCTATCTATAAGAAGTGGGGGGAATTGCCTGTAATTTGTTTTGCCTTGACTTGGATCGTCTTTGCGGGTTATACGTATGCTGCGGATCTGGATTTGATGGGAAGTGTCCAATTAACGCATTTACTTATTTTCTCTATCGCCTTCTATTTGATCTTCTTATTATCGGTCGCTTCCATCGTGCGAATCAATATCCGGGGGATCAATCAATATTTATTAGGAGTGATCGGATTGAACAATTTCGTATTCCTGTTCTTTGCCCTTTGTCTCCTGCAGAATATGGAGCTTGAGCGGAATTACAAAGGTCTGGTAACCCTTTTTGTTGCGGCTATTAACTTCGCTCTTTTCTTTTGGATCAAACGGAAAGGGGAACCTTTCACTTTCTTGATGCATACGTTATTGGGTATCGCTCTTACGTTCGTATCGGTGACGATCCCGATCCAACTGGAAGGGACCTTTATTACCTTGTTTTGGGCTTCAGAGGTAATGATTATTCTCTGGTTCTATAGTCGTTTCCGTCTGCGGGTTTACGAGATATTCGCTTGGGTACTTCCGGTCTTGACGCTGGGCTCTTACGGAATGGATGTCTTCCACGGATGTATGGAGGCTCGGTACGGAGATTCTTCCCTATTTATAAATGGCTTGTTCGCTACCGGTATTTTTACGGGGCTATCGTATTGGGTAGACGCTTGGTTGGTACGTCCGACAAGGATATCTACGAAAGGGCCTCTCTTGACGGGATGTGTCGTATTATATATAGCCTTTGTTTTCGATTTCTATTCATATGTAGATCCTTCGATCGTGTCCTTTAGCTATATCGAGACATTTACGGTGGCGGTTTTATTTGCTGCGAATGTTTTATTAGGGAAAAGCTATTTGCCTGTGTCAAGAAATGCGGGGGGATACGGACTACTCTTGGGGCTATCTTTATCCCTGTTCGGAGGAATGTCTTTGTGGGTCGGGTATGATGATCTCTTTATTCCCCGGTTCCTGCTATGGGTTTCCTTGCTTTTAATCGGGGGGCATATTTTTGTCTTGGGGCGGTACTATTATAAGTCATTTGACGCAAGAGAAAAGCGTACGTATGGGATGACCTTATATATTTGTTTGCTGTCTACGATATTACTGGCCGTGGGAACGAATAATTTGTTGAATCAGTTGGGCTTGCCGGATGAATTAAGCGCAGGCTTCTCTATCTCGTTGAGTCTTGCCGGTTTTATGCAAATGGCGGTGGGAATGCGATTGCACCTGAAAGTTGTCCGGATGATTAGTTTGGCCACCTTCTCGATCGTATTGCTAAAGTTGGTGTTGGTAGATCTGTGGCTCTTGCCTACGATCGGGAAAGTGGTCGTCTTTATAATCTTGGGAGTTATCTTATTGGTTCTCTCCTTCTTGTATCAGAAGTTGAAAACCGTCTTGTTCGATGATAGCTTATAGGATATCCGCTAGTTTCTCCAGCCCCATGCTATGAGAGCCTTTGATCAAGATATGATAGCCCTTTAACGGCTGTTTCCGAAGCTCTTCCACCATTGCCTCCGTGGTAGCGAAGGGGGAGAACTCTTTGCCTACTTTAGAGAAATGCTCGCCGCAGAGGAACACCTTGTCGAACTGGCCTTTCTTGATCTGTTCGACAACCTCCGCGTGTAATTCGTCGCTAGTTGGTCCAAGCTCGCGCATATCTCCAAGGATGATGGCTTTAGGCTGTACGGGCATGGTGATGAAATTGTCCAGAGCTACTTTCATGCTACTCGGATTCGCATTGTAAGCATCGATAATCAATTCGTTATTCTCGGTTTTCTTGAATTGGGAACGGTTATTGGTTGGCTCGTAAGCGGCGATAGCACGACTGATACGCTCTGCCGGGATCTTGAAGAAGCGGCCTACGGCGACGGCGGCCAATACATTATCTAGGTTATAACTACCGATCATATGTGTTTCGACGGTATGCAACTTTCCTTGTTGCTTCCAATTGAACACTAAGAAAGGATCGCAACTGACTACCTGTCCGGACGCAAAAGCATCATCCCCGTTTCCATATGTGATTTGTTCGATGCCTTTGGCGATAGACTGAAGGTACTCGTTCTCTTTCTTGATAAATATCTTGCCTTTGGAGCGACGGATATAATCATATAACTCCCCTTTTGTCCGGATCACACCCTCGAAAGAACCGAAGCCTTCCAGATGGGCACGGCCTACGTTCGTGATGATGCCATAGTTAGGATGGACGATATCCACTAATTCCTTGATGTCTCCCGGATGGCTGGCGCCCATCTCGATAACCGCCATCTCATGGTCATGAGTCAATCGGAGCAAGGTCAAGGGAACGCCAATATGATTATTGAAATTACCTTCGGTATATAGCAAATTGAATTTCGTTGAGAGTACGGCAGCCAATAACTCTTTGGTCGTGGTCTTGCCATTCGTTCCGGTAATCCCGATGATCGGCAACCCCAGTACCTTGCGGTGATGGTGCGCTAATTGTTGCAAGGTCTTCAGCACGTTATCAACAAGGATCGTGCGTTCGCCTATATAATAATCGGGATTGTCTATGACGGCATAGACACAGCCGGATGCCAAGGCTTTCCCGGCATATTGATTTCCATCGAATTTATCGCCTTTTAAGGCGAAGAAGATAGAACCCTTCGGACAGTTCCGGCTATCTGTCGTTATTTGAGGGTTATGTATAAATAAATCATAGAGGTCGATAATACTCATGACTGTATCGCGTTAAATATTTATTCCTGTCTAATTCGGCGCAAATGTAGCAATTAAATAAAGAATGAAGAATCTAGAAGGAGATTTTAAGAGAGAAACCTGTATCTTTGCTGGAAATAAGGAAAGATCATGTTAGATAAAACGCTCAATATTAGAGGGACACTTACTTCTTTAGCGACACCGTTGGTGATGGGAATCTTGAATATTACTCCTGATTCTTTTTATGCGGGCAGCCGCAAACAGACCGAGACCGCTATCGAGGACCGTATCCGGGAAATCTTATCGGAGGGAGGGGATTGGATAGATATCGGTGGTTATTCATCCCGTCCGGATGCCGCTGAGGTTACGCCGGAGGAAGAGATGCGCCGTTTGGAGTTTGCCTTACATATATTAAATAAGCATTACCCGGATATCCCGGTGTCCGTAGATACGTTTCGTGCGGGGATTGCGCGTCGTTGCGTAGAGGAATATGGAGCAGCTATCATTAACGATATCTCCGGCGGTGAGTTGGATGCGGATATGTTCCAAACGGTAGCGGATTTGAAGGTGCCTTATATCATGATGCATATGCGTGGAACCCCTCAAACTATGCAGAGGCATACTGATTACCCGGATATGATGGAGGAGATCATGCTGTATTTTTCCCGGAAGGTATGCCAGCTTCGGCTTTTAGGGGTGAATGATATCATCCTCGATCCCGGCTTTGGCTTTAGTAAGACGTTGGAGCAGAATTACCAATTGATGAGCCATTTAAAGGAGTTCTCTATTTTTGAGTTGCCTTTATTAGTTGGAGTCTCCCGTAAAAGCATGATTTATAAATTACTGGGTGGAACCCCTGCGGATAGCCTGAACGGAACGACTGTATTGAATACGTACGCTCTCTTGAACGGCGCTAATATCCTTCGTGTACATGACGTGCGGGAAGCAGTGGAAGCCATTCGCGTCATAGGTCAAATGACCAACAAATAATTTTCAATTTTCAACTTTCAATTCTCAATTAACTATGTGGATGCATTTCGGTATAAAAGACTTGATTGACGTATTGCTGGTGGCTTTCTTCCTGTACCAGACCTATAAATTGATGAAAAGCTCAGGCACATTGGCTATATTCAGTGGAGTCGTATCATTCATCGTCGTATGGATCTTGATCTCGCAGGTATTGGAGATGCGGTTGATGGGGGCCATCTTGGATAAGTTTATTAGCGTAGGTTTCGTGGTTTTGGTAATCCTTTTCCAAGACGAGATCCGCCGTTTCCTGTTGGCGTTAGGTTCGCACCGGGGCTGGAAATTCCTAGGAAAACTTTTTTCCAAACGAGGAGACGATCTGGAGAAAGAAGGGAAGTTTGTCGCCCCTGTTGTCTTGGCCTGTATGAATATGGCCCGGAAAAAGACGGGTGCCTTGATCGTGATCCAGCAAGATATGGACTTGACGATTTATGAGCATACGGGCGAGATGTTCAACGCCGATGTAAATGCCCGCTTGATCGAGAATATATTCTTTAAGAACAGCCCGTTGCATGATGGTGCCATGATCATAGCCGATAACCGGATCAAGGCGGCCGGTTGTATCTTGCCGGTCGCCCAAAACGCCACCCTTCCCAAGGATATGGGATTGCGCCATCGTTCCGGTTTAGGGATGTCATTGGAGACAGATGCGCTGGTTATTATTGTCTCGGAGGAGAGAGGAAAGATCTCCGTGGCCCATAAAGGCAAGCTAAGTGTGAATGTGACAGCGGAAGAACTGCAACAAATACTCTCCGGTGAGCGGGAAGTGACGAATTACTGTTAAAAGATCTGAAACTGGTATCTCTGCCTGTAATTCTTTTGCCTATTTTGTAAACTCTATATTGCATTATGCCTAATTTTGTAGCCGGATTACGAGTACAATTATTAAATAATATAAAATATCTTCCGCTATGGATTTAATGCAAGACATTATTGCGCGCGCTAAAGCTGACAAGCAGCGTATTGTTCTTCCCGAAGGTACCGAGGAAAGAACTCTTAAAGCTGCCGACCGATTACTGGCCGACGGTGTAGCAGACATTATCTTAATTGGAAACCCCGCTGAGATCAAGGAGTTGGCGGCTGGTTTTGGGTTGAACCACATCGGTGAGGCAACCCTTGTCGATCCGAAAAATCACGAGAAGAAAGCCGCATACGCAGACTTGCTTTTCCAACTTCGCCAAAAGAAGGGTATGACTCCCGAGAAGGCTGCGGTTCTAGTTGAAGATCCTTTGTTCTTGGCTTGTTTGATGATCAAGGCGGGTGACGCTGACGGTGAGATCGCTGGCGCTGAGAATACGACGGGTAATGTATTGCGTCCTGCTTTGCAAATTATCAAGACGGCTCCGGGCATGAAGTGTGTTTCCGGTGCGTTCCTTATGTTCACGCAGACTCCTCAATATGGGGATAATGGTATTTTGGTATTCGCTGATTGCGCGGTTATGCCAAACCCGAACGCGGAAGAGTTAGCTAGCATCGCTGTCGCTACCGCCGCTACGGCTCCCGATAACGTTAGGGGTGGGGCCTCGCTTATAGGCGTTGAGCCTCGTGTGGCTATGTTGAGCTTCTCTACGAAGGGTAGCGCTTCTCACGAGATGGTGGACAAGGTAGTGGAGGCTACTCGCTTGGCTAAGGAAATGGCTCCGGATTTGAAGATCGACGGAGAGTTGCAGGCCGACGCCGCTTTGGTTGAGGCTGTAGGTAGCAAGAAAGCTCCGGGTAGCGAGATCGCCGGTAAAGCGAATGTTTTGGTATTCCCGACTTTGGAGGTGGGTAATATCGCTTATAAGCTGGTTCAACGTTTGGGTGGCGCTGAGGCTGTCGGTCCTATCCTTCAAGGTATGGCCGCTCCGGTGAACGCCTTGTCTCGCGGTTGCTCCGTAGACGATATTTATAAGATGGTAGCGATCGCTTGTAATCAATCCATCGGTTTGAAATCCGCAAAATAATAGATAATCCTAACGACTTAATAATATGAAGATTCTAGTATTGAACTGCGGTAGTAGTTCTATCAAATATAAGTTATTCGATATGACCTCCGGTGAGGTTATGGCTCAAGGTGGTATCGAGAAAATCGGTTTGCCGGGCGCGTTCCTGAAATTGACGGATAAGGAGGGCAAGAAGGTGGTTATCGAGAGAGAGATCCCCGGCCATCAACAAGGCATCGAGTTTATCTTGAGCGTATTGACCGACGCTACTTATGGTTGTATCAAGGACTATAAGGAGATCGACGCTGTTGGTCATCGTTTGGTACATGGTGGCGAGGAGTTCGCTTCTAGCGTATTGATCAATCAGGATGTAATCAATAAGGTAATCGAGTGCTCTGATTTGGCTCCGCTTCATAACCCGGCTAACTTGAAGGGGGTTCGGGCGATGGAGGCTTTGATCCCGGGTATTCCTCAAGTAGCGGTGTTTGATACGGCTTTCCACCAGACCATGCCGGATTATGCGTATATGTACGGTTTGCCTTACGAGATGTACAAGAAATATGGCGTACGTCGTTATGGCTTCCACGGAACCAGTCATCGATATGTATCCCGTCGTGCTTGTGAGATCTTAGGTGTTCCTTATGAGGATCAGAAGATTATCACGGCTCACGTAGGTAACGGTGGTTCTATTACCGCCATCAAGAATGGTAAGAGCGTGGATACTTCCATGGGCTTGACTCCGGTTGAGGGTCTGTTGATGGGTACTCGTTGCGGCGACGTGGATGCGGGTGCTTTGTCTTTCATCATGGATAAGGAAGGCATGGATGGTGCCGGCCTTTCCGACTTGATCAATAAGAGAAGTGGTGTTGCCGGTCTTTCCGGTATCTCTTCCGATATGCGTGAGATCGAGGCTGCCGTAGCTGCCGGAAATCCGCGTGCGATCATGACCTTGAACGTATATAACTACCGCATCAAGAAATATATCGGCGCTTATGCCGCCGCTATGGGTGGTTGTGATATCTTGGTTTGGACCGGTGGTGTCGGCGAGAACCAATGGGCGACCCGTCGTGCGGTTTGCGAGAACATGGAATACATGGGCATGAAGATCGATGTTGAGAAGAACGAGGGTATGCGTGGCGAGGAGATGGTAATCAGCACTCCGGACAGTAAGGTGACTATCATCGTCGTTCCTACGGATGAGGAATTCATGATCGCCGCCTATACCTTGGAGATCTTAGATAAAAAGTAACCAGTAACGTTTCATATAATTTTAGCTAATCCTCGCAGCTTACAAAACACGGGATTAGTGTTTAGATCGCCCCGACATCGGTTGGGGCGATCTTTTTTATGCGAATATCGGATTATTCGTTACTTTTGCGGAATTACATATTAAATATATACAAAACATGGCTCAATACAAACGTATCTTATTAAAATTAAGCGGGGAGTCGCTGATGGGTGGTAAACAATATGGGATCGATGAGGTTCGCTTGAATGAATATGCGGCACAGATCAAGGAGATCGCCGAGATGGGTGTACAGATCGGTATCGTGATCGGTGGCGGTAATATTTTCCGCGGGTTGAGCGGCGCTTCCAAAGGCTTCGATCGGGTAAAAGGAGACCAGATGGGTATGCTGGCAACGGTGATCAATAGCTTGGCGCTTAGCTCCGCTTTGGTCGCTCAAGGCGTGAAGGCGAAGGTACTGACGGCTATCCGTATGGAACCGATCGGCGAGTTCTATAATAAATGGCGTGCGATCGAGTTGCTGGAACAAGGCAACGTGGTAATCATGTCTGGCGGTACGGGTAATCCGTTCTTTACTACGGATACCGGATCTTCCTTGAGAGGCATCGAGATCGAGGCGGATGTCATGCTGAAAGGTACCCGTGTGGACGGTATTTATACCGCTGATCCGGAGAAAGATCCTACGGCTACCAAGTTCTCCGATATTACGTATGATGAGATCTATACCCGGGGCCTGAAGGTAATGGACTTGACCGCTACCACGATGTGTAAAGAGAACAACCTCCCGATCATCGTATTCGATATGGACACCAACGGCAACTTGAAGAAAGTGATGAGCGGAGAGAATATCGGGACACTGGTGCATAATTAGTGCCATTAACCGATGACATGGCAGTGCCATGCTGATGGCATAGTTGTGCCACTGGTTATGGCACAGCTATGCCATCCGTATGGCACTGTCGTGCCACAGGCATGGCAAGGTTGTGCCAGCCCTGTGGCAAATACGTTAGACCTTTATTCTTGTATATGAAGCATCCCTTTTTACTAGTATGGTTAACCTTGATCGTATTGTGTGGTTGCACGAGCTCGGGGAAACAGAAGAGGCACGTTATCGGCCTCTCCCAATGTATGTTGGACGATGCTTGGCGGGAAGCTATGATTAACGATATGCGTATCGAAGCCTCTAACTATGATGATGTGGAAATTATTATAAAGGACGCGCAAAACAATAACGAGACACAAATACAACAAATACGAGACTTGATCCGCCAAAAGGTGGATGTCTTGATCATCTCCCCCTATCAATCCGAGCCGATCACGGCAGTTGCCGAGGAAGCGTACCGTGCCGGAATCCCGACGATCATTACAGATCGCAAGGTAAATACCGATCAATACACCTCTTTTGTCGGGGCGAACAATTATGAGATCGGACTAGCGGCAGGCAATTACGCCGCCCATTATCTTCCCCCGAACGCTATTATCTTAGAGATATGGGGACTCACGCAAACCTCCCCGGCGCAAGAACGACATAAAGGTTTTGTCGATGCCTTGCGAGAAAGGGAGGATCTTTCTTTCCGTAAGATAGAAGGACAATGGTTGGTCGATACCGCCCGGATGGAGCTTCGGAAGTTAGAGCATCCCGAGCAGATAGATTTCGTTTACGCCCATAACGACATGATGGCCATAGCCGCCCGGGAATACTTTATGGCATGGGATTCCATCCGAGGACGGGATTTGCGGATTATCGGCGTGGATGCTGTGGCGGGTGCCGGTCTGGAAGCCGTGGAAGATGGACGGATCAATGCCTCTTTCCTCTATCCGACAGGAGGGGAGCAAGTGATTCGCACGGCTATGCGTATCATTCAAGGGGAGCCGGTGGATAAGTTTATCCCTCTTCGTACGGCTCCGGTAGATCATCAGTCTGCCCGCACCTTATTGTTGCAAGCGGACCAACTCCAGAAATATAAGCAACGTATCGAGGCGCAGCGTTCCCGCATCGACGGTTTGTCCGACCGGTTTTATTTCCTGCGAAACTCTTTAGGGGTGATCTCCTTATTGATGATCGGTTTTATCGCCCTTTCCATTTACGCCTTTTACATAAACCGGAAGATGAGGCAGGCGAATCGTAAGCTAATCTCCTTGAACGCGGAGATGAAAGAGGTGACGGCGCAGAAACTCCAATTCTTTACGAATGTCTCCCACGAGGTACGTACGCCCTTGACCTTGATTCTCGCCCCTTTGGATCGCTTGATTGTCTCGTTGCGGGAATCTCCTTACGCCTCGGATCTAGGACTGATCCAGAAGAACGCCAACCGTTTGTTGCGTGTGATCAACCAAATATTGGATTTCCGGAAGGTGGAAGGCAAGCAAGAGAAACTAGCGGTACGGGAAATCGATTTGGTTCCTTTCGTCGGCGAGATCAAATCTTATTTTGACAGTATGGCCTCGGTACGTGCGATCTCCTATACGTTCACTTCTTCGATAAAACAATGTACGCTATGGATCGATCCGGACTTATTGGAGAAGGTATTTTTCAATCTTCTCTCGAACGCTTTTAAGTTTACGCCGGAGGGAGGTAGCGTGCGAATAGAGCTGACGGAAGAGGGAGATCGGGTCTTTATACAGGTTATCGATACGGGAAGTGGTATCCAACCCGCTAACCTTCCGCATCTGTTTGACCGTTTCTATACGGAGGATCGGTCGATGGGAACCGGGATCGGATTGCATTTGGTAAAGGAGTATATACATATGCACGGAGGGGAGATCCGTGTGGAGAGCGAGCCGGGGCAAAGAACTACCTTTACCGTTTGCCTACGGAAAGGAAAGGCGCATTTCGAGGATAGCGACCTGATGGAAACGTCCGTATCCCATCAAGCCTACGAAGCCTCCCGGTTGGACGATTCGGAAACCAAGGAGATACTTTCCAAGACCTATCCTTATACGATACTGATCACCGAGGATGACGATGAGGTTCGCTGCTTTTTGGAACGTGAGCTTAGCCTTCATTTCAAGATCCGGACGGCCGCGAACGGGAAAGAAGCCTTGCGGGTATTGGAAGAGGAGGAGATATCATTGGTAGTAAGCGATGTGATGATGCCGGAGATGAATGGTTTCGAACTTTGCCGGACGATCAAGTCGCAACTTCCCTTTAGCCATATCCCGGTGATCTTATTGACCGCCTTGACCGATGAGCGTCAACGGATTTTCGGAATAACCGGCGGGGCGGACGATTATATACAGAAGCCTTTCCATACGGATTACGTGAAGATCAAGATTATCCACCTATTGCAAGAACGCCAGAAGTTACGGGAACGTTTGTTGGAGAAGCTGCGGGATAATAAGCTCCTTCTGTCCGAGCCGGAAAAGGTGGAGAGTATCGATGATACCTTCTTGCGTAAGTTCGCGGAACAGATCGAGGCGGTTTATGCGGACCCCGAATATAATGTGGAGAAACTAAGCGAGACCTTGGGATTATCCCGGGGGCACCTTCACCGGAAGATCAAGGAGCTTACCGGAACCGCACCCGTCGAGTTCTTGCGTACCTATCGCTTGAATAAGGCGACCCAGTTGTTGAGGCAGAACGCGTATACGGTGAGTGAGGTCGCTTACCGAACCGGTTTCTCCTCGCCCGCTTACTTCTCTAAATGTTTCAAGGCGGTCTACGGGGTTACGCCTACCGAGTATCAATAACATTTGTACGATTTTTATCACAAATGTCATATCTCCTCATCTTTAGGGGATAAGTGTTTTTCTATCCGGAAGAATCCTATTAATTTTGGCGGAGAATCAAACTGTATTATCCTTTAATCCGTTCGTTTATGAAACAACAAACAAAGAGACTTCTTAAGAGTTTATGTATGGCTGTCGGTGTCGTTTTATTAAGTACTGTCGATCCATTGGCCGGATATGCGACAGAACGTACTATAGATATAAAGCATCTGGGCGAAGGACAAAGCATTGTCCGTGTGGATGCGCAAGCCAAGTATTTGTTGCTTCCGGTCGAGGAGTCCTCGCCGGAATCCAAGTTATATATGATTGTCGATAATGACGTGGTACGGACTTTTAATGTTCGTTTGGCGGTGAATATGGTGGATTATTTCGTTCCGGTAGATCTCTCGGGGTATGCGGATAAGCATATCTCCTTCAACTTCCAGCTTGCCCCGGAATCGGCTCTTTGCTGGAAAGAGATGAAGCTATCCGATCAGTTTGATTCGTCTAACCGGGAGAAATTCCGTCCGGCCTATCATTTCTCGCCGGCTTGGGGATGGATGAATGATCCGAACGGCATGGTATACAAGGATGGTGAGTATCATTTGTTCTATCAATACAATCCGTATGGCTCGATGTGGGGGAATATGCACTGGGGGCATGCGATCAGCAAGGACTTGATTCATTGGGAGCATCAACCGGTGGCGATCGCTCCAGATGCCTTGGGAACGATCTTCAGCGGTAGCTGTGTGGTGGATAAGGATAATACCGCCGGTTTTGGCGCTGGCGCTATCGTGGCTTTCTATACCTCGGCCAGCGACCGGCAAGTGCAGAGTATGGCCTATAGCTTGGACAACGGCCGGACGTTCAAGAAATATGACCGGAATCCGATTCTTACTTCTACGCAACGTGATTTCCGTGACCCGAAAGTCTTCTGGCATAAGGAATCCAATAAATGGATCATGGTGCTCGCCGTAGGGCAGGAGATGCAACTCTATTCTTCTCCCAATTTGAAGGACTGGACGTATGAGAGCAGTTTCGGGGAAGGACAAGGAGCGCATGCGGGCGTTTGGGAATGCCCGGACTTGATCGAGCTTCCGGTGAAGGGTACGGAATTGAAGAAGTGGGTCTTGATCTGTAATATCAATCCCGGCGGTCCGTTTGGCGGCTCCGCTACCCAATATTTCGTAGGTACGTTCGATGGGAAACAGTTCGTGAATGAATCTCCGGCCTTGACCAAATGGATGGATTACGGCAAGGATCATTACGCTACGGTAACTTGGAGTAACGCTCCGGAGGACCGGAAGATCGCCTTGGCTTGGATGAGCAATTGGGAGTATGCGAATAACGTGCCGACCTCGCAATACCGGAGTGCGAACTCGGTTCCTCGCGACTTGGTTCTTTATACGAAAAACGGGCAGACGTACTTGAGCAGTACCCCGTCTCCCGAAATGTTGAAATTGAGAGGTAAAGCCCAGAAGAAAGGTTCCTTCAAGGTAGACCGTTCCCATGAGGTCAATCCGATTCTTTCCGGCAATGCGGGAACCTATGAGATCGAGATCAAATTTAAGAACAATGGGGCCGATATCATGAGTTTCCAGTTGTTTAACTCGAAAGGCGAGGAAGTGGAGATGTATTATAATCTTCTGGATAATACGTTTACGATGGATCGCCGTAACAGCGGGATCACGGATTTCAGCAAGACATTCGCCACGGCTACCTCGGCACCGGTCTCCGCTGCCAAGGAATATACCTTGCGTTTGCTGGTAGATAAATCCAGCATAGAGGTTTTCGACGGGAATGGAGAGTTTGTCATGACCAACCTAGTCTTCCCGGAAGAGCCGTATAATCGCATTAGTTTCAATGCGAAGGGAGGAGCGTTCACGGTTACGTCATTAACCATTTATCCCTTCAAATAATTAAAAACAAAATATATCATGGAAAAGAGTAAACCTGTAGTAGTAGGCATTGGTGAATTATTGTGGGATGTTTTCCCGGAAGTGAAGAAAGCCGGTGGAGCGCCGATTAATTTTGTGTATCACGCTACCCAATTAGGAGCGGAAGGTTACGCGATCAGTGCCGTGGGCAACGACGTGTTCGGAACCGAGATTATTCAGGAATTGGATAAGAACGGTATCGATAGTAATTATATCAGTACGGTGGAATATCCGACCGGAAGCGTGATGGTAGAGCTAAAGAACGGCATCCCTTCCTATACGATCATCGAAGGTGTGGCATGGGATCATATCCCTCTTACCCAAGCGTCTATCGACCTGATGAAACGTGCGGACGCCGTATGCTTCGGAACATTGGCGCAACGTGCCGCGGAATCTCGTGAGACGCTTCGTACCTTGCTTTCTTATATGCCTAGTCATGCCTTGCGCTTTTTCGATATCAATATCCGTC
>OGPE01001671.1_pt1 | contig 13951 bp, 10 predicted proteins | sample 1552881 | NCBI WGS metagenome assembly OGPE01 (sample SAMEA2580236, study PRJEB22360) | human gut metagenome | biome: human gut; feature: human-associated habitat; material: faeces | place: Denmark | collected 2008/2010 | reverse complement strand
ATAAGCTCGTTCATTTTTCTTTTTCACCGTCTGTCATGAATACCGGAATCGTTGTCGTTTTATTGTCGCTCGGCGTCGTTTGCGTCGTGCTGGGCTTGCTTTTGCTCTCCCTGCGTCGGGATAACGCCCGTTTGTCGGACGAACGGGCTGCTGCGGATGAAGCTCGCCGCCTGGCCGAGGAGTCGCGCCGGGTGTCCGAAGAGAAATCCGCTGCCGCCGAAATCGAAATCCGCACCCTGGTCGAGCGGAGTACGCTGGCGCAGGCCCGTCTGGAGGCGGCCGAACAGCGAATGGCCGAGGCACGTGCCGAACGCGAAAAGATGGAGGAGACTTTCCGGACCCAATTCAAGAACCTCGCCAATGACATTCTGGGCGAACAGTCGCGCACTTTCAAGGAGACCAACCGCGAAGCGCTCGACGTGTTGTTGAAACCTTTCCGGGATAACATCGTGGAGTTCCGCGAGCGGGTCGAGAAGATCTACTCCTCCGAGAACGAACAGCGGGGGGCGTTGCGCAACGAGCTTGAACGCCTGATGGAACTCAATCGCCGCATCACCACCGAAACGACCAACCTGACCAACGCGCTCAAGGGCAATTCCAAAGTGCAGGGCGACTGGGGCGAGATGATCCTCGAAACGATCCTCGACAATTCGAACCTGATCCGGGGCGTACATTACGATACGCAGCTCAATATCAAGGACGAAGCGGGAAACAACCTGCGGCCCGACGTGGTGCTTTATCTGCCCGAAGGCAAACGGATCGTCATCGACTCGAAGGTGTCGCTCACGGCATTCGTCGGATACGTCGGGGCCGAGGACGAGGCGACCCGGCGCCAGTATCTTGCGTCGCACGTCGCGTCGGTGCGGCAGCACGTCGTCGAACTGGGTCGCAAGGAGTACCAGCGATTGCTCGATTCGCCCGATTTCGTCATTATGTTCATTCCCAACGAACCGGCGTTTCTGGCGGCGCTGCAAAACGACAGCTCCATCTGGGCCGATGCCTACGACAAGAAAGTCATCATCTCTTCGCCGACCAATCTTTTCGCTTTACTGAAGTTGGTGGACGATCTTTGGAAGCGGAACGCACAGAATAAGAATACGGCCGACATCGTTACTTACGGTACGAAACTCTACGAGCAGTTGGTGGCTTTCACCGCTTCGCTCGAAGGGGTGGGACAGTCGCTCGACGCCGCCCGGGACAAGTACAACGATGCCTACAAGCGGCTTTGCACCGGTAACGACAACATCGTCCGCTGCGGGGAGCGGCTTCGCAAACTGGGAATTCCGACCAAGAAACAACAGTCTGCCCGGACTTTGCAGGCGGCCGATTTACCGGACGAAGAGTAGCTTCGGCAGGGGCGGGATTGCCCCGGCACGACAGCGGTGCGTAACCGGTGCGAGGGGTGCTTGAAAAAGCCGGATGTCGGGAGGAGGAGATGCGAGTTTCCTCCCGATATACGATAAAAAAAATCTACCGGGATGCTCCGTCGCCGATCACTTATCGGGCAGGAAAATTCCGGCAGATTTGTATTTCAAATTGTCTAAAGCAGCTTTTGGAGCAATACTTCGTCCTTATACCCTTCGGGGGTGCGGATCCACTCCTTTTTAACCCCGACCCGGCGGAATCCGGCTCTTTCGAAGAGAGTCAGACTGGGGACGTTATCCGCGAGTACGTTGCACCACAGTTGCCGCAGCCGGAGTACCGTGCGGGCATACTCTTCGAGCAAAGCCAATGCCTCTGCCCCGTATCCTTTCCCGCGCTGTGCCGGATCGTAAACCAGAATGCCGACGCCTGCCCGTTCGTGCTGCGGCTCGAAATCGAACAAGTCGATGGCTCCGATCGTTTTCCCCGCTGTGTCGTCGATCATCAACCGCAGTTGTCCGCATCGGTAAATACCAGCCTGCTGCTCCTGGATGAATTGTTCGATCGAATAGTGCGAGAACGGTTCGATCGTGCCGCTGACTGTCCACAACGAAGGGTCGTTTTCCCACCGGCAAAGCAGTTCGAGATCTTCAGGTTCGACGGCCCGCAGGCTGCAAATATGTCCTCGGAGCATCATTAGCAAAGTCCGAGCACCTGATTGCGAATCAACATGGCAGCACCCCAGGCACTGGCTGTCTTGCCCATTTTCGACAGGCGGAATTTGGTGTCCTTATAGACCAGATTGAGCGAGTATTTGTTGGTCGCCGACTTGAGGGGCAGCATCAGGTAGTCGCCCGCTTCGGCCAGCTCGCCGCCTACGATGACCGTTTCCGGATTGAAGGTGTTAATCAGGAAGGCGACTGCCTTGCCCGCCTTTTCTCCGACCTCCTCGATCAGTTCGATCGAGAGATTGTCGTCGTGCTTGGCTGCGTCGATGATCTCATCGACGTGGATGGCTTCGTGCTTGTTGTATTTTTCGCGCAGGATGGTATTGACTCCCTGGCTGATAAGCCGACCGAACTTCTGTTCGATCGCGATTCCCGAAACTTCGGTTTCGAGGCAACCTTTCTTACCGCAGGAGCAGATGATTTCGTTGTCGAAGAAGGGAATGTGCCCGAACTCTCCGGCAAAGCCGCTCTTGCCGTAGTAGAGTTTGCCGTTCATGACGATACCGATGGCCAGGCCGCGTCCGAGGTGGAGGTAGAGTACGTCCATCTCGTCTTTGGATTTGCTGTTGGTGTATTCGGCATAGCATCGGGCCCGGGTGTCGTTTTCGAGCAGTACGCGGATACCGATGCGTTGTTCGATCATATCGCGCAGGGACTGTTCGCTCGAAGTGAAATAGCGGTAACTGCGTCCCGTCGTGGGATTGACGCGTCCGCTGACGCTGACACCCACTCCGAGGATTTTCGCGCGTTCCACACCGCACGTATCGATGAAATGTGCGATGTTCGAGCAGATTTTTTCGAGGCATTGAGGGCGATCCTGCAGTTCGAAGTCGGTCAGGAGTTCCTCTTTGACGATATTGTTGTGCAGGTCCGTGATGAGGAACGACATGTTGTCCCGGCCGATATTGACGCCTGCGAAATAGATGGCCGAGCTGGCCAGTCCGAAGACGTTGGGACGTCGTCCGCCCGGAGTTTCGACCTTGCCCAGATCGGTGACGATGTTCTCCTGAACGAGTTCCTGAACGAGCTTGGTGATGGTCGGTATGCTGATGTGCAGCTCTTTGGTAAGCTCCGAGAGCGTACACTCCCCGTTCACCGCCATATGTGCGATGATATTTCGCTTGAAGAGGTTGTTCTTGTGCGAAATACCTTTCAGATTGTCATCTTCCTGTCGGCTGAAAAATTCGGTTAACGATGTCATAGTTTATTGATGTCGTTTGATGTCTTCTGTAATTTTTGTGCAAATATAGAAAGAATTCAATCGAATTTGGCGTATTTGATCTTGTGATATGAAAAAAAATTATAAACAAAATAGAATCGATTGCTTGTCAATCGATTCTATTTTGTTTTCGGAGGCGGGTTACAACGTCGATTTCGACTCTACGACCGCTTCGGGATTCACTTTTTTGATAAGACCCTGCAGGACATTGCCGGGACCGAGTTCCGTAAATTCGGTCACGCCGTCCGCAAGCATGTTCTTGACGATGTAGGTCCAGCGTACCGGTGCGGTGAGCTGTGCGATCAGGTTGGCCTTGATCGTCGCCGGATCGGTTTGGGGTTTGGCATCGACGTTCTGGTAGATGGGGCAGACGGGAGCCTGGAAGGGTGCTTCGTTGATCGCTTTTTCGAGTTCGACCTTGGCCGGCTCCATCAGGGGCGAGTGGAATGCACCGCCTACGGGCAGACGCAGTGCGCGTTTGGCGCCCGCTTCCTTGAGTTTGGCACAGGCGGCATCGACCGCTTCGACGCTGCCCGAGATGACCAGTTGGCCGGGGCAGTTGTAGTTGGCCGCCACGACCACGCCGTCGATCGAGGCGCAGGCTTCCTCCACTTTGGCGTCGTCGAGTCCCAGGATCGCCGCCATCGTACCGGGTACGGCTTCGCAGGCTTTCTGCATGGCCATCGCACGTTTGGAAACGAGCCGCAGACCGTCCTCGAACGAAAGAGCGCCGGCCACCACCAGGGCTGAAAATTCGCCGAGCGAGTGTCCGGCTACCGCGTCGGGCTTCACGCCCAGCGCCTTGGCCATGATGACCGAGTGGAGGAATACGGCCGGCTGGGTGACTTTGGTCTGTTTGAGCTCTTCGTCCGTACCGGCGAACATGATGTCGGTGATGCGGAAACCGAGGATTTCGTTGGCCTGCTCGAAGAGAGCCTTGGCTTCGGGGACATTGTCGTAGAGGTCTTTGCCCATGCCGACGGCTTGAGCGCCCTGACCCGGAAATACGTATGCGTGTTTCATAGTTTCTGTCAAAATATTTTTTGGTTACCGGGCAAAGATAGCAAATATTTTCTTACATTTGCACTGCAACGGTTCACGAGGGGTTACGCCCCGTCAGATTAAATGGGAACGCAGTGAAAGTCTGCGACAGTTCCCGCTGCTGTGAGTCCTGCCCGACGATCCGAGGTGATCGGCCCGCTTGCGGGCGGTGTTTCGGATGCCCGGGTGTATTGCCGCGACACTCTTTTGCCACTGGTCCTGCGGGGTCGGGAAGGCGTTGCGGCGGGGACGAGTCAGAAGACCAGCCTTTGCCTGCCCGATGAACGGACAGTTCGGATGATATGCGTCTGCGGAGAACGGAGCTTTCGGAAAAGACCTGCGAGGCATCTTTTCGGTGGATTGATAACCTGAAGCGAGGCGGCTCTCTGTTTCCCTGATGAAATATTTTTCGAAACCGTTGTACGGCATACGCCGAAGTGCGGAGTTTGTGCAGAAGAAGAGTGTCTTGCCGATAAAGGTTTCAGTCGCAATAAAGTAGAGATTAGTATGGACTGAAACAAAGAGGTCGATCTGTTGCCGGGTCGATCTCTTTATTTCTGGTGTCGGACGGAATGGGCTGCCCGGCTTCTTCCCTCGGGCGCGGAAAAACGGCTGTCGGGTGTCTGCGACGGATTCTCCCGATACAAAAAAGCAGCGCTTTATGCGCTGCTTTTTTCAATTTTCCTGATCGCCTATTTCTCTTCCACGATCTTGAAGGAATCCTTGTAGAGTCCGCAAACGGGGCATACCCAGTCGTCCGGGATGTCTTCGAATGCCGTGCCGGGTGCGATGCCGCTTTCGGGATCGCCCTTGGCCGGATCATATACGTAGTCGCAGGCGGGGCAGTGGTATTTGCGGGGGAATATGCGGTCGGCCACCTTGTCCCAGTCGATCAGCTCCCAGTACGATTTGATGAAATCCGCGCGGCGGTTGCGGTAGTCGATATAGTAGGCGTGTTCCCATACGTCGATCGTCATGACGGGCTTGAGGCCTTTGGTCATGGGGTTGCCGGCATTGGATTCCGAGATGATCTGCAATTTGCCGTCCTTGTCGGCTGCGAGCCACGTCCAGCCCGAGCCGAAAAGTCTGGTAGCGGCTTTGGAGAACTCTTCCTTGAAGGCTTCGACCGATCCGAAGTCGCGGGCGATGCGATCCGCTAGTTTTTGGGGCATCGGCTTCTGATCGGGGGTCAGCATCAGGAAGAAGAACGTGTGGTTCCAGGCCTGGGCCGCATTGTTGAAGATCGGACCGTCGGCTTTCTTGACGATTTCCTGCAGGGACATCGACTCGTAAGGCGTGCCGGGAATCAGGCGGTTGAGATTGTCCACGTAGGTCTGGAGGTGTTTGCCGTAGTGGTATTCAAAAGTTTCTTTGCTCATTTTCGGAGCGAGCGCTTCCGTCGAATACGGAAGTTCGGGCATTTTGTGAACCATAATTCTTTCTGTTTTAGGTTTTGATATTGTTAAAGATTCGGTTTGAATTGTCGTCGGAGCCGCCGCCGGGGTGCCGTGCAGCAGGATATATCCGTTGAGGTAGGCGGCGAAGAGCGTCCAGAGCAGGTAAGGTACGAAGAGCCAGGCGGCAGCACGGTCCCTGCGGCTCGCAGCGAAGATGTAGAGTCCCACGAGGATATTCAGCAGTACGATGTCGATGAATCCGGCCAGCGGATTGCGTAGCGTGAAGAACAGGATACTCCACAGGAAGTTGGCGATGAGCTGCAAGATCCACAGACGGATGATTCCTTTGTGCTGCCGACGCACGATGAGGCGCCCGAGCGAAAGTCCCATGCAAAGGTACAGGACGCTCCAGGCGATCGGAAATACGATGTTGGGCGGCGTGAGTGCCGGCTTGGTCAGCGTCGGATACCATTCGGCGATGGACGAAGCCTGGAAAAAACTTGCCGAGATACCTACTGCGAAACAGGCGAGAACAGGAATGAGATAGGCCGCTATTTTTTTCATGCTTGGGGTATTGAAGTTTTTCTGATTCCGTGCAAGAACAGTGCAAATTACGCTGTTTTCTTTCCAAATTTAATAAAAATAATCGGATTCGAATCCAATTCCGGCTCCTTTATCGACGTGTTTTTTGCCGGGGCGGATGTCGTTTTCCCGGTATTCGTCGTGAACGTATCGATAAACAGTTTCGGAGATATCCGCTATGATTCGGGCATTTGTTTCCGGGTTTTCCGCCGAATCTTTGATGAAGACGGCGATGGTATAGCGGGTGCCGTCCGGCAGGATGACGAATCCCAGGTCGTTGGTCCCGGCGAAGATGCCTCGTTCGTCGCGGTCGCTCGTGCCGGTTTTGTGTCCGATGACGGCGCCGGTTCCCGACAGTGGTTTCGGAAGACGGTCGGCACCTGTTTTACAGCTTATCAGGTTTTGCCGGATCATTTCCCGCAGTGTAGGAGTGAGAATCTGTTCCGTTACGAGCAGTTCCAGCAGGGCGGCGGCTTCGAGCGGCGTACTCCAGTTTTCGTAGCACGTTTGCGGATCGTCGTGCATCTGCTGCTCCGTTGCTGCGATCGCGAAATCGTGCAGTCCGAGCGACCGGACGTAGCGGTCTGTCGCTGCCGGACCGCCCGTGTGCTCGAAGAGGATGTCGCAGGCGTTGTTGTCGCTCAACTGCAGGCTGTACTCCAACAGACGGCTGACTGAAAGCGAGATTTCGCCTTCGGGAAATTCCTCCCGAAGGGGACTGTACGTGTCGGGGACGAGCTCTTCTTCCGGAATGAATATTTCCGTGTCGGGCGTCAGTCCGTTTCGGTCCAGGTAATCTGCGACGGCGAGGGCCTGGTGGAATTTGAATACGCTCATCAGGGGGTAGCGGTCGTCGTTATTGACCGTTACCGTATCTTGTGCGTCGAGGATGACCGCAATACCGATTTCGGCTTTTTTATCCTTTATCACCTTTTTCAGCCGATACGACAGATCGTCGTCCTGCGCTGCTGCGGCAAGCGGAAAGAACGAAATCCAGAGAATCGAGATCAGTGTACGCATATATTGTCGAGATTGATCGGAAACAAAAATAGGATAAATTTCGATTCCTTCCGGGGCGGATTTCATGATTTTTGCATCTCTTTCGATTATTACGGTATGCCGGCGGGCGATTCGGGGTATCGTGTCGATGCCGTAAATCGTCCGATTCGCCTCGAATCGGTCCGCCTCGGTCGATTCTTTACGGCCGGAAGATCGAAACGCCGGTAAATTTATTAGATTTGCGGACGGTTGATTTTGTGAATTATGAGAAAGAACTTACTGGCAGCAATCGTTTTGCTGGCATTGTACATTCCTTCTGTTTGGGCCGCAGCGGGGTATCCTGTGCGGGGCAGGGTTATCGACCGTCTTTCCCGGGAACCGGTCGCCTATGCTGCCGTTACGATCACCGGCCAGCCCGGTAAGGGCGCCATGACCGATTCGCTCGGACGTTTCGAGATCCTGCAGGTGAAGCCCGGCATTTATAGCCTGACGGCGTCGTTCATCGGTTACAGAACGGTCGTGACCCCCGAATACCAGGTGTCGGCCCGGACGCCTTTCATCGAAATCGAGATGGAGGAGGAGCCGGAGCATCTGAATGAAGTCGTCGTTCGTCCCTCGCCTTTCCGCCGTACGATCGAGAGCCCGGTCAGTATGCAGGTGATCGGGATGCGGGAGATCGAGAAGAGTCCCGGCTCCAATCGTGACGTGTCGCGTATCGTTCGTTCCTATCCAGGCGTGTCGTTTTCGCCCATCGGTTATCGCAACGACCTGATCGTGCGGGGCGGCGGACCTTCTGAAAACCGCTTCTTCATGGACGGGATCGAAATTCCCAACATCAACCATTTCGCCACGCAGGGTGCCACGGGCGGTCCCGTAAGCATCGTGAATTCCGATCTGGTGCGCGAGATCAATTTCTATACGGGTTCGTTTCCCGCCGACCGTGCCGGGGCGCTCAGTTCGGTGCTGGATTTCCGGCTGCGGGACGGCGATCTCGAACGGCAGACCTTCAAGGCGACGCTCGGTGCCTCCGAAGTGTCGCTCAGCGGCAGCGGACACGTGGGCAAAAAGACGACTTACCTCTTTTCCGTGCGGCAATCCTATCTCCAGTTCCTCTTCAAATTGCTGGGGCTTCCTTTCCTGCCCAATTACATCGACGGGCAACTGAAGGTCAAGACCCGTTTCTCGGAGCGGGACGAGCTGACTTTCCTCGGACTGGTGGGCATCGACAACATGAAGCTCAATCTCGACGAGAAGGGCGAGGAGAACGAATATCTGCTCAGTTACCTGCCTCGTATCCAACAGGAAACCTTTACTGTGGGTGCCGTGTACCGCCATTTCGCCGGCCGGCACGTGCAGTCGGTGGCGTTGAGTCACAACTACCTGAATAACCGCAATACCAAATACCGCAACAACGACGAATCGACTCCGGATAATCTGACCCTGCGTTTGCGGGGCGTGGAGCAGAAGACGACCCTGCGGTTCGAAAATCGCTCCTACCTGGGCCGGTGGACGCTGCGCGAAGGTGCTGAATTGAACTATTCTACCTATCATAACAAGACTTTGCAGCGGACTTATCAGCAGGAAGCCGAGCTGCTCGACTATCGCACTTATTTGGGGATTGTCGGCTGGGGCTTTTTCGTGGGGGCCGACTATGCCTCCGCAGACAAGCGGCTGACGGTTTCGATGGGCGTGCGGGCCGACGGATGCGACTATTCGACGGAGATGGAGCGTTTCTGGAAGCAGCTTTCGCCCCGTGTGTCGGCTTCCTATGCCTTGAGCGACAGTTGGTCGGTGAGCGGTAGCGCAGGGCTTTTCTACCAGTTGCCGCCCTATACGGCACTCGGCTATAAGGACAATACGGGCGAGTTGGTCAATCGGGGCTTGGAGTATATGCGGGTCCTGCAAAGCGCCGTCGGCGTCAATTGGCGTCTGCGTGACCGGTTGGTGGTTTCGCTCGAAGGTTTCTACAAATATTATACGGATATCCCGCTTTCGGTGGCGGACGACGTGCCGCTGACCTGCAAAGGCAACGACTACGGCACCTCGGGCGACGAATTGCTCGTTTCTTCGGCCCAGGGACGTGCCTACGGTCTGGAGCTGATGGTGCGTTGGCAGCTTCCCGATCGTTTCAATCTGGTCGGCGCCCTGACCGTTTTCAGCAGCGAATACCGCAGCCGGCACGATGCGAAATATATTCCTTCTGCCTGGGACAATCGTTTCGTGGCGAATATCAGCGGTACGTATGATTTCTCTCGCGGGTGGAGCGTCGGTGCGAAGCTGAGCGCTATCGGCGGAACGCCTTATACGCCGTACGACGTCGAGAAATCGTCGCTCGTCGAGGCGTGGAACGCTTCGGGGCGCCCCTATTACGACTATTCGAAGTATAATACCGGCAGGCTCGACGCTTTCGCCCAGTTGGACGTGCGCGTCGATAAGGTGTTTTATTTCCGTAAATGCATGCTGGGTATCTATGTCGATTTGCAGAACGTGACCTTCAGCAAGCTCCGTCAGCCCGACGTGCTGATGAGTACCGGCGTGATCGAGAATCCTTCGGCTCCGCCTTCGGAGCAGCGTTATAAGATGAAGTATATCCGCCAGGCGAGCGGTACGTTGGTGCCGACGTTGGGCGTCACGGTCGAATTTTAATCGTACAGCCATGAAAAATAACCTGCTCAGCGACAAGCTCGCCTACAACGGGGATACGAAAACACGGACTCATCTGCATCTGTGCAGTTATACTGTGGATCGGGTCGAAGAGGCTGCGGGAGATGATTTCGAGGAGATGAAATCCCGCTTTCAGCCCGATGGCATCACTTGGCTGCAGATTCACGGACTGGAAGATACGGATGCCGTGCAGACGGTTTGTACGCATTTCGGGATCGATTTTCTGGTCATGCAGGACATTCTCAATACCGACCATGCCAGCAAGGTCGAGGAGCACGATCAGTACAATGTGATTATTGCCAAGCAGATTATGGGTGGCGAAGCGATGCAGGTCAGTCTGGTGCAGGGCGCTGATTTCGTGCTGACGTTTCAGGAGCGGGACAACGATTTTTTCGACGATGTGATGCGTGCCATCCGTAACAATGTACTGAAAATCCGTACCCGACAGTCGGACTACCTGTTTTCGGTGTTGCTCAATGGCTTGATAACCGGTTATATGTCGGTTGCAGCGGCGATCAGCGACGGGTTGGAGGAGCTGGAATCTGCATTGCTGGCCGATACCGGAGACCGGGACATCGGAGTACAGATGCAGGAGCTCCGGCGGGATTACATGCAGCTCAAGCGGACGGTTCTGCCGCTCAAGGAACAATATTCGCGGCTATTTCGTTCCGATTCGAGTTTGTTGCACCGGGTCAATCGGCCCTTCTTCAACGATGTGAACGATCACCTGCTCAACGTGGCGCAAAATATCGACATCTGCCGTGAAACCCTTTCGTCGCTGATGGATTTGTATATCTCGAACAACGATTTGCGGATGAACGATATTATGAAACGGCTGACTGTCGTATCGACCATCTTCATTCCGCTGACTTTTCTGGTCGGAGTATGGGGGATGAATTTCCGTAACATGCCCGAACTGGAGTGGGAGCACGGTTATATCCTGGCCTGGGGCGTGATGATCGTCATCGGATTCGTGACCTATTTGTTCTTCCGCACGAAAAAGTGGCGTTGAGGTGCGCAGTCGGTGCTTTTTTGGCGGACGATGCGGGGAAATTCCGGGATTTTGATTTTCTTTGTACCAAAATTCCGGGCGGTACCCGCGATTTAGCCGACATAAATCCTTGTGCCGACTGCGCGAACATTCTATTGAAAACCTCCGATGAAAAAGATTTTCTCATTTTCCCTGCTTCTCATCCTTGGCCTCGTGGCTTCCCAGATTCTTCCGGGGATGCTCGGAGAGAGCTATCCTGCATTTCGGGCCGGGGCGACGACCTTTCTTTATGTCTGTCTGTCGTTCATCATGATCAATGTCGGCCGGGAATTCGAGATCGATAAAAAACGTTGGCGCTCCTATGCCGAGGACTATTTCATCGCTATGGCTACGTCGGCTTGCGGAGTCTTTTTCCACCGCTGTGGCGCCCCCAGCCGTACCTTGGCTGCTCATCGCTCTGTACTATGTTTTCGTGTTGTTGCCGCCCGAGTTTTGGGGCAATGGCGACGCCTGGAAAGAGAATCTGTTGTTGAGCCGTTTTGCCGCTCCGACTTCGGCCGGCATCCTGTTCACGATGCTCGCGGCCCTGCGGCTCAAGCGAAGCTGGATGTATCGGAAAATTCAGGTGCTGGCGATTTTCGACGATCTGGATACCATCCTGCTGATGATACCTCTGCAAATCCTGATGATCGGTCTGCGCTGGCAGCTTTTCGTCGTCGTGGTGATCGTCTTTCTGCTGTTGTGGCTGGGGTGGAAGAAACTCAGTACGTATGAGTTGAGGCAGGATTGGTGGGCGATTCTGACCTATTCGGTCGTGGTTTTCGGTGTTACCCAACTGGTTTACCTGCTTTCCAAATATTATTTCGGCGAGGAGGGCAGTATTCATATCGAGGTGCTGCTTCCCGCTTTCGTATTGGGTATGGTGATGAAAACCAGGCATGTCGAATCTCGCGGGGAGCGGATGGCCGCTTCCGGCATTTCGTTCTTGTTCATGTTTTTGGTTGGATTGAGCATGCCGTTGTTTATCGGTATGACTGCTGCGACTGGGGAAGCTGCTTCTTCCGTGACCGGTTCGCAGCCCATGATGTCGTGGGGCGTGATCGCATTCCATGTGGTGATCGTCTCGTTGCTGTCCAACCTGGGCAAACTTTTCCCGATGTTTTTTTATCGTGATCGGAAGTTGAGCGAACGTCTGGCCCTTTCGATCGGTATGTTTACCCGCGGCGAGGTAGGGGCGGGCGTTATCTTCATTGCGCTGGGATATAGCTTGGGCGGTCCGGCACTGGTTATTTCGGTGCTGACCCTCGTGCTGAACTTGGTACTCACGGGGATCTTCGTCGTTTGGGTTAAAAAACTCGCCTTGCGGACTTACGCTCCCGAAGAGTTCGATGCCGTATCGACGATCCGTTGAAAGACGGATTTCGCCGGAATCCGTTTCTGATCTTTCACTCCGGATATAAAAGATTGCGGGAAAAAAGGTTCCCTTTCCTTGTGAATATCGAATGCAGTTGGGGGCGTGTGGGCTACGAGGTTTGATTCTGCTTTTGCCGCAGCTGTCCTTCTGACCTTGTGCAGCAACAGTGGAGGGCCGCTTTCGGAGTGGCGACAGGCTTTTTCCCTCTCCCCTTCTTATCCTGTGTTGGGAGGAAAGTCATCGGTTTATAGCGTTGCATGTATTTTTATGTTAAATATTTTTTTATTTTCATGTGATTTAAAAGTAGCTTATTATAGCCTGTTTCTTATCTCTTGAATATTTTCTTCTTCCATTTTTGCAACTCTATTGTTGCCTCAATGTAAGGACCATTTACTTTGATGAGTAAATCTTCAAATTCTTTTTTTGCCCGGAAGAAATTTACGACATCCTCGCTTTCCATGAACAGTCCGATATATTCGTCATCCTGCTTCCAAAGATACACGGGTATGTTTTTGCCCTTTGATACCATCGAGTTTATCAGAATCTTTTTAAGTTCGTCTTTACCTGTTTCTGCTTTCTTCAGGGCAGGTTTGCCATATTTCTGTCTGACAGCCTTTACCAGTTCCTTGAAGCCTGTTTTGTCCATCTTCGTTTCGCAGTTCATCGATATTAATTTGCCTTGTGCATTGGTTATCAAATTCAGTTTCCCGAAGCCGGTATCACAAAAAGTTGCTTTCTTGGTAACGAGACTGTCCATACTTATATAATGTATTAAAATCGGATATCTCTCAGAAAAAGAAACGTTCATGTTTTGTGTGTATTTCACATAGCGATAGTTTACTTCTTTGCTATTGTACTCTTCGGGATTATCGAAATCAATAAATGGAGAGCAAAAACGTTCCACATCGATGTGATAGTCCGGGTTATCCATGTTGATAATCTGTTTGTCCGATTGTGCATGGGCTGTTGCGCCGGATAAGCATAAAAAAGCTGTCAATCCAATGATATTGAGAATAAAGCCGGTTTTGACTTTCGGTGGCGGACTGTCACCCCAAGCGTTTTTTATTATAGCAATTACGTTTTTCATAATCTTTATCTGTTTTCTCCGGAAAGGAATACGATTACGAGGTATCGTTCTGATCATGAAATGCAGATATTTCGGTTCCATCGACGAATCGGAATATCCGGATTCAATTATCCGTATGCCGTAGATACGGTCAGGGCAGAGCTTTTTTATGAATAAAACCACCCGTGCAATGGTAGCACGGGGCGTTTATATTTTAGATCGCTGGCGGGATCAGAACTCCGAGGTGAAGTAAAACCTGATGTCCTTGAAGTTTTCCTGTGCCAGGGCCAGGGCATAGCTGGTGTCGGCCAGAAATACATCGCGGCCGTGCTTGTCGACGGCCATGTTCGTATGTTTGCGCCGTTTGAAGTCGGCCAGCTGCTCGGCGTTGTCGCTCTCGATCCAGCAGGCTTTGTAGATGGAGATCGGCTCCCAGCGGCAGGGGGGGGGTGTTTTTGGGCGCCGGCGGGGGTGTCTTCGGGCGACAT
>OGPE01001661.1_pt1 | contig 14022 bp, 8 predicted proteins | sample 1552881 | NCBI WGS metagenome assembly OGPE01 (sample SAMEA2580236, study PRJEB22360) | human gut metagenome | biome: human gut; feature: human-associated habitat; material: faeces | place: Denmark | collected 2008/2010 | reverse complement strand
CAAGGCCAATCCTCGCTTTAAACGGTGCCCGCCCCCCAGCCGCTGACCTTAACGGGCGGCTGGTCCGCCCGCTTCGCGACCCCTCCGATTGCCAAGCGCCGGGGAATACCATGCTCTACACTTTCTGGGTTATCACGCCAACCCCAAGGAAATGAACATGAGCATCATTAAAAGCTACGCCGCCAAAGAAGCGGGCGCCGATCTGTCGCTGTGGGAATACGATGCCGGCGAGCTGCAGCCGGAAGATGTCGAAGTTGAAGTGGAATACTGCGGGATCTGCCATTCGGACCTGTCGATGATCGACAACGAATGGGGCATGTCGAGCTACCCGCTGGTCGCCGGACACGAGGTTATTGGCCGGGTGGCGGCGCTGGGCAGCGCGGCGCAGGATAAAGGGCTGAAGATTGGCCAGAAGGTCGGTATCGGCTGGACGGCGCGCAGCTGCGGCCATTGCGACGCCTGCATCAGCGGCAACCAGATCAACTGTCTGGAAGGCTCGGTGCCGACCATTCTCAATCGCGGCGGCTTCGCCAATAAGCTGCGCGCCGACTGGCAGTGGGTGATCCCCCTGCCGGAGAGTATCGATCTGGCGTCCGCCGGCCCGATGCTGTGCGGCGGCATCACCGTCTTTAAACCGCTGCTGACCCACCACGTCACCGCCACCAGCCGCGTCGGGGTGATCGGCATCGGCGGCCTCGGCCATATCGCTATTAAGCTGCTGCGGGCGATGGGCGCGGAAGTGACCGCCTTCAGCTCCAACCCGGCGAAAGAGCAGGAAGTGCTGGCGATGGGCGCCGATCGCGTGGTCAACAGCCGCGATCCGGAAGCCTTAAAAGCGCTGGCCGGTCAGTTTGATGCCGCCGTCCACCCCGGGGCGGTGGCCCCGGACGGGCAGCCGTACTTCGAAGCCCTGGCTTACGGCGGCAACTTCCATACCGTCGGCGCGGTGATGAAGCCGTTCCCGGTGCCGGCCTTTACCCTTATCGGCGGCGACCGCAGTATCTCCGGCTCGGCGACCGGTAACCCGTCCGAACTGCGCAGGCTGATGAAGTTTGCCGGGCGCAGCAAAGTGGCCCCGACCACCGAGCTGTTCCCGATGTCGCAGATTAACGAAGCGCTGAAGCACGTTCGCGAAGGCAAAGCCCGCTACCGCGCGGTGCTGAAAGCCGACTTCTGATGGTTCTCTCCCGCCGGGCGGCCCGCTCGCCCGGCGTTTTCCCCGTCGCTTCATCAAACCGTCATCTCCCCGCCATGCCTCTGTAGTCATTGCTTCCCACAATCCGGGCTTCGATAAATGGCTGAACGAGATGCGCGTCACCATGAGAAAGACCTGGCTTCCCTGGCTGATCCTGTCGCCTTCCCTGCTGTTTTTACTGCTGTTTACCTGGTTCCCGCTGGGGCGTTCGGTGTATGACAGCCTGTTTGATACCCGCATGGCCAGCGACGGCGCACAATACGTCGGCCTGGATAACTTCGCCCGCCTGTTTGCCGATAACGTCTTCTGGCAGTCGCTGGGCAATAACCTGCTCTATATCCTGCTGACGGTGGTGCCCGGGGTGACCCTCGCCCTGCTGCTGGCGGTCGCCCTGAGCGAGAACCATCGCGTCAACCGCTGGCTGCGCACCGCCTTCTTCTTCCCGATGATTATCCCGATGGTCAGCGCCGCCGCACTGTGGCTGTTTATCTTTATGCCCGGCCTCGGCCTGCTCGACCACTATCTGGCAAAGCTGTTCGGGCCGATGAACAACAACTGGCTGGGGCGCAGCAACAGCGCGCTGCTGGCCCTGGCGCTGATCGGCGTGTGGAAGTTCGCCGGCTACTACATGCTGTTTTTCCTCGCCGGGCTGCAGAGCATTCCGGCCTCGACGCGGGAAGCGGCGCTGATGGAGGGGGCTACCCGCACGCAGGTCTTTTTTAAGGTCACGTTACCGCTGCTGCGCCCGACGCTGAGCTTTGTGATCACCACCGCGCTGATCTACTCCATCACCCAGATCGACCACGTGGCGGTGATGACCCGCGGCGGGCCGGATAACGCCACCACCGTGCTGCTCTATTACATCCAGAATCTCGCCTGGGATACCCACGACCTCGGTAAAGCCTCCGCCGCCACCTTCCTCACCCTGGCCGGGCTGTTCTCCTTCTCGCTGATTAACCTGAAACTGCTGGAGAAAGGAGCCCACTATGAGCGCTGACATCTCGCCGCTGCTGGTCCGCTCGCCCGCCGCCGCCCGTCCGCTGTGGCTGCGCCTGCGCCGCTCGTCGCCCTTTACGCTCACAGTATTAATGTGCTGCCTGGCGCTGCTGTGGGTCAGCCCGTTTATCTGGATGCTGGCGACCTCGTTCAGCGCCACCACCTTCGGCGACGATATGGCGTCGCTGCTGCCCCGCCTGCCGCTGACCCTCGATAACTTCCGCGACGCCTGGCAGAGCGCCGACTGGCTAAGCCTGTATACCAACACCCTTATCTTCACCTTCGGCACCTTCTTCGTGCAGCTGTTGACCATCACCACCGCCGGGTACGTCTTCGCCTGTCACGAGTTTCGCGGCAAGCAGACGCTGTTTCTCCTGTTCCTGGTGCAGCTGATGATCATGCCGGTAGTGATGATGGTGCCGAACATGCTGACCCTGAAAACCTTCGGCCTGCTCAACACCCTCACCGGGGTGATGATGCCCTACTTCACCTCGGCGTTCGGCGTGTTCCTGATGCGTCAGGCGTTCCTCGCCATCCCGAAAGAGCTGGAGGAGGCGGCGCTGATGGAGGGCTGCCGCTGGTGGCAGGTGCTGTTCCGCGTGCTGCTGCCGATGTCCTGGCCGTCGGTGCTGGCCTTCGCCACCGTCAGCATTACCTACCACTGGAACGAGTACCTGTGGCCGCTGATGATGCTCAACGATCCCGATAAGCAGGTGCTGACCGTCGGGCTGGTCTCCTTCGCCATGGGCGCCGAATCCGGCGGCCAGTGGGGCACCATCGGCGCCGGGACGCTGATGGTCTGCCTGCCGCTGATGCTGGCGTTCATCCTTTTTCAGAAACAGTTCCTGCGGAGCTTCGGCTTCTCCGGGATCAAATAAGGAGTGATTCATGCTGTTAGCGCACATTTCCGATACCCATTTCCGCAGCCGCGGCGAGAAGCTGTACGGCTTTATCGACGTCAATGCCGCCAATGCCGACGTGGTCTCCCAGCTTAACGCGCTGCGCGAGCGTCCGGACGCGGTGGTGGTGAGCGGGGATATCGTCAACTGCGGCCGCCCGGAGGAGTATCAGGTGGCCCGCCAGATCCTCGGCAGCCTGAACGCCAGCCCCCGCCAGCCCCTCGCCAGCCTAACCTATCCGCTGTATCTGATCCCCGGCAACCACGACGACAAAGCCCATTTTCTCGAGCATCTTCACCCGCTGTGCCCGCAGCTGGGCAACGATCCGCAAAATATGCGCTATGCGGTGGATGACTTCGCCACCCGCCTGCTGTTTATCGATTCCAGTCGCGCCGGCACGTCAAAAGGCTGGCTGACCGACGAGACCATCGGCTGGCTGGAGGCGCAGCTGTTCGAGGGCGGCGACAAACCGGCAACGGTGTTTATGCACCACCCGCCGCTGCCGCTGGGCAATGCGCAGATGGACCCGATCGCCTGCGAAAACGGCCACCGTTTGCTGGCGCTGGTGGAGCGTTTCCCGTCGCTGGCGCGCATCTTCTGCGGCCATAACCACAGCCTGACCATGACCCAGTATCGCCAGGCGCTGATCTCCACTATCCCTGGCACCGTCCATCAGGTGCCGTACTGCCACGAAGACACCCGGCCCTATTACGACCTCTCCCCGGCCTCGTGCCTGATGCACCGTCAGGTCGGCGATCAGTGGGTGAGCTACCAGCACTCGCTGGCCCACTACGCCGGGCCGTGGCTGTACGACGAAAACATCAGTTGCTCAACGGAAGAGCGCTAACCGCCATGCTCAGTCTGCAAAACATCAGTAAGCGTTTCGACGGCAAACCGGCGCTCAGCGCCCTGTCGCTGGATATTCACGAAGGCGAATTCGTGGTGCTGGTCGGCCCGTCGGGCTGCGGGAAAAGCACCCTGCTGCGCCTGCTCGCCGGGCTGGAGCCGGTCAGCGAAGGCCAAATCTGGCTGCATGATGAGAACATTACCGCCACCACGCCGCGCGAGCGCAACTTCGCGATGATCTTCCAGAATTATGCCCTGTTCCCCCATCTGTCGGTGCGCGACAACATCACCTTCGGCATGAAGGTGCGCAAGGAAGAGAAAAGCAGCTGGCAGCCGCGGGTGGACAAAGTGGCGCAGATGCTGCAGCTGGAGGCGCTGCTCGACCGCAAACCGGCGAAGCTCTCCGGCGGCCAGCGCCAGCGGGTGGCGATGGCCCGGGCGATCGTGCGCAATCCGCGGCTGTTCCTGATGGACGAGCCGCTCTCCAACCTCGACGCCCGCCTGCGCAGCGAAGTGCGCGACAGCATTATGGCCCTCCACCAGCAGCTGAAAACCAGCACGATCTATGTGACCCACGACCAGACCGAGGCGATGTCGATGGCCGACCGCATCGTGGTGATGAACGGCGGCCACGTACAGCAGGTCGGGCGCCCGGAGTATCTGTACGCCAACCCGGCCAACCTGTTCGTCGCCGGGTTTATCGGTTCGCCGGCGATGAACCTGCTGTCGCAGCCCTGCGCCAACGGTGAAGTACTGTTGGGAGAACAGCGCCATCCGCTGCCGCCGCGCCACCGGGATCAGACCCGCGTCTGGCTGGGCGTTCGCCCGGAACATATTACCGACCGCGTGGAGGAGGGCCATCTGCGCCTGCCGGCCACCGTTCTGCAACGAGAACTGATGGGGGCCGATTATCTGCTCCACGTCAGCACCCCGATCGGCACCCTGCGCTTTAGCCGCCGCCACCGCGGCACGGTGCCGGAGAAAGGCGAGTCGCTACTGGTCGGCTTCTCGCCTGCCGATGTGCATCTTTTTCATGCTGAGACCCAGCATAATTTAGCGCCGGTACATCAGGCGTAATTGTTGCAGTCAGTTTGGACGCGGACAGCGCGGAAGAACCGGAGCGTACACGTAGTACGTGAGGATTCTGAGCACTGCCCAGGGCCAAACTGGCAAATAAAATAGCCTGTGGACAGGTGCTTACTGATGGAGACAGATCATGTTTAAACCTCTTACGCTAGTCGCGGTTGGCCTCAGCCTTGCCCTGAGCGGCGCGGCGCTGGCGAAAGAAAAAATAGACTTCATGTTCCCGGCGCCGGTGGACGGCAAGCTGACCATGGAGATGACCCGCGTCATTAAGCAATTCAACGACTCGCAGCAGGATGTCGAAGTGCGCGGCATCTTCACCGGCAACTACGACACCACCAAGATCAAAGCCGAATCCGCACAGAAGGCCGGGCAGCCGCCGGCGCTGGTGATCATGTCCGCTAACTTCACCACCGATCTGGCGCTGAAGGATGAGATCCTGCCGATGGACGAGCTGTTTAAATATGGCGATCAAAAGGCCGGCGATTTTCTGCAAAAGGAATTCTGGCCCGCGATGCATAAGAACGCCCAGGTGATGGGCACCACCTATGCGATCCCGTTCCATAACTCGACGCCGATCCTCTACTACAACAAGACGATGTTCGATCAGGCCGGGATCAAACAGCCGCCGCAGACCTGGGCCGAGCTGCTGGCTGATGCCAAAAAGCTGACCGACGAGAGCAAAGGCCAGTGGGGGATCATGCTGCCGTCGACCAACGACGACTACGGCGGCTGGATCTTCTCGGCGCTGGTACGCGCCAACGGCGGGAAATACTTTAACGAAGACTATCCTGGCGAGGTCTATTACAACTCGCCGACCGCCATCGGCGCCCTGCGCTTCTGGCAGGATCTGATCTACAAGGACAAGGTGATGCCGTCCGGGGTGCTGAACTCGAAGCAGATCAGCGCCGCGTTCTTCTCCGGCAAGCTCGGGATGGCGATGCTCAGCACCGGCGCGCTGGGCTTTATGCGCGAGAACAGCAAAGACTTTGAGCTTGGAGTGGCGATGCTGCCGGCCAAAGAGCAGCGTGCGGTGCCGATCGGCGGCGCCAGCCTGGTGAGCTTTAAAGGCATCAACGAGGCGCAGAAGAAAGCGGCGTATCAGTTCCTGACCTATCTGGTGAGCCCCGAGGTGAACGGCGCGTGGAGCCGCTTCACCGGCTACTTCTCGCCGCGCAAGGCGTCATACGATATGCCGGAGATGAAGGCCTATCTGCAGCAGGATCCGCGGGCGGCGATCGCGCTTGAGCAGCTGAAGTACGCCCATCCGTGGTACTCCACCTGGGAGACCGTGGCGGTGCGTAAGGCGATGGAGAACCAGCTGGCGGCGGTGGTCAATGATGCCAAAGTGACGCCGGAAGCGGCGGTTCAGGCGGCGCAGAAGGAAGCCGACGCGCTGATGAAACCTTATGTGGATAAGACCGCGCTGGCGGAAGTGAAGTGACGCTTTACCCGTCATCGTCACCCTCACCCTGGCCCTCTCCCTGAGGGAGAGGGGACGGTACGGCGCCGTGGTTGAGCCCTGAGTCCGGGAGAGGGGACGGTACGGCGCCGTGGTTGAGCCCTGAGTCCGGGAGAGGGGACTGTCCGGCGCCGTGGTTGAGCCCTGGGCCCGGGAGAGGGAACTGTCCGGCGCCGTGGTTAAGCCCTGAGTCCGGTTGTGAAAGGAAAAAAAGCAGGCCATACCCGGTATGGCCTGAAAATGTCACAACGATTAGATCCCTGCCGTTTCGCGGATATATTTGCGCGCTTTGACGGCGTATTCGAAAGGATTGGCCAGGGCAGGATCCTGCTCGGCTTCCACCACCATCCAGCCTTTATAGCCAAAGTCGTCCAGCAGCTTGAACACCGGACGGAAATCGATCACCCCGTCGCCCGGGACGGTGAAGGTGCCTTTTTTCACGCCGTCGAGGAACGACAGGCCGTCGCGGCGCACCTGGTCGATCACTGGCGGACGGACGTCTTTCAGGTGAACGTGGTTGATGCGCGGCAGATACTTTTTGAGGATCGCCAGCATCGGCGCTTCGCCGCCTTCGGAATACCAGGCATGGCCGGTATCGAACAGCAGGAAGACGCGCTCGTCCACCAGCGACATAAATTTGTCGATTTCCGCGGTGGTCTGAATGCCGGTGCCCATGTGGTGGTGCAGACAGACCTGCATCCCCTTCTCCGCCGCCAGGCGGCCGAGGGTGTTATAGCCTTCCGCTACCCGCTGCCACTCTTCGTCGCTGAAGCACGGCTTCGCATCGCCGAGGATCGGTTTATCCAGCCCCTGGATGCTGCCGCTCTGCTCGGAGCAGCCAATCACTTTCGCCCCCATCGCATGAAGGAAGTTCATGTGATTGACGAATTCATCAATGGTTTTTTCCCGCTGGCCGTTGGCGAAGAAGGTGCTGAACCAGGCGTTGCAGATCTGAATGCCGCGGATATCCAGCATCGGCTTGAGAACCGCCGGGTCGCGCGGATATTTGCTGCCGACTTCGCTGCCGGTAAAGCCGGCCAGCGCCATTTCGCTGACGATCTGCTGGAAGGTGTTTTCGCTGCCGAGCTCCGGCATATCATCGTTAGTCCAGCCGATCGGGGCGATAGCCAGTTTGACGTTATCTTTGTTCATAGTAGGGCTCCTGCCGCTGCGCCTTAGCGGCGCAGCAATTCACGTTCAATAAGTTCACGGGTTTCCACTGCCTGGTATTTCATTTTTTCCGGGTAGCCAAACAGCGAGGTGGCGACAATCGGCTCCCCGCCGACCTTGAAGGTCTGCTCGGCGAATTTCATTTCGCGCAGGGTGCGGAACAGCGCGTCGAAATCCACATCCCCTTCCCCGACGCCTACGTGCTGATGCACCACGGCATCCACGCCCGGCGGGTTAACGATATAGCGGCAATGTTTCGTATGGTTGCGGGTATCCGCAATCAGGACATGGGAGAGATCGCTCCCGGCATAGCGCAGCATGCTCGCCACGTCGCCGACGCCTTTGTCGTAGAAAAAGGTGTGCGGCACGCTGTAGACGTACTTCACGTTATCGCTGCGGAACGACTTCACAATATCGACGGTTTCATTGTTCTCTTCGCAGAAATCCCAGGGATGCGCCTGGATCTCCACGCGGATGCCTTCCCGCTCAAAAATTGGCAACAGCTCTTCCATTGAGCGATAGAACATTTCATCGCAGATTTCGGGCTGATTCGGATCGCCGGAGAACTCGGTGTTGATCACCTGAACGCCCATCTCCACCGCAATTTCCACCAGCCGTTTCCAGTTTTTCACCGCCGCCTGACGGCGCAGTTCGTCCGGGCCAGACCAGCGGTAGACGCAGATAAACGACGACAGCTCAAGGCCGGTATCGCGCAGCGCCTGCTTGTACTCCGCCATGATCTCCCGGCTGGCGCGCGGGTGCTTGTAGAACGGGTTAATCTGCGGGTGCGGCGACTGTTCAATGTACTTGTAGCCCCACTCCGCTACCTGATGGACCATGCGGGTGATCCCGAGGTCCTTAATGACATCCACATCAAAGGCAATTTTCATCGTCGTTACCTGTGCAAAGAAGTTCCGTCAGCAAAACGCGCTTAACGTTTGTAGAATGCCGGGCACTCAGGCAGCGTCACCTCAACCGGCTCGCTGGTTCCCTGCGCTTTAATGCAGGCATCCGCCGCCACCGACGCCGCGTAGCCGTCCCAGGCCGACGGGCCGTGCAGCTGGCCAGCTTTGACGTCGTTGATAAAGGCCTGCAGCTCGACGTCGTAGGCTTTGATAAAGCGGTCTTTCCAGTCGGTCAGAATGGCGGTCGACAGACTGGCGGACTTGCGCATCTGGACGGCAGACGGCTCCGGCAGACGGGCAATCCCGGTTTCGCCGACCACTTCGCACTGGATGTCATACCCGTACTGGCAGTTCACAAACACTTCGACGTCGATCAGGGTGCCTTTTTTGGTTTCAAAGGAGACGATCTGCGGATCTTTCAGGCGCGCATGGGTGTGCGAGGTGGAGCGCGGGAAGCGCACCTGTACGGAACGGTAGTCATCGTTCAGCAGCCAGCGCAGCACGTCCAGCTCGTGGATCAGGGTGTTGGTGATCGCCATATCGGTGGTGTAGTTCTCGCCGACCGACTGGTTGCGGTGGGCGCAGCGCAGCATCAGCGGCGCGCCGATATCGCCATCGTCGATCACTTTTTTCAGCGCCAGATAGCCTTCGTCGTATGGGCGCATAAAGCCAACCTGCACCAGGCGACGGCCGGCCTTCATTTCAGCATCGACGATGCGGCGGCAGCCTTCCGCAGACATCGCCAGCGGTTTTTCGCAGAACACCGGCTTACCAGCGGCGATGGCAGCCAGGGTGTACTCTTCGTGGGTCGGGTCCCAGGAGGTGACCAGGATGGCATCGACATCGCTGGCGTTAATCACGTCGTGGCCGTCGGCGTAGACTTCCGCCTGCACGCCCGGCAGCGCGACCGCCGCACGGGCGTTGTCGGCATTGATATCAGACACCGCCACAACGGTGGCGCCCTGCAGAACCTGGGTGCAGCGACGGATGTGTTCTTTACCGATAGCGCCAGCGCCGATGACACCTAATTTGAGCGACATAATGGTTTTCTCCGTAAGTCTGTAGGATTCAGGGTAGAGGTTCGTTTTAGTAATCACGCGCCTGGGCGCGCTTTTCATTAATCATTTGCGCCACCTTGCGGATCCGCTCTGAGAGCGCCGTCTGGGCGACTCCGACGTTCCACCAGCTGCCGTATTTGTGCACCATGGTCTTCGGCAGCACTTTAATATCAATCAGGGTGCTGACCGTTTCGCGACGGGCGGCGTCCAGTGCGTAGCGCAGTTCGTCCAGGGTGGTGACGCGCCAGGTTTTGCAGCCGTAGCCGGCGGCGATGGTGGCGAAGTCCACCGGCACCAGGCCGCCCTGCAGCTGGCCGGTTTCCGGCTGGCGGTAGCGGAACTCGGTGCCGAAGCTGTCCATCCCGTGCTCCATCTGCAGGTTGTTGATGCAGCCGTTGGCCATGTTGTCGAACAGCACGACGTTGATCTTCGCCCGCTCCTGCAGGGAGGTGACCAGCTCAGAGTGCAGCATCATGAAGGAGCCATCGCCGACCAGGGAGTAGACTTCGCTCTGCGGCTGCGCCAGCTTCACGCCCAGCGCGGCGTTGACTTCGTATCCCATGCAGGAGTAGCCGTACTCCACGTGGTAGGTGTTTTCCGCGCGGTTGCGCCAGACGCGCTGCAGATCGCCTGGCAGGCTGCCCGCCGCCGCGACGATCACCGCCTCGGCCGGCAGCGTTTCATTCAGTACCCCAAGGACGCTGCTCTGGGTCAGGGTGGAGTCGGTGATCTGGCGGAACTCGCGATACACCGATTCACGATCGAGGTGATCGTCGATCTCCGGCACAAAGGATTTTTCCTGCCACACCGCCTGGTAGACGCGCTGGGTCTCTTTTAACTGACGGCTCTGTACGCTCTCGATCTGCGCGCCCCAGCCGGCCTGCCAGCCGCTGTCCGCCAGCGCCGCGTCGAGGGCGGTCATCGCTTCCCGGGCGTCCGCCAGCATGGCAATGCCGTCCAGCTTCCAGGCGTCGAAGTTGCTGACGTTAATATTCAGGAAACGCACCTCCGGGTGCTGGAAAATCCATTTCGAGGCGGTGGTAAAATCGCTGAAACGGGTGCCGACGCCGATCACCAGGTCGGCCTCTTTCGCCAGCAGGTTCGCCGCCAGACAGCCCGTCTCGCCGACGCCGCCGACGTTCAGGGGGTGAGACGAGACCACCGTCCCCTTCCCGGCCTGGGTTTCGGCGAAGGGCACCCCGTAGCGCTCGGCGAAACGGGACAGCGCTTCGCCCGCGCCGGAGTATTTCACCCCGCCGCCGCAAACGATCAGCGGTTTACGGCTGGCTTTGATGGCCGCGACGGCGTCCGCCAGCTGCGCGGCGCTGGCCGGGCGGCGGTCGAGACGGTGCACGCGGCGCGCAAAGAAGGATTCCGGGTAGTCCCAGGCTTCGCCCTGCACATCCTGCGGCAGGCACAGCGTCACCGCGCCGGTTTCCGCAGGGTCGGTCAGGACGCGCATGGCGTTGATGCAGGCGCTCATCAGCTGTTCCGGGCGGGTAATACGGTCCCAGTATTTGCTGACTGCGCGGAAAGCGTCATTGGTGCTGATGCTGAGATCGTAGCTCTGTTCAATCTGCTGGAGCACCGGGTCCGGCTGGCGGGTGGCGAAGACATCGCCCGGCAGCAACAGCAGCGGAATGCGGTTGGCGCTGGCGGTGCCGGCGGCGGTGATCATGTTGGCCGCTCCCGGACCGATGGAGGAGGTGCAGGCGATAATCTGCCGGCGCAGGGCCTGGCGGGCAAAACCGGTGGCCGCGTGGGCCATCCCCTGCTCGTTACGCCCCTGATAGACGCGCATATCGCCGCTGTCCTGCTCCAGCGCCTGCCCCAGCCCCAGGACGTTGCCATGGCCGAAAATCGCGAAAATGCCTTTCACGAATTTCAGCTCTACGCCATCCACTTCCAGGTACTGGTTATCGAGGAACTTCACCAGCGCCTGCGCCGTTGTCAGTCTCAGTTTGCCCATGATGCACAATCCTTATTGTTCAGTATTTGTGTGTGGCGTCGCGCCGATGCCGCCGGGGCCGTCGTTCACGTCACTGGAATACCTGTGGATTATAGGCAAACATTTTTTTCATTAAATACAAATACAGAAGAAATATTTCATTTTGCGAGAGGGATCAAACTCTCTACCCATTTCATACGTTTCACTTACATTCCAGACACGTTTTCGGACCCTTTTTTGCCGCGCCACACGACAATATCCCCTTAAAAATCATAGGTAAAGAAACCGCTTCCGGCGTTTCACTTTCCCCTGGGGCGACAGAGGGGCCGATCCACGCTCACGCGAGGCTCAGTGCGGCAGAGTGGTAGATCCCTCACACTTTTGGTTTTTTAATTTCGAACGAGTTTGCAAATGAAATATTTATTTCTCAAACTAAGGGTAACCAATAACCCTCAGGCTGTTCACGGAGTCGACGTCGGGATCCCGACCCTTCCAGGCAGCAGACACCAAAAAGGAAATCCTAGCTATGAATGCAGCAGTAAAGCGGCTCGACGTCATCTGTATAGGTCGGGTGGCCGTCGACCTCTATGCCCAGCAGATCGGTTCGCGGCTAGAAGACGTTGCCAGTTTCGCGAAATATCTGGGCGGCTCCTCCGGCAACGTGGCCTTTGGCACCGCGATTCAGGGGCTGAAATCGGCCATGTTGGCGCGCGTTGGCGATGAACACAACGGCCGTTTTCTGCGTGAAACGCTCAACCGCGCCGGGGTGGATACGGAGTATCTGATCACCGACAAATCCCGCCTGACCGCGCTGGTGATGCTGGGGATTAAGGATCAGGAGACCTTCCCTCTGATTTTCTACCGCGATAACTGCGCCGATATGGCCTTAACGCCTGACGACATCAGCGAGGAGTATATTGCCTCCTCCCGGGCGCTGGCGGTGACCGGCACCCACCTGTCGCACGCCAACACCCGCGCCGCGGTGCTGAAGGCGCTGGAATACGCCCGCCGTCACGGCCTGCGTACCGCGCTGGATATCGATTACCGTCCGGTGCTGTGGGGGCTCACCTCGCTCGGCGATGGCGAAACCCGTTTCATTGAGTCCGGGCCGGTCACCAGCCAGCTGCAGGAAGTGCTGCATCTGTTCGATTTGGTGGTGGGAACCGAAGAAGAGTTTCATATTGCCGGGGGCAGCACCGATACCCTGACCGCGCTGAAAAATGTGCGCAATGCCACCAAAGCCACCCTCGTCTGCAAGCGCGGGCCGATGGGCTGCGTGGTGCTGGAAGGCGACATCCCGGACAGCTGGGACCAGGTGCCGCTACAGCAGGGCGTGCGCGTGGAGGTTCTCAACGTGCTGGGCGCCGGGGATGCCTTTATGTCGGGTCTGCTGCGCGGCTGGCTCAACGACGAAGGCTGGGAGCAGGCTTGCCGTTACGCCAACGCCTGCGGGGCGCTGGTGGTCTCCCGCCACGGCTGCGCGCCAGCGATGCCCACCAAAGTCGAACTCGATGACTACCTGCTGCGCGCCGAATCGGTGCCGCGCCCGGACGTCGACGAGCGCCTCAACCACCTGCACCGGGTCACCAGCCGCCGTCAGCAGTGGCCGGAGCTGTGCATTTTCGCCTTCGACCATCGCAAACAGCTGGCCGACCTGGCACGGGAGACCGGGCGCGATGAAGCCTGCATTCCGCAGCTCAAGCTGTTGTTGTTAGCCGCGGCCGAAGCGGCGGCGCAGGAGGCGGGTCTCGATCAGCGCAGCGGCATTCTGGCCGACGGCACCTACGGCCAGCGTGCGCTGAACGCCATTACCGGCAAGGGCTGGTGGATTGGGCGCCCCATCGAGCTGCCCAGCTCGCGACCGCTGCGTCTGGAGCATGGCAACATCGGCTCGCAGCTGATCGACTGGCCGCTGGAGCATGTCGTCAAATGCCTGGTCTTCTATCATCCTGCCGACCCGGCGGCGCTGCGTGCAGAGCAGGACGCCCTGCTGCTGGAGGTGTGGCAGGCCTGTAACAAGTCAGGCCATGAGCTGCTGCTGGAGGTGATCCTGCCGGAAAATGGTCCGGACAAAGACGAGCGCCATTACCACACCATGCTGGAACACTTCTATCAGCTGGGGATCAAGCCGGACTGGTGGAAGCTGCCGCCGCTCTCCAGCGCCAGCTGGCAGCAGATCACCGCCCTTATCGAGCGCGAAGATCCGTGGAGCCGCGGGATCCTGATCCTCGGCCTCGACGCGCCTTCCGACAAACTGCGCGCCGGTTTCGCCGAGGCGGCCGCACACCCGATGATCAAAGGTTTCGCCGTTGGGCGCACCATCTTTGGCCAGCCGTCGCGGCGCTGGATGCAGGGTGAGCTCAGCGATGAGGCCCTGATAGAGGAAGTGAAACGCAACTACCTGACGCTTATTGGCTAAATGCGCGGAGCGCCCCCCTGGTCCCCCTCCGGATATAGCGG
>OGPE01001658.1_pt1 | contig 14028 bp, 10 predicted proteins | sample 1552881 | NCBI WGS metagenome assembly OGPE01 (sample SAMEA2580236, study PRJEB22360) | human gut metagenome | biome: human gut; feature: human-associated habitat; material: faeces | place: Denmark | collected 2008/2010 | reverse complement strand
TACCATCGGTAGTGCGATCCAAACCCCCCCCCCCCGCCCCCCGCCGCCATACCTTCGGCAGTAGCGGCGTATTGGTGCGGCCCCTCGACCTAAAGATCTGCGACATGGACGGCAACGTACTTCCTCCGGGGGAGAAAGGCGAGATCGTCATCCGGGGAGAGAACGTGATGGCCGGCTACTGGAAGAACCCGGCATCGACGGCCGATACCGTAAAGGAGGGTTGGCTGTACACCGGGGATATGGGATATATGCGTGACGGGCTTCTTTATGTGTTGGGGCGTTTCAAGAGCCTGCTGATCGGAAGCGACGGGGAGAAATACAGTCCGGAGGGTATAGAGGAAGCCTTGGTAGAGCATTCCTCTTGCATCGACCAGCTGATCCTGTACAATAACCAGAGTCCGTACACGACCGCCCTGTTGGTCCCTAACAAAGAACGGTTGAGGAAGCATCTGGCCCACCAGAATCTGGACCTCACGAGCGATCAAGGCCGGGAAGAGGCCATCCGTATCATCCAGCGCCAGATCGACCGTTTCCGCAAGGGAGGCGACCTGTCTAGTATGTTCCCGGACCGTTGGTTGCCGACCACCTTCGCCATCCTCCCCGAGCCTTTCACCGAGCAAAACGGCATGGTAAACAGCACCATGAAGATCGTCCGGGGCAAGGTAGAGAAAGCCTACGTCGCCCGTATCGCCCAGCTCTATACCCCCGAGGGGAAGAACCCGCTGAACAAGTGGAACAAGGAGGCGTTGTAGAGACGCGGCGTGCTCGCCTACTCCATGCGTCCCCGAGAAGGCTCCCTAAGCACGAAGCAGTATTACAACCCGGAATATTATCCGTTCTTGGTTCCTACGTTAGATGACAATGGCAAGCAGATCGGGGATCTGGTACAGCCCGAGGGCGGCACGCGTATCATCGTGATCAAGAAGAAATGATTTATCGGCGAGGCCCGGCCACCAAGGTTGGGCCTCGCATTTTTTACAGATTTGACCTCGCGCCCGATATAAGTCCCATTTCAAATTTGAAATTCCACCTCGCACCCGATGTAAGCCCAGTCTCAAAATTGAAATTCCGTTTCACACCCAATGTAAGCCCCATTTCAAAATTGAAATTCCACCTCGCGTCCAATGCAAGCCCAGTTTCAAAATTGAAATTCCGTTTCGCACCCAATGTAGGCCCCATTTCAAAATTGAAATTCCATTTCATGCCCGATGTAAGCCCGAATATATGAAAAATGCGATAGGTTTTGGTGGCTGGATCCCAAAATTATCATACCTTTAGCACTGTAAAACGGATCTAGCGATCCTCCTAAAATTTTCAGATATGGAAAAAATAACCAAGGTGAATATTATTTATTTACAGAGATTGAACAACGCCGAGTACCGAACCTTCATGGCCCGCTACGGGAACCTGCTCGCGGGTGGCGGAGGCGACTCGGAATCTCCCGACGAGATCAGCTTCGACCCGAACGACCCGCTGGGCATCCCCCAAGAACTTCGTACGGCCTTCGCCACCGATTTCGCCCTGTTGACCGACGCCGTGAACCAATCCTCGGCCAGCGAGGAGACCGCGCAGATGTCCGCCCTCGACAAGGAGAGGGATGATCTCTTGATCTTCATTACTTCCACTATTACCCAAATGACGAAAAGCCCGCTGGCGGCGCAACGCACGGCGGCCGAGAAGCTATACCTTCCCGTGAAGCCCTACATCGGAGCCGCACGCCTCGCCAACTTGCAGGAGACGGCCGCCATCGAGGGCTTGCTGGTAGACCTCGACAAGGCCGGGATGCCCGAGGCGCTGGCGGCGATCAACCTCACCGAAGTAGTAGCAGCGCTGAAAGAGAAGAACAAGCAATACGCCACGCTCACCGAGCAACGCGCCAACGCCAAGGCGGACGACCCCGTAGAGAGCGCCAAGAAAATCCGCCTACGCATGGACGAGGAATACGACGAGATGTCCACCTACGCCTTCGCACAAAGCGTGGTGAAGCCCACTCAAGAGACCGCCGCCTTCATCAGCCGCCTCAACGCGCTGGTCGACGAGACGAACGCCCTCTACAACCAACGCATAGCGCAGGCGAGGGCCGCAGCCGCCAAGAAACAAGAAGGCGACAAGCCCGCTACCGACAGCGACTCGCCATCAGAGATATAAAATAATGAAGATCTTTTTCGTTAAATAATGAAGCTCGCGTTTTCTACCGCCGGGTTTCCCATCGAGCGGTGGGAAACCCGGTGATTAATGATTATTAATAGCCTCTCCCCCCTCCCTCCCACGAAAAAAACATACCTTTGCCAACAGTATTATCCGTGAAGGAATAACGAGACATTTACATGATAAGATCTATTCGCTATATCACTTTGCTAGTCCTGTTACAATTCGTGACCGGCATTTCCGTCCTATACGCCCAGAGCATAACTTCCGCGTCCGGAATCGTGAGAGACTCCGTAAGCGGGGAACCCCTATCCTACGTATCCGTCATGTTCGAGAACTCGACGATCGGGGCGATGACCGACGATGACGGGGCTTTCAGCCTCCAGAATGACAAAGGGCTTACCCGGCTGGTCGTATCCTCGCTTGGATATGACAATAAGGTCGTAAACCTAAAGGCGGGGCAAAAGAACAACGCCCTCAACGTGCTCCTCCGGCCTACCTCGTTCGAGATTGCCGAGGTAGTCGTCAAGCCTAAACGTGAGAAATATTCCCGCAAGGACAATCCCGCCGTGGAACTGATCAAGAAAGTCATAGAGCATAAGAACGACAACCGCATCGAGGCGAAGGACGAGTACCAAAGCGAGGTGTACGAGAAGCTCAGCATGTCGCTGGACGACTTCAACCCCAATCTCGAGAAGAATAAGTTCCTGAAGAAATTCAAGTTCATCAAGAACTATCTGGATACCTCGGAGTTCAACGGGAAACCGATCCTGACGATCTCCGTCCGTGAGACGATCTCCGACCAATACTACCGCAAACATCCCAAGGCGGAGAAGACGATCACCAAGGCCAAACGCCAGCAGGGTATCGACAAGACCTTGGACGATGGGGGCGCCATCACCGCCAACCTTGAGGAGATATTCAAGGGCGTCAATATCTTCGACAACAATATCAATATCTTGTTGAACCGTTTCGTGAGCCCGCTGTCTTCCACGCTGGCCGTCTCCTATTACAAATATTATATCATGGATACGGTGGACGTTGCCGGAGATAAATGTGTGGATCTCGCCTTCGTGCCCGTAAACAGCCAGAGTTACGGCTTCACGGGCCGCTTGTACATCACGCTGGACGGTAATTACGCCGTCAAGAAATTCCTCTTGAACACCCCGGCGAACATCAACCTCAACTGGGTGGACAAGCTCCGGATCGAGCAAGAGTTCAAGCGGATGCCGGATAGCACTTGGGTGCTCGCCAACGAGAATACCTACGTTAATTTCTATATCGTAAAAGGGGCGCAACAGCTCTATGCCCACCAGCTAAGGAATTTCGATAAGTATCAGTTCGACGTGCAGAACGCCGACTCGATCTTCGGTCTTCTCGGCCCGATCCATGAGTTGCCCGAAGCCACCGCCCAGACCGACACCTTCTGGATACACAACCGCCATGTCCCCTTGAAAGAGAAAGAGAGCGCCTTGGACGACTTGCTGGCGCAACTCCGCAAGGTACCGGCTTTCAACGTGATCATCAAGACCGCCGAGATATTGATCACCGGTTATATCCCGACCACGGCGGACAAGGATAAGAGCAAGTTCGATTTCGGACCGATGAACACCACTTTCAGCGCCAACCATCTGGAGGGCTTCCGCATGCGTGTGGGAGGTATGACGACGGCAAACCTCAACCCGCACTGGTTCGGTAGCGGTTATCTGGCCTATGGCGTAAACGACCGTAAGCTAAAGTATAACGCCAAGCTGACGTATAGCGTGAACAAGAAGAAATATCACGAGGGAGAAAGCCCGGTGAACAACATCTCCGCGATCCAAGAGTACGACGTATATACGCCCGGTCAGGACTTCCTCTTCACCAGCAAGGATAATATGTTCGTGGCATGGAAGGTGGGCGAGCCCGTCACCATGATGCAATACATCCGCAAGACCATGCTCCAGTACCAGAAGGAATGGCTGAATGGCCTGACCCTTACCACTTGGGCGCGGAACGAGAACAACGAGGCGGCCGGAACGCTCCGCTACGACCGTTACAACGCCGACGGGACATTGACGAACCTAAAGAGTTTCACCAACACGGAGCTAGGGGCCCAGCTTCGTTTCGCCCCGGGCGAGCGTGCCTATAACGGACGAGAGGGTAAGAACTCGCTTTTCAACCTCTCGAAAGACGCTCCCGTATTCAAGCTATCCCATCAGATGGGATTGAAGAACGTGTTGGGGGGCGACTTCAACTACAACCATACGGAGATCAGCGCCGAGAAACGGATCTGGCTCTCTTCCTTCGGACATATCGACGCCTTGGTGACGGCGGGCAAGGTATGGGACAAGGTCCCTTTCCCCTTGCTCATCATGCCGAATACCAACCAGTCCATCACGATCCAGCCGCAAGCCTTCAACATGATGCGTGCGCTGGAGTTCGTAAGCGACCAGTATGTTTCGTTCTACTTCACGTATTATATGAAGGGATGGATCTTAAACCGTATTCCCGGCGTGAAGTGGCTACGTTTGCGTGAGGTGATATCGTTCAGCGGTTTCTACGGAGGACTGACCGATAAGAATAACCCGGCCTTGGACCCGACGGGACTATACCGCTTCCCCGAGGGAACCTCGCCGATGGGCCGTACGCCTTACCTAGAGGCCAGCGTAGGTCTGGAGAACATCTTCAAGATATTACGGATCGATTATTACCGCCGGTTGACGTATCTGGACCAACCGAATATCAAGAAGGGGGGCGTGCGTATAGCGCTGCGGTTCTCCTTCTAAGAGTTGACAGTTGAGAATTGACAGTTGACAGTTAAATGTAGGAGAGATAAGAAAATGGGGGAGTTGGAACGCAGACCGAACGCATGGGCGTTGACGCCGCTGGTGGTATTCTTATTGACTTATTTGGTGGTGTCTATCGTGGCGGGGGATTTCTATAAGATGCCGATAACGGTAGCCTTCGTCATCTCCTCGATCGTAGCGATAGCGATCTCCAAGGGAGGCAAATTAAGCAACCGTATCGAGCAGTTCTGCCGGGGGGCGGCCAACAGCAATATCATGCTGATGGTATTGATCTTCATCCTCGCCGGGGCCTTCGCCCAGACTGCCAAGGCGATGGGTGCCGTAGACGCTACCGTGAATCTGGCGATGTCCATCCTGCCCGGTAACCTGTTGGCGGCCGGAATCTTCCTAGCCGCTTGCTTCATATCCATCTCGGTAGGTACGTCGGTGGGCACGATCGTGGCCTTGGCCCCGGTAGCCGTCGGTATAGCGGACAAGACGGGGATGCCGGACGCCCTTATGCTGGGTGTCGTGGTAAGCGGCGCCATGTTCGGCGATAACCTGTCGTTCATATCCGATACGACCATCGTAGCTACCCGCACGCAGGGTTGCCAGATGTCCGATAAGTTCAAGGTGAATATCCGTATCGCCCTCCCGATAGCGATCCTGACCGGATTGATATACGTGCTGGTGGGAAGCGGCGTGGAGAACGCTTACGCTCCGGCCCCGATCGAATGGGTCAAGGTGATCCCTTATCTGGTGGTATTGGTAACCGCCGTTTGCGGGATCAATGTCATGCTGGTGCTATTCATCGGGATCGTCCTGTCCGGTATAGTAGGTCTGTGGACCGGTAGCTTTGATATCTGGGGCTGGAACGCCTCCATGGGATTAGGTATCACCAATATGGGCGAGCTGATTATCGTGACGCTTCTGGCAGGAGGCATGTTGGAGATGATCCGTTATAACGGGGGTATCGACTGGATCATCCGCAAGCTTACCTCCCGCATCCATTCCTCCAAGGGGGCCGAGATGAGCATAGCGGCCTTGGTGAGCTTCGCCAACCTCTGCACGGCCAACAATACGATCGCCCTCATCATGGCCGGCCCGATCGCCAAGGATATAGCGGACCGGTTCAAGATAGATCCCCGCCGCAGCGCCAGCCTATTGGATATCTTCTCTTGCTTCGTACAGGGAATCATCCCCTACGGCGCCCAGATGTTGATGGCCGCCGGACTCGGGCATGTCTCCCCTATCGAGATCATGCAATATCTTTACTACCCGTATCTATTGGGGGCAGGCGCCTTATTGGCGATCTTATTCAATTATCCGAGGAAATATACGGTAAATTAAATGGATAAACATTATCTTTGCTCACAGTACTCATTTAAAGAATAAGGAGGATCCGTATGACAACTATGGAATTAAGGGCAGACATCTTCGAGAATCTTAATTTCCTGCTAGATAACGAAGAGGCGATGACACAGCTGAAAAAATATCTGTGCCAGCTGCGAAATAAAGTCGAACGGGACAGCCCTTGTAAATATGACGTTGACGAATTGACACAACGTGTACGCCAAGGTGTACAAGATGCCCGCCAAGGCCTAGGACAAAGTCACGACGACCTAGTAAAAGAAGCCGAAGCATGGTAAAAATAAAATGGCAGAAAAATGCCAAGCAAGATTTATTTGACATCTGCAAATATTACCGTTCGGTAAAGCATAGTCCCCAAACTGCCGACAATATAAAGAAGGCCCTGTTTGATGCCGCACGTACACTGGAAATGTTCCCGGATCAAGGAGCGAGAGAACCGGCGTTGACGGATAATGAGGTTTGTTTCAGATACCTTGTTGTCAAACACCATTATAAATTAATTTACTTCCACGAGAAAGATACCTGTCATATCGTTGCGGTTTGGGATTGCCGTAATAATCCCACACTATTACAAGATAAGCTTGGAGAAGAATAAATAAGACGTACAGATCCTCTATGTGAAAACACAATAGTATTCAAAGCAAAAAGACTATTGTGTCCGGGATTGAATACTATTGTGTTCGCTGATGAATACTACTGTGTTCAGGTGGGAACACGGTAGTGTTTGGGAGCGATGGGAATACCGCTGTCGGATTAGCCGAACAAATCCAGCGTAAGCTGCTTCTTCGCGGCTTCCAGTTTACGAAGATGCCGCTTGCCTTGAGGGGTGACGATCTCCATCTTATCGAAACGGGTACGTATCACCGTAGTCACGGTATAGCTCACGTTGACCACCTCTCCTAGCTCCGACAGACGGCGGGCGATCTCCAAGACGCAATCGATGCACATGCCGCTCGTGAACGAGATCTTGTCCTCGAACATCTGTTTCTTGAAATCCTCATCTTGCATATAGAAATCGATCGTCTCGCCTCCCTTGTTGTAGATACCTTTCCACCGATACTTACTGTCTTTCAGTACCGGCGAGATGATCTCTATCGTGGCCTTATTATCCTTGACCGTAGGCAGATCGTCGCTACGCAAGATAAAATAATCGAACTGGTCCCGCTTCACCTCCAGCGAACCGGAACGGCTACGATCCTTCTCGTTCAACTCACGTACCGAGATTTTCGTCACCTTCGGATACCCTTTCAAAGCCTCGTAGAAATTAGACTTGCACTTGCAGAAACGAGGCGAGGCGTTCAACAGGTCGATCAAGCGGCGTGAAGGCGTAGCCCCCGGAGTCTTCAGCCGTAGTTCACGGCGTAACTTAGACAGCTCACGCTGCATCTCCTCCTCGTCCGCCGGCGTACGATCCATCAGCGGTTGTCCACCCACCGACAAGGAAGGACGGGTCAATATCTGCATCACCAAGTTCAACACGATAGAGATAGAGCGGCTACTCTCCCCAGCCACGCCCAGCTTCTCACGGAAACCACCCTCCTTATCGTAAGGCTCGTTGTAAACCGTCAGCTTCACGTCCAGCATATCCGCCAAGGAACGTATCAGCGTAAGAATCTCCTTCTCACACCGGTGCTTGGTCATGGCATCCATATAATTGGATTTATTATTAAAGGAATAACGTATCTCCAGCTTATTCGCGAATTTTAGAATAGAGTCACTCATTTGTTTCTAGTTTTTCGGTTCTTCTTTCGGTTTACGATCAAAAAACGGGTTCTTCGACGAGGCGCTGACCGGTATCGCCATCACGCATTTACAGTCTCCCAACAGCCCCAGTCGTTGGGCCGCCAAGCCGGCGCTAAACATGACACGAGTATCCACACGCAGGTCCGCCGCCGTAGCGCAAGCCGAGCCGATAGCGATACCCAGATCGACGGAATTAATAGCGCACGGAACCAAGTCCGGCTTTTCCACGCAGGTATCGAAACCGCAATGGGCGCAGTTCAAGCCTTGTACTTTCTGGGAGGTACCGATAATCACCACGGCGTCGGCACTCTTTATATTCTCGGCGTCACGGAGCAGGAACTTGAATCCGGTCTCGGCCGCTATCTGGATCATCTCATCGGACAAGCGCAAGATATCCCCATCCGTCACCATCGCTATCTCTATGATATCAATACCCTTGCCTTTAGGAGCCGTGCGAGCGGCTGTCATCATACGGCGTGCGGCCTGTAACACAAGCTCATGCCTGATTTCTCTTTCGTTCTGTATCATATCCTTCTAAATTCAGTGAAACAAAATTAAGCAAAATATACGAAACCAAGGCAAACATATGAGGATAGAATTCATAATTCAAGATTAGTCATTCGGTCCGTGGCCTTAAAGGGATAAGCCGGGTATTCATAAATACTGAAGCGAGGCTCCGTCTCTCCCTCGCAATAATTCCAGATCGTACGGTACTCATTGACATCCTCGCCCATCTCCTTCAATTGCCTAAGGTAAGCGGCCACGGATTTATTCTCCACGATATAAACCTCACCCATTTGATCGATAATCGGGCTATGCCGACGGCTCCCGTCATGATCGAACTTGAGGATTCGTTTTCCTTCGGAAGTTAAGCCTACCGTATGGAAAGTCATGCTCTTACCAATAGCGGGCAAGTTCAATACATTACGATCCGTACCTGCGAACAACAACCCGTTTTCCTTCAGGAAACGAACCAAACGCTTGCCTAAAGGACGTTGGTTACGGATCATATCATACAACTCCGCCTGTTTCTCCTCCGGCACCTGCCCGAAGATCTTCTCCTCACGAGCCTCTTGCAACGAGCGGCTATTCGGGGTGTAAACCGCATAATTCTCCAGGAATCCTTTCACGGAGAACGTATAATAGCAAACCACCCCAAGGGCGTTTAAGGTCTGCCGTAATTTCGCCGTATGTCCCTTACGGGAAGCCGAAACCGTATATACCAACTGATTCGTGATCGTCCAGCCCGCCGCCAAGATCGCCTCGATAGCGTGCCTCGCCTCCGGTGTCACCTCTAGTGGAGACTGGAAATGCGTTTGTATATAGAACTGGCTCACGCCGATAGCGGAAGCCTTCTCCTTGAACTCCCTCAATATACCGACCAACTCATCGGTCACACGCAGCGGAAGATAAGCCAGCAACCGGGAACCTAGCCGTACCCGTTGCAGCTCGGCGTACTTCTCGCCCTCCGGACGGCTCTCGTTCGCCTTCCGTTTCCGCACCGCCATCTTATATACCGCCTCCAATATCTTACGCAAGGTAGCGTTCTGGCTCATCAAGGCATCCCCGCCCGTTATCAGGATATCCCGTAGCTGGGCGTCTTCCTCGAAATAACGCATCAGACGACGTAACTTCCGGTCCCAACTCTCCTTAGGCTTCAGGGCCTCGAAATCGAAATTCAACCGCTCGCTCTGGAAATCATACATGCGCTGGCAAGAAGCGCACAATCCACCGCAGGCACGCCCCATCGAATCGGGGATCAAGATCGCCACCTCCGGATACCTCCGGTGTATATTATGTCCCTCCGGCAATAGCCAACCCGCCGCATTCGGCTCATCGGCAACGACCATGTCTTCCTTTTCCCACGCCTTAATGCTTCCATACGTATCTACCAGCTCGTTCGAGTACATGATGTACGATCGCACCGTAGCGTCGTCATACCCCTCATGTTCTATATTTAATAGGGAAAGATAATAAGGAGTCACAAAAAAGGGCATCCCCTTCTTTTTGGCACGGGCCAATAAGCTCATCGTCTCGTCCGACAGGGAATATCCCAAAAAGAAGTTCAATTCCGTAGGACTCTTGATCGCCATCGACAAATGGAAACGAGCGGTATTCCACCATTCACGTACCCGGGCCTCTTTCTCCTCATAGGAGATGCCCTCGGCGAACTGAAAACGTGACGAAGGGCTATGGCGTCTTTCTATCTTCTTGATCAAGCAAGAGATGATACGCTCCTTGTTCCTCTCACGGATAGCGATTACCTCCGGGTCAAGCCCGGTCGGCCAACGGCTCATCTGCCTTTTCACCAATGCCCGGTCCGGTAGGATCTCAACCGGATATTTCAATAAATCAAACTGATGGTATAGGTCAATGAATAAATCAGGAGAGACCTCATTTTCCAAATGGCCGATCAGGAACAGCCAAAGATAAGTGACCGTCCGCACCGGAAGACGCTCGCCCGTAGACAGCTCGTCCACGAAAGTATCATCATGCTCAATCAAAAGAAGGATACGTCTCGCCACCGCCATTCCTACGTTTTCTTGGGTACTTTCCTTTTCCGTGAGCCGGGATAAAATAAGAGAACGCAAAGCATCCTTAAAATACTTTGCGTTCTCACTTTCTTCCGCTAAGGTCACCAACCAAGGGAAGCTCTGATTATATACTTTTTTTAGTTTAGAAATGTCGGATACAAGATGTTCTTTTTTTATCATAAGCATGTCATTTTTGTAGATTAGAATACATTTGTAAAGCGCCCTCTTGACGATTTTCTACAAAAATAACAAAAAATACGGCAAAATGCCGTTTATACAAATCTAAAACATCTTAATAAATCCTTACCATACGATCGACGGACAATACTGCGATATCGTATTTTTCAATACCTTTAGATTGATCGGCTTCGTGATAAAACCGGAAGCCCCGGCTTCTTTAGCGGCTTCCATATCAGAGTCGAATACATAAGCCGACTGCATGATTACGGGGATATCTTTCGATAGCTTACGGATTTCTTTCAAAGACTCGATACCCGTCATCTCAGGCATCTTTATATCCATCAAGATCAAGTCCACCTCGTTTTCCTTAAAGAGAGCCAAAGCTTCCAAACCAGTTTTAGCACGGATCAAATTACAATATTTATGTAAAATGGTCTTCAGAAGTAAATAATTACTTTCCTCATCCTCCGCGATTAGCAACGTGGGCTTTCCTCCACTCAAATCATTTTTCACATCCATATATATAACGTTTTATTCTTTTAATCAAAATCAAATAAACTCTGATGAAGCAAAGATAAAACAAATATTAGAAAGTAGACATAAAATTCAAGGAGATATGAGTATTCGGGGAAGTTCTTTTTCCACCCATGCTAGAAAGTTACGTCTATACCTCCCATAAATATCGCCTTCGGCATCGGGAATCCTTCGTTGATGGAATAACGGGTAGCCGTTAAATTCTCTCCTTTGACAAATAGATTCAAGCCTTTATCACGTGTACCGAAACGGTAGGCTGCCTTCGCATTCAAGGTTGTAAAATCTTCCTTCTCTGTACAACCTTCATTGGTATATAGATCAAAGATAGATTGTACATTTACATTTAAAGTAAAACGTCCCGGTTTATAAACAGCCCCTACATAAAATTTTTGACCGGGGGCACCAGGAATAGGCTTACTCATATGCAGATAACTGTAATTGGCATCTACCGACCAGACAGGAGAAAAACGATAAGCAAACTGCACTTCAGCTCCGGTATTTTCGATCTTTCCGGTATTGATATTCATCTGCCTGCCATCGACCGGCATTCTCATAATCAGATTTTCCCCATCGATATAAAAAACATTTACCCCATAAAAAAACCGCCCATTCATCGAACGCTGCGACCAGGCCAACTCATAATTCCACAGTCGCTCCGGTCTCAAATCGGGATTGGCCGGCCGAAACATATAAAGCTCCCGGATCGTCGGATAGCGGAAACCTTTCCCGGCCATCAGTTTTATCTCTGCATTCGCAGGCAAGTGGAACGACAATCCAGCCTGAGGTACCCATTCGGTCCCCACATGCGAATGATGGTCGATACGTACTCCCAGATCCAATGTCAACCAACGGTAAAGATGTTGGCGAAAATCTACATATCCGGCCATTTCGTCCTGCTTCTTATCGACTTGCGGTTGGCGTTCACCACCATTCACAGGTTGATTCCAGGACTCCCCGCCGAAATGAAAGAAATCGACCCCTGCTGTGAGACGGTTTCCTTTAAAGAGTTGTACACTCTGGTACCACGACAGTCCCAGCATATCGTCCCGTGAATTAAAACGATAGTCCAGTGGTTCCCCTCCAACGGCATACCCATCGTTAATCCAATGCTTTCCCCAATTATAGAAGAAACTCAAAGCACCCGAAGTTTTTTCATAATTGTTTTCAAGTGCAAAAGAAGTCATACCTCTGGTGATCCGTTGATCATTATCTATCAATGGATCGGTAACCTTACCGGGGTTCGAAGCGTTGAAGTGGGTCAGGTTTACATCAGCCCGTACGTTCCATGCCTGCGAAATCTCATATCCTAATTTCGCATAACCTCCTGCCTGCCCGAATTCCATATCCGGCCGATGTCCGTCGCTCCGGTTATACGAAGCGCTCACCACACTCGTAAAACGTCCGGTTTTCAGTCGGTTCGTTACTTCTGTCTGCAAGGTATTGTAAGAGCCATACCCCAGATTAAAATGGGTCTTCATGCCATCTTCCTGCATTTTACGGGTAACGATATTGATCACACCTCCCATTGCATTCGAACCGTACAATACCGATGCCGGCCCACGCAGTACCTCGACCCGTTCAGCTAAAAACGACTGATAAGCATCGGAAATCGGATGGGCGAAAAGCCCCATATATTGAGGATGTCCGTCGATCAACACCAACAGCCCGGTCGTCGGCACCCCCTCCTGCGGAGCACCACCGACTCCACGCAAAGACATCTGCCCGGCAGCACCTCCCGACACCCCGTATCCCATCATCCCCCGAGAGGTAATAAAAAGCCCCGGCACCTGTTCGGTCAACAAGGGAAGCAAAGAAGATTCATTACTCTGCTCGATCTGCTGGCGCCCCACCACCGAAACCGTCATCGGCAAATGGCGAATGTCGGTCTCATTACGCGTACCTGTCACTACCACCTCATCGATCGTATACGACCTGCCCTGTGGCAGACTGTCTCTTATCTCCTGGGCCCGGATAAATCCGCCCGGTAGCAGTAAAACTACTGCAAATAAAATATCAACTACTTTCATTTTCAGATATTGGATCATTTTGAATATATTCCGTCACCACGAATTACTTCTTATTCGGTTACAAAAATAGAAAATAGGTTTCATCCGGTTTGTATCTATTTTACCTGATTTATTACCAATATTACATACCTCTTATTACTTACAACAGCTTATAATAATTCCTGAAATCCTTATCACCTTTGAAGAGAGATCACCACTCCAAAGATTTTCTTTGTTTCATTCGATAATAACACCAACCGAAAATATCTGCCAAAAACCATCCGATAGGAATAGACCACCAGATTCCCCATACACCTATACCCGGAATAGCAGCTAAGGTATAAGCCAGGGCCACCCGGACACCCAGGGATATAACGGTCAACACGACAGACATTCCGGGTTTCCTGACAGCACGATAGAAACCATATAATAAAAACAACCAACCAATGCCACAATAAAAAGCTCCTTCAATCCGTAAATATTCTACACCGATAGAAATAATTTCCGTTTCATGTGCCGGAATAAAGATAAGCATCAGTGGTCTGGCCAAAACAAAAACGAGTACAGAAATAATAAGGCAAAAAATAAGGGTAACCCTAACGGCGACCCGGATTCCTTTGCGGATACGTTCGTGTTTTCCAGCTCCGAAATTCTGAGCGATAAAAGTAGAGAAGGCATTTCCGAAATCCTGAACAGGCATATAAGCAAACGAATCGATTTTAACTGCCGCAGCAAAGCCAGCCA
>OGPE01001654.1_pt1 | contig 14039 bp, 10 predicted proteins | sample 1552881 | NCBI WGS metagenome assembly OGPE01 (sample SAMEA2580236, study PRJEB22360) | human gut metagenome | biome: human gut; feature: human-associated habitat; material: faeces | place: Denmark | collected 2008/2010 | reverse complement strand
CATCCACGTCAAATTATCGGCGGTGCTGCGGCGATCGGTTAGCCGGCAGAATAGGAAACAAGGAGACAGTTTATGGCAGCAGAAAAAATTGGAAGGATCACACAGGTCATCGGTGCCGTACTGGATATTCGCTTCCAGGCGGGTGAGCTTCCGCTGATCAATGAGGCGATCCGGATTAAGCGTGAGGACGGCGGCGAGCTGGTTGCCGAAGTTTCCCAGCATCTGGGAGACGATACGGTAAGATGTATTGCCATGGGTTCGACAGACGGTCTGCGCAGAGGAATGGAAGCAATCGCAACCGGCGCTGCGATCAGTGTTCCGGTGGGAGAAAATACTCTGGGACGCATGTTCAACGTACTGGGTCAGCCGATTGACGAAAAACCGATGCCGGAGGGCGTCAGCTTTGAGCCGATTCACCGTAGCGCACCGAAATTTGAGGATCAGTCGACAAAAGCGGAAATGCTGGAAACCGGTATTAAAGTCGTTGACCTGCTTTGCCCCTATCAGAAGGGTGGTAAGACCGGTCTGTTCGGCGGCGCCGGCGTAGGCAAAACCGTACTGATTCAGGAGCTGATCCGTAATATTGCAACAGAGCACGGCGGCTACTCTGTATTTACCGGTGTAGGCGAGCGTACCAGAGAAGGCAATGACCTGTATTATGAAATGAAAGAATCCGGGGTTATCGATAAGACAACCATGGTATTCGGACAGATGAATGAGCCCCCCGGGGCAAGAATGCGCGTCGGCCTGACCGGTCTGACAATGGCAGAATATTTCCGTGATCAGGGCGGTAAGGATGTGCTGTTGTTTATTGATAATATTTTCCGTTTCACCCAGGCAGGTTCGGAGGTATCCGCTCTGCTGGGACGTATGCCCTCTGCGGTAGGGTATCAGCCTACACTGCAGACGGAAATGGGCGCTCTGCAGGAGCGTATCACATCCACCAAGAATGGTTCCATCACATCGGTTCAGGCAGTATATGTGCCTGCGGATGACCTGACGGACCCTGCACCGGCAACGACATTTGCTCATCTGGATGCGACAACAGTGCTTTCCCGTTCCATTGTAGAGCTGGGTATTTATCCTGCGGTTGATCCGCTGGAGTCTACCTCCCGCATTCTGGATCCCAGAATCGTCGGTGAGGAGCATTATCGTGTAGCCAGAGGCGTACAGGAGATTCTGCAGAAGTATAAAGAACTGCAGGATATCATTGCGATCCTCGGTATGGACGAGCTTTCCGAAGAGGATAAGCTGGTTGTATCCAGAGCGCGTAAAGTACAGCGTTTCCTGTCTCAGCCATTCTTTGTAGCTGGACAGTTTACCGGTCTGCCGGGCAAATATGTGCCAATTTCGGAGACCATCCGCAGCTTTTCCGAAATTCTGGAAGGCAAGCATGATGATATTCCGGAGAGCTACTTCCTGAATGCAGGAAGCATCGATGACGTGCTGGCGCGGGTACAGGAAAAATCCGCAGAGAAATGAGGTCGGCATGGCAGAGGAAAAAACCTTTCTGATCAAAATTATCACGCCGGAGCGTGTGTTCTATGAGGGAACAGCGATCATGGCAGAATTTAATACTTCGGAGGGAGAGATCGGTGTTTACGCCGGTCATATCCCCCTGACGGTAATTTTGAAGCCCGGTGTTTTGACCCTGACGGAAGAGTCTGGGAAGAAAAAGGCCGCGCTTCACACCGGTTTTGCAGAGATTTTGCCGGATCAAATTTCGATTCTGGCAGAAGCGGCAGAGTGGCCCGGTGAGATCGATATCAAAAGAGCAGAGGCTGCCCAGAAGAGGGCGGAAGAAAGACTGCAGGCCCATAACCCCGATACGGATATGGCGCGTGCGGAGACAGCTCTTTTACGAGCCGTTGCAAGAATTGAGGCGCTGCGTTGACAGCGCCTCTTTTTCCTAAAATAATATTGAAAAAAGCGGAAGCAGCTTAAAAATAGCTGCAAAACGAAAGAATAGATGAATGCAGCCTGTGGGAGGAAGATCATGCAGAAAAGAATTTTGGACATTTTGCAAAATACGCAGAAGGTAATTATCGGAAAAGAACGGGTGACGAAGCTGCTGCTGACTGCTTTGCTGGCGGATGGACATGTACTTTTGGAGGACGTGCCCGGAACAGGGAAAACAAGACTTGCCAAAGCACTGGCTGCCAGTCTTGGAATTGAATTCGGAAGAATTCAGTTTACACCGGATATGCTTCCGGCGGATATCACAGGCTTACATATTTATGACAGAGAGAGCGGGAAATTTGTGCTGAACAAAGGACCTGTTTTTACTAATATTTTATTGGCAGACGAGATCAACCGCGCGACGCCTCGGACACAGGCGGGTCTTCTGGAGTGTATGGAGGAGCGTCAGGTCACTATCGACGGAAAAACACAGAAATTAGAGCCGCCGTTTTTCGTAGTGGCGACAGAAAATCCGGTGGAGACTGCGGGAACCTTCCCTCTTCCGGAAGCGCAGATGGACAGATTTCTGATGAAGCTGTCCATGGGGCTGCCTACGAGAGAAGAAGAGGTGCAGATCCTGGATACGTATATGACGGAGGATCCGTTAAAGAAGCTGACAGCGGTGATAGATCAGGAGACCCTTGAGAGAATGCAGAAGGAAGCGATGGAGGTGTATGTGCACCCGACAGTGCGAGGCTATCTGGCGGATCTGTCAGCGGCAACGAGAAGCAGCGACCAGACTGTGATGGGTGTCAGTCCCAGAGGAACGATCGCGCTGATGCGTGCCTCCAGGGCGTGGGCATATCTGGAAGGCAGAAGCTTTGTGACACCGGATGATGTCAAAGCAGTGGCCGGACCGGTCATGGCACACCGCGTGGTGCTTTCCTATGGACAGAATCGTTATGCAGATGCGCTGCGTCTGATAGAGGAAATTTTAAACACTGTGCCGGCTCCGACAGAAGATTTTTCGATTGCATAAGCGTATCAGAAAGGGCATAACGGTATGGTTATAATATGGATAATTCTGGGAGCCCTGCTGCTGTGGGAGATTCAGTCTGTATGGTATGCAAAGCACTGGGATGAGGAGCTGTTTGTATCCCTGGCCTTTTCCAGTAAAAGTACAGTGCGCGGGGAGAGCTGCGAGCTTTTGGAAACGATTGAAAACAGGAAACTTTTGCCGTTGCCTGTCCTGAAAGTAAAATTTCAGGTGTCGAGGCAATTGGCATTTGAGGACGCCGGGACGGAGAGCAGTGTAACGGATCAATATTACCGGAATGATGTTTTTTCGGTGCGTCCCTATACCAGACACATCAGAAGTCTGCGGTTTACCTGTAAAAAAAGAGGATTTTACCGGATCAACGGCCTGGACGTTGTGGCGGGAGATCTGTTTTTGACCCATGAGCTGCCCAAAAGCCTGCCGGTGGATTCCCAGCTGTATGTCTACCCCAGACCATTTCGGGGAATGGATTTTAACGGCGCGCTGCGGCAGTTGAACGGCGAGGTTGCGACGAAACGGCATTTGCAGGAGGATCCTTTTGAATATCTGGGGATCCGGGAATATACGCCGCGGGATACGCTGCGGGATGTAAACTGGAAAGCGACCGCAAGAAGCGGGGAATTAAAGGTCAATCAAAAGGGCTGCACCGCCCAGCGCTCTGTCCGGCTGGTGGTAAATCTGGAGGATGGTGCGATTTTACGTCAGGAGGATCTGCTGGAAGCTTCGATTGAAATGGCGGCAGCGGCAGCGGAGCTGTTTATCGGACAGGGCATCAGAACCTCTCTGGAAACCAACGGACCGGATCTTTTGACAAAAGAGGCGGTCTGCCTGAAAGCATCCTGCGGCGCGGGCCATCTGGACAGCATTTTACGTGGACTGGCCCGGATAGACTTGGAGAAGCCGGCACCTTCCTTTGAACCGATCCGGGAGCGGCTGGAAGAAATGGAAGACAGGGAAAGCCTTTGTACGATTTTCTTTTCTGCGGATGCACGACCGGAATTTCAGCAGCTGCTGGAAAAATTCAGGAAAGAAAAACGAGAATTTATCTGGTTCTGTCCGGTAAACCGTATAATCCGGCCGGAAATAAATGCCGGTATCCGCCCTTATACCCGTTTGATTGATGTGGAAGAAGGAGGGCGGTTATGAAACAGAATCTGCAAAGAATCTCGGAGTGGATCGAACTCTTTTTAAACTATGCAGTGGTTTTTGGCATCGAAATTGCACTCAATGCACTGATCGGGGATCGTGTGCCGGTGGGTGTGTGGCTGGCTGCAGCCCTGTACCCTGTCTGCTTTTATCTGTTCCGTAAAAAGCTGAAGCATTTCTGGGTATTCTTTCTATTGCATCCGGCAGTCGTTGTGTTTGCAACGCTGATGGTAAAGAGCTGGCCGGTGGGTGCAGTTGCGATTGCGGTGCTTGGTGTATTTTATGGTCTGCATTCCATCCGCCTTCGAGTGCATCAGGTGATACGGGAACGGGAGTTCCCGCTGCCTGCAGCGGCAGTGGTGGTGATTGCAGCATTTTTGGTCTGCAGCTATAAGCAGTCCCAGACGGATTGTATGCTTGTTTTGGGAAGCTTTTTTGTATGGCTGCCCGGAATACTGATCAAGCGCTATGCGGACAATTATCTTTCTTATGTAAAAATAAATGCGGGCAGTGCCGGTGTGATTCCGGAAAAAAATATTTTCCGGACGGGAATTATTGTTGTGGCACTGTATTCCGTAGTCTGTGTCGCCCTGCTGATTGTGTGCTGTACGACACCTCTTGTGGATAAGCTGACCGAAGGTGCCATATGGCTGGGGAAAATACTTCGATGGTTGATCGTATGGCTGCTGACAATGCTTTCCGGAGAACCGGAGAAGGCTGTTGAGCAGGCAACAGTGAGTGTGCCGGAAATGGAAATGGGCTGGGGAGAGCTCGAGGAGGTTCGCCCCACACCGGTTTGGATAGAAGTGCTTGGAAGGCTTGTTTTCTGGTCAATTGTGGTGGCATTGATCGTCGCAGTGCTTGTGAGCATTGTCCTTTTGTTCCGCTGGATGATCAAAAGCTTCTATCAGACAGACAGGGGACGTAAGGAGACTCTCGAAGCTGGCGTAGAAGAAAAAACGGAGTCCATCGCCTATAGGGAGAAACGGAAAAGAGCACAGCTTTTTATCGGTATAGAGCCATCTGCGAAGATCCGGCGGGCCTATAAAAAGACCATAGAAGGCGCCTTTGGCAGGCGGCAAAAGAAAAAGGAACAGGAAAGGAAAGAGGCAGTGTGGCTGGGGTTGGCAAACAGCTTGACTGCGCAGGAGCTGACCCGGCAGGCATGGGGGGACACCGGACATGAAGACTGGGAGCAGCTGACGGAGTTGTATGAGCAGGCGCGCTATGGCGGCACAGAACCGGAGCGGGAGCAGGCGCGGGCGGCTGTAAAACTTTCCGGGAAGATTCTGCATATGATAAAGAAAAAATAACAGCCGGGGGATGCAGATGAACTATTACCCCAAAATACTTCCCTTTTATATGACCTATCCGATGCCTCTGATATGGGAGGAAGAGGATACGGTCATGCGCGACCTGGAATATCTGCAGGAGCTTTATCCGAGGCAGGCAAAAAAGTACCGCAAACGGATCGAAGAGCTGCTGGAACGGTTTGACAGTGAAGGCAGCGTCCTTTATGATGAATATCCGGATAAATATATGATTTATCATTTAAGCTGCAAGATCAGGGAGAGTATGGAACCGGAAATAAGCACTCAGGCTATCAGGGAGGATTTTCTGGATGAACTGATACAGGTAATGCTTTGTCAGGAAATATCCAGAAGAAGATGCCGCAGATATCGCTGCAGGAGATACTTTTAAAACAGATTGTAATTGCTCGGTAAATCGGTTTGCTGGTACACCGGACAGTTACAACAGATTATATAACATTAACAGATAGAAAGAGCAATGAAAAATTTAAGAGAATATTTAGAAGAACAGATAAATGAAAATCTGATACAGGCTGTTCTGAGTGCCGGCAGAAATAAAGATGGCATATCAAAAATAAAGATTCGTCCGATCCGGCTGAAAGGACAGATCTGTTATCAGGCATCTGCCACAGAAGGACAGAAAGTTCTGCATAAAAACTACGGGCGTACGGAACTGATTGAATATGTGGAAAAAGAACTTGCAGAGAATTTCAGACAGTTTCAGGCACAGGGTGCAGTAACAGACGGGGTTGTTCTTGTCAGTAAAAAGGGGAAAATGACTATTAAACAGAAACACCATGAACAGAAAGAAAAAGTTCAGATCCAGGCACATAACCGGGTGAAACAATATATTCTTAAAGAAGGTGTTCCGGTTCCGTTTTTGATCGATCTGGGAGTTATGAATGAACAGGGAAAGATTATCCATGCCAGATATGACAAATTCAGACAGATCAATCGTTTCCTTGAATTTATTGAAGATATACTTCCCAGACTTTCCAGAGACAGAGAAATAACGATTCTGGATTTTGGCTGTGGAAAGAGTTATCTTACCTTTGCCATGTATTATTATTTAAGAGAACTAAAAGGATATGATGTAAATATCATAGGTCTTGACCTGAAAACAGATGTAATTGAGAAATGTAATTCTCTGGCACTCAGATACGGATATGAGAAGCTGCATTTCTATCATGGTGATATTGCAGATTATGAAGGTGTATCCTGTGTGGATATGGTGGTAACGCTTCATGCCTGTGACACAGCTACCGATTATGCACTTGCCAAGGCAGTGGAATGGGGAGCTGAATTCTTTCCGTACCCTGCTGTCAGCATGAAGTTAATAAACAGATAAAAAATGAAATGCTGGAGCCGGTTCTGCGCTATGGAATCCTGAAAGAAAGGATGTCTGCGCTGATCACAGATGCTGTGCGTGCAGATCTTCTGGAGAGCAAAGGTTATGATACCCAGATCCTGGAGTTTATTGATATGGAACATACACCTAAGAATCTCCTGATCAGAGCAGTCAGAACAGGGAAAAGATCAGACCAGGGTAAGGTGGAGAAAATGCTTGCAGCCCTGAATATCCATCCCACACTGGACAGGCTTCTGAATGAAAAAGAACAGGAAGGGAGTGTGCGATGAAAAGGATACTGAAAAAAGCAGGTATTCTTCTTCTGGTATTTCTGCTTGGTACAGCAGGTACTGCATTGCTTCTTAACAGTGAATCCACAGATAACCGTTCTGATTTTAATGACGCAGTGTTTCCGGAAGTCATGGTGGATATGAAGGATACGCTGATAAACCGGATGTATGGATATGCGCAGCCTATGCAGGCGGATTTTACCAGAGACAGTGTGACTCCTCTGGATACATCAAAAAAACTGACATTTAAAGTGAATCCCTATGATTCGGAAGTAAAGAGTTTTTCTTATGAGATCCGTACATCTGATGGAAGTAAAGTCCTTGAAAATAAGAAGATTAAGAATCTTGTAAAAGAAGATCAGTATTTGTCCGTAGACGTGGAGATTGGCAGTGATCTGCGTATGAATCAGGAATATTCCATGCAGATTGCCCTGGAACTGGATGAGGGTACAGCATATTATTATACGAGAGTTGTTTCCAGGTCACAGGTACATGCATCAGATTATGCAGCTTTTGTAAAATATTTTTATGAAGCGTGTCTTGACAAAGAGTCAGCAGATGCACTGGGAAGTTATCTGGAACCACAGACAACAGGAGCAGCAACGAATTACTCGGGAATTAATATTAATTCTTCCCTGAGTGAGATCAGTTGGGGGAATCTTGCTCCGCAGCTGTGTCAGGAGGGAATTCCTGTGATCAAAGAGATCAATGAGACAACTGCCAGCGTTGTGCTGGAATATCAGCTGACTTCGCAGAATGATGATGAGGAAACGGAATTATATGACGTAAAAGAATTTTACAGAATGAAATATCAGGATACCAGGATTTATCTGCTGGATTTCCAGCGTTCTGCAAATCAGGTCTTTGATGGTACACTGCCTGTTTATGAGGATGATGGGATTATCCTTGGAGTGCGCGATAAGAATGTAGAATATATGATGAATGATGCTGCTACTGTGATAGCTTTTGTGCAGGAGGGAGATCTGTGGTCCTATTCACCGGGCAATGAAAAGGTAAATCAGGTTTTCAGTTTCAGAAAATCGAAGGACGGAGATTTCCGCGATTCCAGAACTCAGCATGACATCAAGATCGTCAGAGTAACTGATGAAGGAGATATTGATTTCGTACTTTATGGATATATGAACAGAGGAAGCCATGAAGGATATGAAGGAATTGCAGTTTACCATTACAATCGTGATAAAAACGTGGCAGAAGAAAGAGCCTTTATCCCTGTTTCGGAATCATTTGAATTTCTGAAAAAAGATCTTGAAAAACTGTCCTATGTCAATGAAAAGAATGAGCTGTTTCTGATTCTGGCGAAGAATCTTTACAGGATCAATATCGAAGAGAACTCCAGTGAAATTCTTGAAAAAGGAATAAAAAATGCGAATTTTGTATCTTCCGATAATAATGACCATGCAGCCTGGCTGGTTTCAGAGGGGGATGAAAAGGGAAATATCAAGGAAATTGATTTTGATACCTGTAAAACCCGACTGATCGCACCGCAGAAAGGCCAGAGACTTCGTACAGTTGGATTTATGAATGAAGATCTGATTTATGGAATGCTGAATAAAGAAGATATTCTTACAGATGAGGAGGGACATAAATCTGTTGGGATCCGCATTCTGCGTATTGAAGATTTTGAAGGAAATGTAAAAAAAGAATACCGGAAAGACGGACTTTATATCACTGATATTTCAGTAGGAAATACTCTGATCGAGTTTGAACTTTCTGCAAAATCCGGAGAAACCTCTTATGTTGCCCAGAAGAAAGATACGATCATGAATAATAAAAAGGCAGCGGCAAATACAGTAAAAATCGAACTTATTTCTGCATCCAGGACAGGTGTTCGTGTGAAACTGGTATTTAACACAACCAAACAGACAGATTCTCCGCTGACTATGTATGCAAAGGTAAGCAGTTCCGATCGGAAAGACATTGTTCTGGACACTCAGATTCCTCAGGAAACAGCATATTATGTTTACGGACAGGGCGGACTGGACGGTATCTATACAGATCCGGCGAAGGCTGTATTGCGTGCAGATACGCTGGGAGGTGTAGTGCTGAACCGTACACAGCAGTATGTATGGGAACGTGGAAATAAAAAGACAAAAATGCAGATAGATACAGAAGGGATTCCGGAGAGTGTGCTTCAGGGAACCTATGATATTAAAACCCTGAAAAAGAGCCTCAAAAAGACCGGAACTGTGATCGATCTTTCCGGCTGCAGTTTGGACAGTGTGCTGTACGAGATAAGTGCACAGCGTCCGGTAATTGCCAAAACGGGAGCAGATACAAGCGTGGTGATCGTAGGATATGATGAATATAATACCTGGCTGTATGATCCGGTTAAAAAAGAGATCTATCCGTATGGAATGAATGACAGTACGGATCTTTTCCAGAAAGCCGGAAATGTGTTTATCACCTATATAGAAACAGTAAATTACTGATGAAAAACATAACCGGCAGGCAGCTGAGAACGGAGCGAACAGTAACGCGACAGCAACCTGCCGGTTATTCATCCAAAAAATTGTAAAAATGCTTCTTTACATTTCGCTGATATTTGAGTATTCTAAAAAGGACAAACAGTGGCAGAGAAATTTATTGTTTAAACACGTTACTGTAAGAGTGAAACAGTAACAGCGAAACGGAGGAACGTACAGATGTTATATGAGAACATTAAAAAATTAGTACAGTACGGAGTAGAAACAGGACTTACACCGGCCTGCGAGAAGAATTATACAATAAATCTTCTTCTGGATGTCTTTAAAGAAGACGAATATGTGGAACCTGAGGAAGAGTACAGGGATATCGATCTTGAAGAGGTATTAAATGCACTTCTGGATGAGGCTGTGAAGAGAAATCTCATAGAAGACAGTGTTGTGTACAGAGATCTTTTTGATACCAGACTTATGAACTGTCTGATGCCGCGTCCGGCGCAGGTACAGAATGAGTTCTGGAGCAGATATGAGAAAGATCCACAGGAAGCAACCGATTACTTCTATAAACTCAGTCAGGACAGCGATTATATTCGTCGTTATCGTGTAAAGAAAGATCAGAAATGGACAGTAGACAGTGAATATGGTAAAATCGATATCACCATCAATCTTTCCAAACCGGAAAAAGATCCGAAGGCAATCGCTGCTGCCAAGCTTGTAAAATCCAGCAGTTATCCGAAATGTCTTCTTTGCCCGGAGAACGAAGGATATGCAGGAAGAGTTAATCATCCTGCCAGAGAGAATCACAGAATCATTCCTATCACTGTAAATGACAGTCCCTGGGGATTTCAGTATTCCCCATATGTGTATTACAATGAGCATTGCATCGTCTTTAACAGTCAGCATGTTCCGATGAAGATTGAGAAGAATACATTTATCAAACTTTTTGATTTTGTAAAACTTTTCCCGCATTACTTCCTGGGATCCAATGCAGACCTGCCTATCGTAGGCGGTTCTATTTTAAGTCACGATCATTTCCAGGGCGGACATTATACTTTCGCAATGGCAAAAGCACCGATCGAGAAACATGTGACTATTCCGGGATATGAGGATGTAGAAGCAGGTATTGTTAAATGGCCTCTTTCAGTTTTAAGGATCCGTCATAAGGATGAGAAGAGACTGATAGAGCTTGCTACACATGTTCTGGAAGCGTGGAGAGGTTATACAGACGAAAGTGCGTTTATCTTTGCTGAAACTGATGGAGAACCGCACAATACGATCACACCGATCGCCCGTAGATCCGGAGATATGTTTGAACTGGATCTCACACTTAGAAATAACATTACTACTGATGAGCATCCTCTTGGTGTATACCATCCGCATGCAGAGTATCACCATATCAAGAAAGAGAATATTGGTCTGATCGAAGTAATGGGACTTGCCGTACTTCCGGCAAGATTAAAAGAAGAACTGGAACTTCTGGCAGAATATATTCTGGAGGGAAAAGACATTTCTTCCAATGAGAAGATTGAGAAACATGCAGCGTGGGTTGCAGAATTCCTTCCGAAATATGACAACCTTGATAAAGACAACATTCAGGATGTTCTCAGAAAAGAAGTCGGTAATGTATTCGTTCATGTACTTGAGGATGCCGGCGTATATAAATGCACTGCTGAAGGCAGAGAAGCATTTATGAGGTTTATCAATAAATTATAAGGAATATTTTCAACCATAAGAAAACAGTGTTTACATAGCAGGATGACAAATCTGGTATTATTTACATATGAGCAGGTTGTGGCGGTTCTGATCAAAAGCCGGGCAGTCTGAAGATGTTTTTGAATGATTGGGAATGCATAGAGAACGTCCCGCATATTTTATGTTGGGACGTTTTTGCAAAATGGAGGTAAATATGTACAGAAAAAGACACAAAAGAGGAAAGCGTCTGGCAAGTGTGTTTCTGACTGTGGCACTGATCACTGCAACAGTTCCCGTACAGGCAGCAGAGTTCGGCACTCCGGACAGTTTTGAAGAGATTTTCAGTTCAGGGGAAGAAGATTCGTGCATAACTGATACAGAAAATACTTTGCCGGCAGCTTCTGATTCGGAGAAAGTAATGGCATCGGAACTGTCACCAACACCAACAGTGACTTCGACACCGGAGGGTACACCTGCACTGACAGAAACACCGACTCCTTCGGTCACACCGATGCCGTCTTCAACACCGACTCCTTCAGTCACACCATCACCATCTCCCACGCCGACGATTAATCCGGAGAAAGAGGTAATGCTCCGGTTTATAGACGGAGAAGGAAATGAATGTGAACAGCTGCGAACAGTGATGTCCTGGGGTGAATCTTTGATCCTTCCCAATGTACCGGATACAGGTGCACCGGATATGTGGAAACTGGAAAAAAATGAAAAACTTGGAGATGCGATCACTCTGAAGGGTGGAGATATTCTTACTCTGAAGAAAGGCGAGAGCTGGAATCTGTTTCTCGAAAAAGGCATCCTGAACTTCTATATGCCAAAGAAATGTACGGTTTCCCTTTATAATAATTCAGGAACCAGTGTGTTTTCCAATGGAATTCTGCATGCATATGAGACAAAAAACGTCATACTTCCGGATATGCCATCATCTAAATACATTAATTATGGATGGACAGATACAAAGGGAAGTTCTGCTGTAAAATATGAACTGAATTCAGAATTTACAGTGACCGGTGACACAGATTTTTACATTGTGCGCCGTACAGCACTTCAGGTGAATTTTAAGACCAATACAGGGGCAAGCAACAGTAAATTTACCAGACTGAATCAGAAAGTCGGAAAAGGACTTACAGTTACAATGCCGCAGGTGCCTGTCAAGACAGGATATCAGTCTCTGGGATGGTCAAAGAATAAAAAAGCCTCCAAAGCTGACTATAAAGCAGGCCAGAATGTGACTGTATCAAAAACACTGACTCTCTATGCTGTATATAAGAAATTGCCTTACACAGTTACTTTCAATAACAATAATGGAACAAGTACCAGCAAAATTTATACTTCGCTCACCATGTATGCGTCAAAAAATCAGAAAGTGACACTGCCTGATGTGCCGAAAGTAAAGGGCTATACAAATCTGGGCTGGACAACTGAAAAGGGAGAAACAGAACTGGAATATTCAGCCGGTGATACAGTAAAGATTACAAAGGCAACTCGGTTCTATGCAGTGCGCAGAAAGAGTAATTATTATACGGTCAGCTACTATCTGGGAAATGGAAGCACTAATGCGGCTTATCAAAAACTTACTCAGACAGTAGAAGAGGGAACGGTTGTTACCTTTGCAAAAGTACCGGCAAGAACCGGTTATGTTAACCAGGGATGGTCAAGTAAGAAAAATTCTGAGAAAGCAACAGCAAAGGCGAAATGTACAGTCAACAAAAATATCACTCTTTATGCGGTACAGAAGAAGGCAGTACAGCTGACTTTTCATAGATGTGACGGCAGCACCTGGCAGAAAACGACTCTGGCAAAAGGAAGTTCTTATTCTCTTCCGGGCGTAAGGGATGCAGAAGGTTATACTTTTATGGGGTGGTCCACAAAACCGATGCAGAGTGTTTCTCCGCAGTATGAGGCAGAAGAAAAAATCACGGTAAATGGAAATGTGGATCTCTATGCAGTGGTATTTAACAGAACAACGGAAACAGACCTTACAGAGGATCAGCTTCCGCAGGTAGATATCTATAAATATAAACAGGTGATTTTTGTAGGTGATTCCCGTACGGAATTTATGGAAAATGTTCTGACAGGAATGGGAGAATCTGCGACTAAAAATGTGAAGTTTGTCTGCTCGGCAGGAAAGGGACTGGACTGGTTTACCACTACAGGATGGGCTCAGCTTTATTCCATAGTACAGCACGATTCCAACAGTATTCTTTCAAAGAAAACCGCAGTGATCTTTAATTTTGGAGTAAACGACTTGTCAAAATCTGCAGATTATGCGGAGTATTATAACTGGATTGCACCACAGCTTAAAAGCAAAGGATGTGAACTGTACTTCATGTCTGTAAATCCGGTGAATCGTCTGATGCTTCCCAATGCGGGAAGAGCGGACAGAAGTGAGGCGGCAGTCAGATCATTCAATCAGTATATGAAAGCAAATCTGTCTTCTGCTTATACTTATATTGATATGTATTCTTATCTGAAATCAACAGGATACAGCTTTGCCAGTGATCATTACGGAACCGGTACGGTAGATGACGGGCTTCACTATACTACAAGGACATATAAGCGTATTTTTGCAAAATGTATGGATTCATTGAGAGTGCCTGCCTGACCAAATGGCAGAGAGCATGATTTTGCTACACCTGACAAAAGAAAAAACATAGTTAAATACCAGATTACTCCTTGCGTGAAAACAGGGAATAGTCTATACTAAAAGGCGAGACGGCTGTTATCTGAAACAGCGTTTCGTCTTTTTGTGTAAGACCAGAACGATGAGGAGAAAGAGGAAACATAGATATGAAGTTAACAACAGTAAAAGAGATTTACAAAGAGAGAGAAAAATACCTG
>OGPE01001645.1_pt1 | contig 14094 bp, 8 predicted proteins | sample 1552881 | NCBI WGS metagenome assembly OGPE01 (sample SAMEA2580236, study PRJEB22360) | human gut metagenome | biome: human gut; feature: human-associated habitat; material: faeces | place: Denmark | collected 2008/2010 | reverse complement strand
TATGAGCAAGCTCATGTGGGCTTAGACCTTTTGACCCTGGCATCTCAATATTTTGATAAGCATGAAAAAGTTTTGAGAAAAGAGGGAGAAAAATGAAGAACAGAAAAAAAGTATTATCATTTCTGCTGGCAGGTGTTCTTACTTTGGGGTGCTTTCCGGTGACAGCCGGAGCAACAAATAACTCAAAGGACGGAACAAAGCCGGCAGATGGAACAACAGTGGAGCAGCCGTTCCCGAAAACGTTGTTTTTGGAGGAACATAATTCATCCAAAGGATTTACAAGATTCCGTATTCCTGCCTTGGTAACTGCAGGTAATGGAGCATTAATTGCAGCAACAGACATCCGATGGGATATTTGCGGAGACGGAGCAGGATTGGATACGGCAGTATCAAGATCCACAGATAATGGAGAAACCTGGTCTTATACGGTAGCTAATTATCTGGGAGATAACGGAAACCGGTTTAATCGTGATTCAACAGCATTTATTGATCCTGCATTGCTTGCTGACGGAGATACAATCTACCTCGCATGTGATTTGTTGCCGGCAGGTCTGGCAGTTGCAAATGCAGCAAGATATCCGGCGAAGGCAGGAAGTACAGGTTATGATACAAATGGAAATCTGCTTCTTGCACTCAGTACAACCAGTGTAAATGGTCTTTCCAGTTCAACAGCACGTGCTGCTGCAAGTTATGATTATCATCTGGAAAAAAAAGCCGATGCGACATCTGAGTCCTGTTATGAAATCAAGAATAACAGTACCAGTGAAGTTGTAGACGGAGACTATACGATCGATGATCATTTTAACATTAAGAGTGCAGACGGAGCAGTAGATACAAACCTGTTCTGTGGAGATACACCGTACTTCCAGTTTCCAACGGATTTTCTTTATATTACAAAATCAACGGACAACGGAGCCACATGGTCAGCACCGCAGCTTGTAGATGCCAAGAATGAATCCGAGCAGGTATTTCTGATCGGACCGGGACGAGGAATTACAACTTCTACGGGAAGACTGATCTTCCCGTGCTATCAGTATACAAGTGGAGTTCAGAGAACATCTACAATCTATTCTGATGATGAGGGAATAACCTGGCATCGCGGAGCTACTGTATCAGGCAACAGCTCTGAAGCAGTTATTACAGAAGCAGATGGAAGATTGTATCTGTTTGTGCGTATGTCCAATGCCTATTATATATCTGAGGATGATGGACTTACATGGTCAGAACCAAAAGAGACAGGTTTTAAGTATAATAACAATTGCCAGTTAAGTGCCATTACATATTCAAAGAAAGTAAACGGAAAGACTGCAATTCTTTTTGCAGGTCCATCTGATACATCAGCACGTAATTCAGGACGTATCTGGGTTGGTCTGGTACAGGATGACGGAAGCCTTCAGTGGCTGGATAATCCGTATGTAGTCAATGATGGTACGCATTATGCATACTCCTGTATTACAGAGACATCAGATGCACAGATCGGTCTTTTGTATGAAGATGAAGATGAGCAGCTTGAGTTTGATAAAATTGCAATTGATGATATCGTAAATGGTGCAGCGACCAGTGGCGTATGGGTTGAAAATGATAACGGTGCTGTAGTTAATTCTTCTGTGATCAATACAGATGCAACGGCTTCTTATGTTGTAAGATGCCTTGATGCAGATGCTGACATTACGGTTTCTTCATCTAACAGAGCAGTGTTGGATGCAACTTATGCAGATGGAAGACTGACATTGACATCCAAGGGGAATGTAACCGGTCTGAAACAGGTGAAAGTAACTGTTAAAGCAGGTGAAGAATCTTTTATTATGAATGTGACGATTACAGATGCAGAAAAGTACAAAGTGGTCAGCCTTGAAAAAGATGAGACCAGGACATTGACAGTAAAAGACGGAAACTATGCAGATGCCGATACATCTTCTGTTGATACAGCAGTAGCGGGAGTTACCGTAACAGGTAAGGATGTACAGGATACATATGAAAAGACGGTGGCACAGATTGCCACAGCGATGGCAACGTTTGATGGTGCAACTGTAGATCTGAGCAAATGTATGTATACATTAGAATCAGGAAGTGACAGCTACACTTATAAAGTAAAAGCTACGGCTGCAAATGGAAACGGGATTTACCTTGGACCAAAGGCATCTTCTACTCCCGGTATTCCGAATGTAACAACAGCAGCCAATATTACCTTTGAAAAAAATCCTTCTGATGCGATGTTCAGTATTATGGATAATTCATCAGGCGGCGGTGGAAAGTATTTGTATTTCCACAGTACCGATGCGACAAAACTTCATTTCGACAGACAGAATGTGGCAGATGATAACTGCTGGTTTGAGTTATATACACCGTCCACATCAGCGGAAGATTATGACTTAATCAATGGATTTAAGAAAATAACAAGTGAAAAAGAACTGAAAGCCGGAGTCAGCGTGCTGATTGTGACAAAAGCAGATGCACAGGGTAACAGATATATTCTGCTTTCTACTACAGGAAGTCAGAAGTATAATCATGTGGCAAAACTGGTAAAGCAGACAGCAGCGGCTACAGAGGAAGCAGCATATCCGGGAACCAGTACCGCAGTATTTGGGGATACGAATGTAAGGGGACTTTCAGAGTGTCAGTATACATTCAAGAAGATCAGCAATGGAGTTTATGCAATTTCAGGACATACAGCAGATGGAGCAACCACATTTGTAACAATGGGAACAGTAGGAATCCCGAACAAAACAGCAAAAGCCAATATTACAGTTGCTGATGTTACAAATTCTAATGGCAAGGTATCTCTGTATGACGGATCAGCTTCACGTTACCTGTATTTCTGGAGGGATGCATCCAAACTTCATTATGACAGACAGAGAACACTTGATACAACAGCATGTGCATTTGAACTGTTTAAAAAGTCCGCAACAGCTTCAGCCGATTCACCGATCAAGGGATATGAGAAGATCACCGGAGCATCAGCGATTGAAGATGGAGGACAGTATCTGATCGCGGCAGAGGTTGACGGAACATACTATGTGATGAACCCGACACTGGATCATTCAAACTTCAGACATGTTGCCAAGGTTACAAATACGATTTACCGGAATCCTGCCGCAGAAGCCAGCACAACGATCAATTTTACAGGAGTTGCGGCAGGAACAACATCCGTACAGATCGGTGACGTAGTTTACTATGTGATCGTAACCGATGACGCAGTTGAGTGTACACATTCTACAACAGTTGTTCTTGATGCAAAAGAAGCAACCTGTACAGAAAAAGGATCTACAGGCGAAGTAGTTTGCGTGGATTGTGGAACAGTTGTACAGGAAGCACAGGAAATCGCAGCAAAAGGACATACTTTTGGTGAGTGGGTAACAGTCAAAGAACCTACGACAACTGAAGAAGGATCGAAAGAAAGAACCTGCTCTGTATGCCAGACAAAAGAGACAGAGACCATCGCAAAACTTCCGGATAAAGAAGACCCGGATCAGCCGGCAACACCGTCAGCACCGGAAAATGTAGCGAGCAGTGAAGTGACAAAAGATTCCATTAAGATCACCTGGGATGCACCGGCAGCAACAGAAGGAATCGCAGGATATAAGATCTATGTCAACGGAGCCGTATATGCAGCCGATATTTCCAAAGATGCAGTAGGATATACACTTTCCGGTCTGAAGGCAGGAGAGACTTATCAGATCCAGGTTGTTGCAGTCGGAACAGACGAGCATGCAACAGAGTATGCGGCAGCAGCACTCAGCGTAACAACGAAGTCTGAAAATAAAGACGACAATAATGGCGGAAATGACAACAATGGCGGTAATAACAATAACGGCGGAAATAACAACAATGGTAATAATGGAAATGCCGGAAATAACAAGCCGTCAGATAACAAGAACACTACAACCGACAAGAATCAGAATAGTACAGTAAATAAAGCAGCTAAGACAGGAGATATGACAAACGTTGTATTCCCTGCAGCAGTGATGCTGCTTGCAGGTGCAGTAGTGGCAGGAGTCCTTTTCAGAAGAAAATGGATGAAATAAGAGTCTGATTCGTTAAAAGAAATACAGAAGAAAAAGATTAGAAAGCGGAAGCAGATGCATTCTTAAGATTCTCTAAACCACCTGAAATCCCTTGACAAATCAGCACATGACCGCTATAGTATTTGTAGTTAAAAAATATTTAACAATTTAGTAAAGAATTAAAGGTGCTGAGGAAGAGGAGTACATCGTTACTGCCGTCAGAGAGAACCGTTCGGGGAGAGGAGCAAAGCTGCCGGTCAGACCGGTTGGGAGAGAAGATCACCCGGCTGAAAGACGGTTTCGGAGAGGGATGATGGAAGGTAGCTTCTGAACCGGATATCTGAAGGGCTGTAAAGTCTGTGGAAGTTCCTGGATTCAGGATTTCAGAATGCAGAGGCAGGGCAGGTAGGATGTCCCGGAGTGGTTTCCGTTAAAGAACTTAAGAGATACAGAAAATTGTCTGTAAGATAAGGTGGTACCGCGAGATTTTCGCCCTTTACATTAGTAAAGGGCGTTATTTATATTATAGACAATTAGAAAAGTAAAGGAGAGATAGAATGAGCAAGGAGCTTGCAAAGACTTACGATCCGAAGCAGATCGAAGAGAAGATGTATGAAAAATGGTGTGAGAATAAGTATTTTCACGCAGAAGTAGATAGAAGTAAGAAGCCTTTTACGACGGTGATGCCGCCTCCGAATATCACAGGAAAGCTGCACATGGGTCATGCACTGGATAATACACTGCAGGATATCCTGATCCGTTATAAGAGAATGGAAGGATACAATGCACTGTGGATTCCGGGAACAGACCATGCGGCTATTTCTACCGAGGTCAAGGTTACGAACCAGTTAAAAGAAGAGGGAATTGACAAAAAGGAACTGGGCCGTGAGGGATTCCTTGAGAGAACCTGGCAGTGGAAAGAAGAGTATGCGGGAACGATTGAGAATCAGTTAAAGAAGCTTGGTATTTCCTGTGACTGGGACAGAGAGCGTTTCACCATGGATGAGGGATGTTCCAAAGCAGTAGAAGAAGTATTTATCAGCCTTTATGAAAAAGGTTATATTTATAAAGGATCAAGAATCATCAACTGGTGTCCGAAATGTAAGACTTCGCTGTCTGATGCCGAGGTGGAGCATGAGGATCAGGACGGACATTTCTGGCATATCAAATATCCGATTGCCGGAACGGACCGTTTCCTTGAAATTGCAACGACCCGTCCGGAGACGTTGCTGGGAGATACCGCGATCGCCGTACACCCGGATGATGAGCGATATAAGGATATCGTAGGAAAGATGGCAATCCTTCCACTTGTAAACCGTGAGATTCCGATCGTTGCTGATTATTATGTAGACAAAGAGTTTGGAACAGGTGCTGTTAAGATCACTCCGGCACATGATCCGAACGATTTCGAGGTTGGAAAGCGTCATAACCTTCCTGAGATCAACATCATGAACGATGATGCAACGATCAATGAAAAGGGTGGAAAATATGCAGGAATGGATCGCTATGAGGCAAGAAAAGCGATCGTGGCAGATCTGGATGAGCAGGGATACCTTGTAAAAGTTGTTCCACATATGCATGCTGTAGGAACTCATGACCGGTGTGGTACAACAGTAGAGCCATTGATCAAACAGCAGTGGTTTGTAAAGATGGATGAGCTTGCAAAACCGGCGATCAATGCACTGAAGACAGGAGAGCTGCGGTTTGTACCGGAGCGTTTTGACAAGATTTATTTGCACTGGCTCGAGAATATCAAGGACTGGTGTATTTCCCGTCAGATCTGGTGGGGACATCGGATTCCGGCTTACTACTGTGATGAGTGCGGTGAATTTGTTGTGGCAAGAGAGATGCCGGAGAAATGCCCGCATTGTGGATGCACACATTTTACGCAGGACGAGGATACACTGGATACATGGTTCTCTTCCGCACTGTGGCCGTTCTCCACACTTGGCTGGCCGGACAAGACAGAAGACCTGGATTATTTCTATCCGACAGATGTACTTGTAACTGGTTATGATATCATTTTCTTCTGGGTGATCCGTATGGTATTTTCAGGCTATGCACATACAGGAAAAGCACCGTTCAATACAGTATTGATCCACGGCCTTGTAAGAGATTCACAGGGACGTAAGATGAGTAAATCTCTTGGAAATGGAATCGATCCGCTGGAAATCATCGATCAGTATGGAGCAGATGCACTGAGACTGACACTGATTACCGGAAATGCACCGGGAAATGATATGCGTTTCTACAACGAGCGTGTAGAAGCAAGCAGAAACTTTGCAAATAAAGTATGGAATGCATCCCGTTTTATCCTGATGAACATGAAGGAAAATGTGGTTGAGAAACCGGAAGATGCACTGCTGACACCGGCTGACAGATGGATTTTATCCGCAGTCAATACACTTGCAAAAGATGTAACAGAAAATATGGATAAGTTTGAGCTTGGAATCGCGGTCCAGAAGGTCTATGACTTTATCTGGGATGAGTTCTGTGACTGGTATGTAGAGCTTGCAAAATACCGGATCTGGCACGCAGAAGAGGATCAGGCTGCAGCAAACTGTGTTCTGTGGGTACTGAAGACGGTTCTCGGACAGGCATTGAAGCTGTTACATCCGTTTATGCCGTTTATTACAGAAGAGATTTACCTGGCACTTGTACCGGAAGAAGAGTCTCTGATGATGTCCAGTTGGCCGGTATATAAAGAGGAGTGGAACTTCCCGGCAGACGAGAATGTGATGGAGCATATCAAAGCGATCACAAAGGGCATCCGTAACGTGCGTGCAGAGATGGATGTTCCGAACAGCAGAAAGACAAAAGTTTATGTAGTCTGCCAGGATGAGGCACTCTGCAATGGAATTGAGGGAATGACAGAGTCAGTCAAGCCACTGATGAATGCAAATGAGATCATCATCGAACAGACGAAAGAGGGAGTTGCGGACAATGCAGTATCGGTTGTCGTACCAGATGCAGTTGTATATCTTCCGCTGGAAGATCTGGTTGATTTTGAGCAGGAGCTTGAGAGACTGAAAAAAGAGGAAGACAGACTGAATAAGGAGATCAAGAGAGCAGAGGGGATGCTTGCGAACGAAAGATTTGTAAGTAAGGCACCAGCAGACAAGGTTCAGGCTGAGCGGGATAAGCTGGAAAAATATACAGAAATGCTTGCTCAGGTGAAAGAAAGAATGGAAGGTCTTGGAAAATAAGATCTGATGTGAGGTCATGTATGAAAAAAATTCATATCAGAAAGCCCGATATAAAAGGGCTTTCTGTTAAAGTCAGAAATCTGAAGTTTAAAGATATTAAGGAACACTATAAGGCGAGAAAAGAGCGGCGTCAGAAAATCCTGGAAGAACGCCGGAACAGCAAATTTGCAAAGAAAATGCAGCCTGTATATAAATGGATGAACCGGCTTTCATTGCCGCTGCAGTATCTGCTGGCGTGCGTGATCAATTTCTTTATTGAGGTGATTTCCAGACACTCACTTTTTCAGGCATGGAATTATATGACAGGGACTCCGCTGGTGTTCCTGTTTAATGCATTTTTGATCTTTGCGACATTTATGATCGTATACTTATTTAAAAGGCGTGTATTTGTCAGGATTTTACTTAGCGTATTCTGGTTGTTCCTCGGTACGTGCAACGGCTATCTGCTTTTAAAAAGGGTAACGCCGTTTAATGCACAGGATCTGAAAGTATTGTCAGATGCCCTGGAACTGACCAGCAACTATTTTAATGCATTCGAGATCGTAATGCTTTCGGTAGGAATTGTAGCGGTGATCCTCTGGATCATTTCCATGTGGAGACGTGGCGGACAGTATACCGGAAAGATGCACCGCCTGCTTGCGGTTGCAGGGATTGCAGCCGGAATTATGGGCTATATGGGACTTACCAATGTAGCGATCGAGAATCGGGTGATCTCCAATTATTTTGGTAATATTGCATTTGCTTATGAAGATTATGGATTCCCTTACTGTTTTGCGGCAAGTCTTTTCAATACAGGGATCAATCAGCCGTCAAGTTACAGTGAGGAGACCATGAAGGAGATCAGTAATGACGGAGCATTGACAACAAGTGAGACTTCACTTCCGTCAGAAGAGCGTCCGAATATTATTTTTGTCCAGTTAGAATCTTATTTTGATCCGACAGAAGTAGAATGGCTTCGCTTTTCGGAAGACCCGATCCCCAATTTAAGAAAGCTGTATAAAGAGTATTCCAGTGGATATTTTAAAGTACCGTCAGTAGGGGCAGGTACGGCAAATACAGAATTTGAAGTCCTGACAGGGATGAGTATGAGATTCTTCGGACCTGGAGAATATCCGTATAAAACCTATGTGAAAACCCATGTACTCGAAAGTGCGGCGACAGCACTGACATCTCTTGGATATGGTGCAGAGGCACTGCACAATAACGGTGGCAATTTCTACAGCCGTGCAAAGGTATTCAATGATATGGGCTTTGACCATTATACGAGTAAGGAATTTATGAATATTCTGAAGACTACTCCGAAAGGATGGGCGACCGATGATATTTTAGTTCCGAATATTATGGAGTCTATGGATACGACAGCGGGACAGGATTTCGTATTTACGGTCAGCGTGCAGGGACATGGAGATTATCCGACTGAGCCGACACTGGAGAATCCGGAGATCAAAGTGACCGGAGTTGAGGATGAAGGCAAGAGAAATGCATGGGAATATTATGTGAATGAAGTCCATGAGATGGATAAATTTGTCGCCCAGTTGATCGAGGCTGTGGAGGCAAGGAATGAACCGTCAGTTGTCGTATTTTACGGAGATCATCTGCCGACGCTTGGACTGGAGGCAAAGGATTTAAAGAGCAAGTATCTTTATAATACGAACTATGTCATCTGGGATAATATCGGATTGCAGAAAAAAGATGGAAATATAGCGGCATATCAGATCATGGCAGAAGTTTTTGACCGGTTGGATATTCATTCCGGTACGATCTTCAATTACCATCAGCAGAGAAATAAGACAAAGCATTATCTGTCAGATCTGGAACTGCTTCAGTATGATATCATGTATGGAAAGCAGTATGCTTATGAAAAAAATGGTGCACCGATCACAGAAGGTCATATGGTCATGGGAGTTAAGGATGCCGAGATCAAGGATGTGGTAACGCAGCTCAACGGCGATTACAGTATCTACGGGGCAAACTTTACGAAGCAGAGTAAAGTGTATATCAATGATGAAAAGCAGGATACCAAGTTCATGAATAATACGCGGCTGGATCTGAAAGATTCGGAATTGAAAGACGGAGATACGATCATGGTGGCACAGGTGGGATCAAGTAATACCATCTTCAGAACCTCAAAAACGTATGAATACAAGGATGGAAAACTGTCAGAAGTAGTGGAGACTGATGATTCAGTAGAAAATGGACGACAGGCGTTTACAGATCAGGAAGAGAAAAAGGACTGACAGGATCAAGGTCAGCAGATCAGAGAAGAAAAGGGCTGTCAGGATCAAGGTCGTCAGATCAGGAAGAAAGTAAGAAATGACATATCAGGAAATAGAAAGATATATATCGGAAATTCCGAAGTTTACAAAAAAGCACAGCCTTTCCCATACGAAGAGGTTTCTTGAAATTCTTCAGATCCCGCAGGGGAAAATGAAGATTCTCCATGTGGCGGGAACGAATGGAAAAGGCTCTGTATGTGCGTACCTGGATGCAATGCTGCGTTCCGAGGGGAAAAGGAAAGGACTGTTCATTTCCGCTCATCTGGTAAAGATGAATGAGCGGATCATGATCGATGGTGTTCCGGTGAGTGACGAAGTTTTCAGTGAAGTTTTTACACAAACACTAGGGGCGGTAAAGCAGATGGAGGCGGAGGGACTGGAGCATCCGACCTTTTTTGAATTTCTGTTCGGAATGGGAATGCTGGCATTTTCCCAGGCAGAAGCAGAGTATGTGATCCTGGAGACAGGACTTGGCGGAAGGCTGGATGCAACCAGTGCCACAGAAGATCCGGAAGTGTGTGTGATTACTTCCATTGGACTGGATCACATGGAATATCTGGGGGATACCGTGGAGCAGATTGCCAGTGAGAAAGCCGGGATCATCCGTCCCGGTGTTCCGGTCTTTTATGCACAGAGTACAGAAGAAAGTGACAGAGTCATTGAAAAGACGGCAGCACAGCAGGGAAGTTCCTGTAAAAAAATCGGGAAAGATGCGTACGAAATTCTTGGAATCGAAGACAAACATATTGCTTTTTCCTGCACGAATGCTTATTATGGAACTACCACGTGGAAACTGAATAATATAGGAAGTTATCAGCCGGGAAATGCCCTGCTTGCCATGGAAGTGATGCAGTACCTGTTCCGGGAAAAAGGGCATGTGGACCGTTGGAGAGAGGCACTGGCACAGGTGAAGTGGCAGGGGCGGATGGAGGAGATCCTCCCGTCGGTTTATGTAGATGGAGCCCATAATGTGAGTGCCATTGATGCATTTGTGAAGAGTGTGCCGGAGACAGCAGAAGGAAATATTTTCTTGTTTTCTGCTGTGAAGGATAAAGAGTACGAAGAGATGATCGCACATTTGTGTGACAGTGTTCCGGCAGAATTTTACGTGGTTACGCTGATTGACGGGGAGCGTGCAACAGATGCAGAGCTACTTGGAAAGTTATTTGAAAAGTATACAGACCGTCCGGTCGTCGTTATTGAATCGGTGCAGAAGGCTTTAGAATATGTCCTGGAGCATCAGAAAAAAAGGACTGTGTATTGTCTGGGATCACTTTATCTGACCGGGATGGTCAAGGAGACGGTAGAGCGGATGCGAAAAGAAAAAGCAGACGAAAGCCGGAGGAGAAAAAACTGAAGGGCAGCAGGAAAAGCAGAAGCTGGAAGCAGCAACAGACAGAAAGAGCAGCAGACATGTGGGAGGTTACAGGCAGATGCTGAACTATGAAGAGGAGATCAGAAAGTTTAAACCGAGTCTCGAAGTAGAAGATATCGAGGATGCGGTTTATGAGGAAGATCTGACAGATATGCAGGATCTTCTGAAAGAAGTCATGGAAAAGAAGAAAAAGAAGAAATAGAAAATGGTGGGTATAAATGGATTATGCTAAGAAGATCATGTACCAGTCCAACTACTGGTATAATGATGGTCTGAAGAAGGCTCAGGAGAGAGATATGAACGGAGCGATCATCGCCCTGCGTCAGAGCCTGCAGTACAACAGGGAGAATATTGCAGCGAGAAATCTTCTGGGACTGGTATATTATGGAATAGGGGAAGTGGCAGAGGCCCTGGTAGAGGGGATCATCAGTAAGAACCTGAAGCCGCGTGACAATATAGCTGATTCCTACATACGGAATGTTCAGGACTCTGCGAATGAACTGGAGAGTATTAATCAGGCGATCAAAAAGTATAATCAATGTCTCGGGTATTGTAAGCAGAACGGAGAAGATCTGGCGACGATCCAGTTAAAGCAGGTGATCGCGGCACATCCGACTTTCCTGAAGGCTTATCAACTGCTGGCATTGATCTATATTCAGACGAATCAGAATACAAAGGCAAGGCAGCTTCTTCTGACAGCGAGAAAACTGGATGTTTCAAATACAACGACGTTGAATTATCTGCGGGAGATCACGAGACAGCGTGGAAGACATGGAAAAGATGTGGATCGCAAAAAGAAAAAGAAGGATGAAGCAGTGGAATACAGCCTTGGCAATGAGACGATCATTCAGCCGAAGCGTTCTCCGGTAAGGGAGCTGGCGGGAAGACTGGCAGTTCTGAATATCTTTATCGGAGCAGTGATCGGAGCAGCAATCATCTGGTTTCTGGTTGCACCGGCAGTGAACCAGTCCAGATCAGAGAAGCTCAATGATCAGATGCGGGCGTACAGTGAGCAGATCGGTACATTGGATGCACAGATCAGTGCTCAGTCGAAGACACTGGAGCAGTATCGTGCCGCAGGTGAAGAGGCACAGACTGCAGTGGACAAGGCGAATGCCACAACTGCAAGTTATGAAAAGCTTTTAAGTGTGTACGATCAGTACCGGGCAGAGTCGGTGAACAGTTCGGAACTGGCAGATGCTCTGCTGGAAATCAATAAAGATTCCATGAGTGATAATGGAAAGAATCTTTACGACAGTATTTCCGGGGATATTTTCCCGGCTGCATGCAAGAGAAAGACTGCCAATGCTGAAAATTCGCTGGATTCAGGAGCGTATGATGATGCAATCGCAGAGCTGACCAAAGTTCTCACAATGGATTCCAGTTACAATGACGGCAAGGCAATCTACCTGATCGCACAGGCATATCAGGGTAAGCAGGATACGGAGAATGCAAAAAAATACTACCAGATGTATCTGGACAGCTATTCAGAGTACCGTTATGCCGATGATGCTCAGGAGCAACTGAATGCACTGGGAGGTGGAACGGCAGCAGACGGAAATACCGGAGAGAATGGCACTACAGGTGAATAAAATAAAGATACTTAAGAGGATATGCGGAGAAGCATATCCTTTTTTCTTTGTTATAAATTAGAAGGAGCGGGAAAAGTATGAAATATCAGGTGCAGGAAAATTGTCTGACGATCTATCTTCCGAGAGAAGTAGATCATCATAATGCAGAGGAGATCAAAGCAGAGGCAGATGCGGTGATCGACAGAAATCATATCAAATATGTGATTTTTGATTTTGACAGAACCGATTTTATGGACAGTTCAGGGATCGGAGTCATCATGGGAAGATATAAGACCATCAGTCTGATCGGAGGAGAAGTATGGGCAGTACATACAAATGAAAGGATCAGGAAGATCCTCACATTATCGGGGGTTACAAAAATTATGCAAATCTACGAGGAGGAACGGGTATGAGGGACACAAATGAAATGGAGATTCAGTTTGACAGTAAATCCTGCAATGAAGGATTTGCGAGAGTGGCAGTCGCATCATTTCTGACGCAGATGAATCCGACGGTGGAGGAAGTTGCGGATGTAAAGACGGCAGTTTCGGAGGCAGTGACCAATGCCATCATTCACGGATATGAAAAGCGGCAGGGAAAGATCCGTATTTTCTGCCGGATCTCGGAAAATCAATTTTTTATGGAAGTATCAGACAAAGGAAAAGGAATCCTGAATGTTGAAGAGGCGATGCAGCCTATGTATACGACAAAACCGGAAGAAGATCGTTCCGGGATGGGATTTGCGTTTATGGAAGCATTTATGGATGAGGTGAAAGTAGAATCGGAACCGGAAAAAGGAACGTGCGTCAGGATGAAAAAGATCATCGGAAAAGGACGGGAACTATGGACCACACAATCTCTCTGATCAGAAAATCTCACCATGGGGATAAAGAAGCGAGAGAACAACTGGTAAAAGAAAATGTAGGCCTGGTGTGGTGTGTGGTAAAGAGATTTTATGGGAGAGGTGCAGAGCCGGAAGATTTATTTCAGATCGGGAGCATCGGACTGTTAAAGGCGATCGATAAATTTGATCTTTCTTATGATGTTCAGTTTTCGACGTATGCAGTACCTATGATATCAGGAGAGATCCGCCGGTTTTTAAGGGATGACGGAATGATAAAAGTGAGTCGTTCTTTAAAGAAACTTTCGTATAAATGCGGAAAGAAAAAGGAAGAACTGACTGAGCGGATGGGAAGAGAACCAACGATGGAGGAACTGGCGACATCGCTTGGGACGGAAAAAGAAGAACTTGTCCAGGCAATGGAGGCGGCAACGGAGGCAGAGTCGATCTACAGGCCGATCCATCAGGAGGGAGATTCGCAACTGAGCATTCTGGACAGGCTGGAAGAAAAAAGCAGACCGGAAGAACATCTTCTGAACCGGATGATGCTGTCTCAGATTTTAGACGGACTGGACAAGGAGGAACGTCAGTTGATCTATCTGAGGTATTTTCAGGAAGTGACACAGTCGGAGGTGGGAGCGCGTCTTGGAATTTCTCAGGTGCAGGTGTCACGAATGGAGAAAAAGATCCTGGAACGACTGAGAAACTTAGGACAACAAGGGGAAGAAATAAAAAAGTCTTCCGCATAATCTGAGAAAAATGAGAAATACTATGTCCTGTAAAAGGAGTGTGAAGGACATGGATGACGGAAGAAAAAAATT
>OGPE01001643.1_pt1 | contig 14094 bp, 8 predicted proteins | sample 1552881 | NCBI WGS metagenome assembly OGPE01 (sample SAMEA2580236, study PRJEB22360) | human gut metagenome | biome: human gut; feature: human-associated habitat; material: faeces | place: Denmark | collected 2008/2010 | reverse complement strand
GAGCCGAAGAATAAGGGATTATCAAGATTCAAGCAAAACCTTAAGGAATCAAACACTTCCATCAAGACCAAGAACACGAATCTTCACATTGCAGGAAGAACTGGAGCACTTGTAGCCGGGGCAGTAACAGAGCAGGTAGAAGGTGGGCAGGAGGTATCGCAGGCAGCATATCTTGCATATGAATCAAGCCGACCTGTTACCGGAACTGCTTCTAAGGGTGCAGCACTTTTCAGGAAAAAGGCGGCAGCCGAGGCAAAGAAGCGTATCAAGAAGGTAGAGGCAGGAAAGAAGCTGGCAAAAAAGACAGCAAAGAAAGCTGCCAAAGATACAGCCAAGGAGGTAGCTAAAGAGACGGCAAAAGAAACAGCCAAGACAACTGCCAAGGTTGCAACAAAAACTGCGACAAAGGCAGCTACTACAGCGGCAGGAACAGCAGTTGCACCGGGAGTTGGCACGGCAATCGGCATGGCAGCCGGATATGCTGCAGGTGTGTCCATAGAGGTCAAGGATGAAAAGATGACCAACCGGAGCAGGAAGATAAAATTCTTTCTGGATAAGATGAAAGCACAGGAGAATCAGACGGACAGCGTGGCAAAGCTGGTAAAGGATCTGATTGTGCGAAAAGCGATTACCTGGGTAAAGGCAGCTGCACCGATTATCGGATTGGTGCTTTTATTACTTGTTCTTGTAGTTGCCATGATTGCGGTTCCGGTTATAGCGGTGATAGCAATCCTTTACAATTCTCCATTTGCTTTATTCCTGCCACCACTTGAATCAGGAGATACCGTGCAGACAGTAACGAGTGCCTATGTGCAGGAGTTTAACCAGGATGTGAACACGAAAGTGAATGAGCATACCGGATATGACCTTGGAGAGCTTGTCTATGTGGATTATGAAGGTATGGAAGAAAATCCAAGCAATTACTATGACATCATGGCAGTCTATATGGTCAAGCATGGTGTCGGAGATACTGCAACAGTCATGAATGACATTTCAAAAGGCTGGCTGCAGGCAGTTGTAAATGATATGTGTTCATACACCACAAGCACCGGAACAAAGGATGTGGAAGAAACGGATGCAGACGGCAATGTGACTACTGTCACGAAGTCTGTTCTGTATGTGAATGTAACGCTGAAATCGTACAGGGATATGATTTCAGTCTATGGGTTTAACTCTGATCAGGTGGAAATGCTTGAGCAGATCATGAGTCCGGAGTTTATGGGACAGCTTGGATATGCCGGAAGCGGAAGTGGCGGCGGAGGCGGAAGTCCGGGAGTAAGCTCCATGACTGAGGATGAAATCAATGCCATCCTAAACGAAATTACAGACAGCAGGCAGAAAACAGTCTGCTCCTATGCACTACACAGAGTTGGTTTTCCTTATAGTCAGGATTTAAGAGACAGCGGTAACTATTATGACTGCAGTTCCTTAGCCTATTATTCATGGAAGGATGCAGGCGTGGATATTAGTTATGGCGGTGCAACCACAGCGGCAGCGGAGGCACAGGGACTTGATGAAGCCGGAAAGACTGTCTCCTTTGATGAGTTACAGCCGGGAGACCTTATCTTTTACAGTTTTACAAGCAACGGAAGATATAAGAACATCAGCCATGTGGCAGTATATGTCGGAAATGGCAAGGTGGTAGAGGCACTTAATGAAAGTCTTGGTGTGGTCTACAGGGATGTGGCAAGCACAGGAAAGATTGTTGTGATAGGAAGACCATAACAGGAAATTTGCAGAGAGGGCATAGTCCCTCTCTGAGACTGGAGGTAAGAATGGATTTAAAAGATATGATACTGGTAACAGAAAACGACAGGGGAACAGAGACAAATATGCTGATGACTCTGGATGATTATAAGAGTTTTATAGCAATTGATGACATGTCAGAGCTTGCAGAAAATTTGTTGCAGCTTGGAAGGACACTTGGTGAAGCAGATAACTTCACAGAGTATTACAGGGCAGCAAATGTAACTGTATCTGCGAGATTCTGTCTGGATGATATTCAGCTGGGACATTTTCTTCAGGGATTTTATAACGATTCCAAAGAATTTCGGTTTGATAAAGAAGCCAGTTCTTCTGAATGTGTTGCAAAGCTTAAGGAGATTGGAATGACCGATAAGGGCTGGGTGGATGATTTTAACCTGCATTATGAAATGGAGAACCGCTCATTTGAAAGGGGACAGACATTTCATAACTTCAATGACCATGATTACATGGTGCTTGAAGCATTATCACCAAGGAATCTTGTGGTGATGGATATGAAGTCAGGTTCCCTTACAATCGCCCTTGGTGCGACAGAGTATAAGCGTTATCCGAAGGATGAGAAGCCTACAAAGGACAATACCACAATCGGGGTATCGTGGGAGCATGGCATTTATCTAGGTTCCACACTTTCAACTACAAATTTCAAGGCATACAAGAGGGAGTATGGCACACCGGAAAAGATAGAGGATATCTATGATTACAGGGCAAAGCTAAAGCAGAAGTTCTATTTTTATCAGGATATGTCAAAGGATGATGATGTACCAAAGAAGCTGCAGAATGACTTCCTTCACCAGATGTATGAGGATTTTGGAACGATTGAAGAGGACTGTTTTTACGACAGGCTGGAAGATGGAAAGTACGATGAAGGCTTTAAGGAAAGACAGGTAAAGGAAGAAAAGAGCCGGTGATGAGATTTTTACAGGAGGCGATATCATATGGAACAGGAATTTAATGTTGAGATAAAAGAAGTGCTTTCACGAGTACAGAAAGTAAAGGCAGAGTCGCTTGACGATGCCATCAATAAGGCAATGGATATGTATTATGCAGAGCAGATAGTCCTTGGAGCAGAGGACATGAAGGGAGTTGATTTTGCGCCTATCAGCGAAGGTCAGCGCCCTTCTTCATTAAAAGAAAACGGAGGAAGAGCAAGATGAAAAGTGATTCAACAACAGTAATTAAGAACATGGAGTTTTTAGTAAAGGAACTTCATAAGGAGTGGGACAGATCGGGTGCTTCTAAGGCATCCGTTATTATTTCCCTTGAGGAAGTAGATGGTATCAATGATAAGTTAAAAGAGATTATCTATCAGACACAGAAGTCAGTCGATGAGGATGAGCTGACCTTTAAACAGAGCATTGCAAAGTCCAAGGAGTGCTATGTGATTCTTCGTGTGGTGCGTAAGATTGCAAAGAAAAAGGATAAATGCGAAAAACAGGCAATCGACAATGAATTTGCAATCGAGCTGGATAAGGATGAGTTAAAGCTATTTAAGGGATCGTTTGCAGAGATGTTTAAGTAGAGGAGGACAAAGGTATGGGCGTTGATATGAAGGTCAAAGCGATATACGATTCTGAGATTGGTAACATCACAAGATCAGAAAAGAACTGGAAGGATGTGTTAAAGGTCGCAGGTCAGTTATACCGCTATGAATTTGACAATATCGTTATGGTAACAGCTCAGAGACCTCCGGAAAAAAGCACACTCATGGCAGATTATGATACCTGGAAAAAGGTGGGAAGATATGTAAAGCGTGGTGCGAAAGGCTGCGCTATCTTCCCATCGAGGGCACTGAATCCACGCATGAGGTATATCTTTGATATCAGTGATACCGGAGGGAAGAATGTCAAACTGACATGGGACCTTGAGGGAGAAAATCTTAAGGATTATGTGGATTTTCTTGTGTCAGAAGGTCAGATTGAGCAGTACGATAACAGCGACAGGGAGTCTCTAAAAAATATATTAAAACAGTTTACAGGAACAGATGTTTGGCTTATAATAAAAGAAGAGTTCGGAGACCGAATGACCGAGCTTATGCAGCTATCAGGTAGTGTGATAAAGGAAGAAAGTAAGAAACGCAATGGCTTACAGCAGGAAATGGACATGGAGCAGCTTGTATATGCAAGTGTCATGTATGCTGTAGGGACGAGATGCGGATTTGACTTATCTGTGCAAGAACAGGATTTTAGTCAGATCGTAAATATCAAAGACGAAGAGATCATTTACCGTCTTGGTTCCATTGTATGCGATGTCTCCTGTAGTGTTCTTAGAGAATTTAGTCGTAACTTAAAGGCAATCGAGAGCGAAAGGAGAATTGGATATGTTAGAAGAAATGACTTACAAGGAAGTGGACGGACTGCTTTATCCGCAGATAGAGATGCCGGACGAGACGGAGGATCTCACGAAGCTGGGCAAATACGGAAGGATGGCGATGAACTATCTAAAGGAGAACGAGCCGGCAAGATACAAGACGCTGATGAGATTCGGGAAGATGTACGAGAAGATGTCAGCGGTAGAGGAGGAAGCGAATCAGCTGTACGACCAGCTGGAGATGCAGTATCTGGCGAAGCACAAGCCACAGAATCCGTCATCGACAATGGAGATGTGGAAGATAAGAGAGCAGGCGAAGATGCAGGCAGAGGAAGTGGTACTGAATCAGATAGTGATGCGATTCCACTAGAATCAGATGATACAGAACTGAATAGGGAACTTGATGAAATCAATTCATTGGGTGTTAGTAAGGAAGCCGAATATACACAGGCTTCCTTTTTTTTCGACCAGAACGGGCAGGCAAGCATTGGCACCATTCATACTGAGGACGAAAACAATAATCAGTTTATGCGTCAGTTCGAGCAGGACAGAAAAGCTGCATTAGCAGGTAAATACAATTACCTGAATCCCAAAAAGTCTGCAACAGTACCAGGTGAGTATATCAAACAGGTGCTTATGAGAGGTACAGGTTTTATCGGTGGCAAGGGCAGGGTATGCAAGATTTTTGAAACAGAGATTGATGCAGGAACCAGAGCAAAGCGTATCAAAGCAGAATATGGTCAGGGAGGTGCAGGCTGGCCGGTTGACGGACTGGGACTGCACGGATATGACACATTTCATGGGAACGGACTGCGTTTTCAGTGGCGAGATGAGGATGGAGAGGTTGAAGGATATGTTTCGTGGAAAGATATCGAAAAAGAGCTTGGTGTCCTTATTCTTACAGGGGAATACCAGCCTGAGACACCTCGTATTGATGAGCTTGCGATGGACGGACTCCGTGAGGATGATGAGGTCATTGATGCCGAATACCGGGAAGTGGAACCGGAGGAGGCAGAATCAGAGATTGATGATTATGCAATACCGGATGAGCCGGAGAGCTATGCTTCTAACCGAACTGTAAAAGTAGCAAATTCGCATGAAGATGTACATGAGGAAAGTAATGAAGCATATGTATCTGCATATGGCATGACACCACAGGAAACTGCTGATGAAGACCGCATGATAACACAGGCAGAATATGGTGCAGAGATAGAAGCTGAAACAACTGAAAAAGATCCATCAGAGCTTCAGTATATTACACCGATTGATTATGCCAAGCGTATTGCAGAGCTTGATGAAGACCTGCGTGATGCGGCGGAGATTCTTGTAACAGATTGCAGCTGCTACACTCCGTTTAGGGCATTCCTTATGGATGTGGTGCAGTCTGATTTTGCATTTATGCCCAATAAACTTGACCTTATCAGGGATATTGCATTAGGGACAGATAATGCAGAAAGAAAAGCATATTCCAACAATAAGTATGGTCTTGTGGAGTACTCAATCAGAAGCGGATATGTGAAGATCAGCTATAAGAACAGGAATGGTGTGCGTAAGGAAGGTGCTATCGACTGGCGTGAGTTATATGAAATCTTATCCTATATGGTAAAACAGCCATTTTACTGTGGAGAAGACCAGAAAAAGTATTATCAGGAGACAAAGCAGAAAGCTGACAGGGATAAGATGAATCCGGTCTATAAGAGATTCTTTGATATCGAGGATAGTGTAAAAGCCAATCGTCTTGAAACCAGGGAAAGAGCAATAGCGAATGGCTGGGATACCAAGATTGATGAGAATGGACATGTAGTTTCAGATGATGTGGTATCAGTATCTGTGGATGATATTCAGGCTGATACAGAATCACAGGAAACTGTAGATTTTACACCAAAGCAGGAACCAGTACAGCAAGTAGAAAGTCTTGAAAATGAGAAGAATGTTGCCGGGCAGACGAAGCACAACTTCCATTACAATCTCTGGGAAATGGAAAAAGGCGGTGCCAAGACCAGATATCAGTGGAATATGGATGCAATTCGTACTTTAAAGCAGATTGAATCAGAAAACAGGCTTGCAACACCGGAGAAACAGAAAACCTTGTCGAAGTTTGTCGGATGGGGCGGACTGTCACAGGCATTTGACGAGGAAAACGCAGGCTGGAGCAAAGAGTACAAAGAACTCAAAGAGATGTTATCGGATGAAGAGTATGTTGCAGCTAGGGCAACAGTAAACAATGCCTTTTATACTTCACCGGAGATTGCCATGTGCATGAACTCGGCACTTGTCCAGTTTGGTTTCAGAGGCGGCAATGTATTAGAACCATCTATGGGTATCGGTAACTTCTTTGGGAGTATGCCGGCACCTATGCAGAGAAGTAAGCTGTATGGGGTGGAGCTTGACAGCATTTCAGGAAGAATTGCAAAGCAGCTTTATCAGAATGCCAATATCAGCATCACAGGATTTGAGAATACCACTTATCCGGATAACTTCTTTGATGTGGTTGTCGGAAATGTGCCATTTGGTGATTATAAGGTTTTTGATCCAAAGTACAACAAGTATAACTTCCGTATCCACGATTATTTTCTGGCAAAAGCACTTGACCAGGTAAGACCGGGAGGCATGGTTGCGGTGATTACCACAAAGGGAACACTTGATAAGGCAAATCCTACTATCCGAAAGTATCTGGCTGAAAGGGCAGAGCTTGTGGGAGCGATAAGACTTCCGAATACTGCATTTAAAGACAATGCAGGAACCGAAGTGACAGCAGATATCCTGTTTTTGCAGAAAAGGGAGAGAAAGATTGATATTGAGCCGGACTGGGTACACCTTGGTGTAACTGAGAATGGCATTGCAGTCAACTCTTATTTTGCAGAGCATCCGGAGATGATGCTTGGTTCTATGGAATATGACACAAGGATTTACGGACAGGACAGCAGATATACAGTCTGTGTGAATGATGATGAGAACTTCAATATGTATGAAGCATTAAACAAAGCTATCGGTAATATCAAAGCACAGATGACAGATTTTGAGAGAGTGGCAGATGAGGCGGAGCAGACGGAGGAAGTTATTCCGGCTGATCCGGATGTGAGAAACTACACTTACACATTTTTTGAAGGAAAACTCTATTACAGGGAAAATTCTGAGATGGTAAGAAAAGAGGTATCACAGACTGCCGAGGAGCGAATCCGAAGCCTTGATGAAATCAGACAGATAACAAGAGAGCTGATTGATATCCAGATGGATGGCTGCAGTGAGGAGGAGCTTTCTGATAAGCAGAGACTTCTTAATGTAAAATATGATGCATTTGTAAAGCAGTATGGCGCCATTACTTCAAAAGCAAACAGAATAGCTTTCAGGGATGACAGCGATTACCCACTTCTTTGCAGTCTTGAGGAAGTAAATGAAGACGGGGAGGTGAAAAAAGCGGATATGTTTTATAAGCAGACGATTAAGGCAAAGACTGTCATAGACAGGGTTGAGACTGCTGTGGAAGCATTAAATGTATCCGTCAATGAATTTGGATATGTAAATCTTGCCTATATGCTCTCTATCTATGAGCCGGATATTACAAATGCAAAGGAAGAGCTTGCAGAAAAGTCCGGACAGACAGCTGATGAGATAACGCTAAGTGATGATGCTTTGGCACAGCTTAGAAGGGCAGTTCTTGTGGAAGAGCTGGACGGACTGATTTTCCTAAATCCAGACCGCTACAACGAGAACAATCCCGACATCGGCTGGGAGACAGCAGACGAGTATCTTTCCGGAAATGTGAGAGACAAGCTTCGTGTAGCAAAAGCTATGGCGGCTGATACAGACAATCCACAGGCAGAAAGATTTGCAGGCAATGTGGCAGCACTTGAAAAGGTGCAGCCGGAATGGATTGAAGCTTCAGATATTGATGTAAAGATTGGTACGACATGGATTGAACCGCTTGATTATGAGCAGTTTATCTATGAACTTCTCAATACACCAAGACGTGCAAGAGCAGTCAGAAGTCAGTTTTACAATACAGGCATTCAGGTACACTTAAATAAGATGAGCATGGAATGGTTCATCGAGAATAAGAGCATGGATAAGCATTCAGTGGCAGCTACTAAGACCTATGGTACAAGCCGCATGGATGCTTATTCTATTTTTGAGGATACGCTGAATCTTAAAACTGTAACAGTAAGGGACAGGATTGATGACGGTGATGGCAAATATCATTACGAAGTCAATAAGAATGAGACAATGCTTGCAAGGGAAAAGCAGAACATGATCAAGGAGAAGTTCAAGGAATGGCTGTTTGCAGAGCCGGAGCGAAGACAGAAATATGTGGAGTATTACAACGAGACATTCAATAACATCCGTCTGCGTGAGTATGACGGAAGCCACTTACAGTTTCCGGGAATGAATCCGGCGATTGAGCTAAAGCCACATCAGAAGAATGCGGTGGCTAGAATCCTTCTTGGAGGAAACACCCTGTTGGCACACTGTGTCGGTGCCGGAAAGTCCTTTGAGATGATGGCTGCCTGCATGGAGCAGAAGAGACTCGGACTTGCCAATAAAACCATCATGGTTGTTCCAAAGCCGCTTATCGGTCAGACTGCATCAGAGTTTTTAAGGCTTTATCCGTCAGCTAATATCTTAGTTGCCACAGAGCGTGATTTTGAAAAGAGCCGCAGGAAGCAGTTTGTCTCAAGGATTGCAACAGGTGACTATGACTGTATCATCATGTCGCACTCGCAGTTTGAGAAAATTCCAATCTCAGCAGAGAGAAAGGAAAGAATGCTCAATGAGCAGATTGATGAAATCAGCTATGCGATAGATGAGATGAAGGAGAAAAACGGAGAGAGATGGACTGTAAAACAGATGGAAAGCCAGAAGAAAAAGCTGGAGGAACAGCTGAAATCTCTATCTGATGAGAGCAGGAAGGATGACCTCATTACCTTTGAGGAGCTTGGTGTAGATTCTATCATGGTAGACGAGGCACATAATTTTAAGAACCTTGCAATTTTTTCCAAGATGAATAATGTGTCAGGTATCAGCAGTAGCGGAGCTAAGAAGTCAACGGATATGCAGCTTAAATGCCAGTATCTATCAGAGATAAATGATGGCAGAGGCATTGTATTTGCAACAGGTACACCAATATCCAATACCATGTGTGAGATGTATGTCATGCAGCTTTACTTACAGAAAGCGGCACTTGAAGAGATGGGGATTTATCACTTTGATTCATGGGCAGCAAACTTTGGTGAAGTGACAACAGCACTTGAGCTTACTGTAGAGGGAAGCGGATTCCGTTTTAAGAGCAGATTTAATAAGTTTACGAATCTGCCGGAGCTTATGAATATCTTCCGTGAGGTAGCAGATGTGCAGACCGCAGACATGCTTGACCTTGATGTGCCGGCACTTCGTGGTGGGAAGCCTATCATAGTGGAGTCAGAGCCTGACTGGTATGTAAAGCAGGTTATGGAAGACTTTGTTGTGAGGGCAGAGCGTATCAGAGGTGGTGGAGTTGATCCAAGTGTGGATAACTTCTTAAAGATTACCCATGAGGCAAGACTTCTTGGAACAGATGCAAGACTGTTTGATAAGGATGCACCAAATAATCCGGATGGAAAGCTCAATAAGGTAGCGGAGAATGTCTGGAAAGAATATGAGAAAGGAAATGCCAACGGTCATATAGGCTGTCAGCTTATTTTTTCAGATATCGGCACACCGGGACCGGATAAGGACTTTACCATCTACGATTATCTGAAGGAAACACTTATCCAGTATGGTATTCCGGCAGATGAGATAGCATTTATCCATGATGCCAAAACGGATGCACAGAGGGATGCACTTTTTAAGGAAATGAGGACAGGTAAAAAGAAAGTTCTTATCGGTTCAACGGACAAGTGTGGAACAGGTGTCAATGTGCAGACACACCTTGTAGCAATGCATCATGTGGACTGTCCTTGGAAGCCAAGCTCCATTGAACAGAGGGAAGGACGAGGCATCAGGCAGGGCAACGAAAATGAAGAAGTAGCAATCTACAGATATGTCACCAAAGGAACCTTTGATGCATACAACTGGTCGCTCGTTGAAAATAAGCAGCGTTTCATCAGTCAGGTCATGACAAGCAAGGCAGTAAGCCGAAGCTGCGAGGATATCGACGAGGCTACACTTTCCTATGCAGAGATCAAGGCGGTTGCTACAGGTAATCCTCTGATCAAGGAAAAGATGGAGATTGACAATGATGTCCAGAGATTAAAGCTCTTAAAGGCATCCTATGACAATCAGAGATATGGCTTGCAGGATAACTTTATGATTAAGTACCCGAAGCTCATTAAGACAGCAACAGAAAAGCTTGCCAATGTCCGTGAGGATGTAAAGGCAAGGGATAAAGAGCTGATTGATAATCCGGAATTTGCCATTACTATAGGCAAAGCAACTTATACTGAGCGTGTGGATGGCGGAACGATGATGCTTGAAGCAATCAGCAAATGCAAGACCGGAGAGACAACTGCAATTGGTAAATTCCATGGATTTGAGCTGCTTGTGGAAAAGAACTTCCTTGGCATCAATTATATGGTGCTTCGTGGAAAGACTGAGTACAAGGCAGAGCTTTCCACATGTCCTGTCGGCAGCATGGTAAAGCTGGAAAACCTGTTCAATGGACTCCATGAGAACATTGATTTCTTAGAAAAGAAGATTGAGCAGTACCAGAATGACCTAGAAGCATCAAAGACTGAGTATGATAAGCCATTTGCGTACAGCAAGGAACTGGAAGAAAAGCTGGCAAGGCAGTGTGAACTGAATGCCCAGCTTGACCTTGAGAACGCAAAGGCTGTGGATGCAGACCTGAGCGGACCGGAGGAAGAAAGAGAAGCAGATGACAGGATGGAATCTGCAGCAATTGTAGCAGAGGATAAAGGTGCTTATCCAGCGGACAGAGAGGGCAGAACACGATAGGAGAGTGAGTAAGATGAGTATAAGAAAAGTGGTCGCAGGACTACTGATTACAGCAGGGATTGCCATTATGGCAGTCCCTTTTTTCTGGAGGGCAACCGGAGAAAAACAGACAGAACAGCTCATAAGTGAATTTGAGCAGACATTGGAGGATGATTACGATGAAGAAACAGATGTGGAGGAAGAGCAAACCTCCATTAGTAAAGAGGATGAAGCCATTCTTAAAGAAGGCGGTGTTATCGGCATCATTGAGATACCGGGGTTAGATATCAGGTATCCGGTAATGGAAGGAACCACAAGTAAAGTGCTTAATGCAGGGATTGGTCATATAGAAGAGACTGCAGGAATCGGTGAGAGTGGCAACTGTGTATTGTGCGGTCACAATGGCAGCAGATATGGCACATTTTTTACACCACTAAGTCAGATATCCATAGGTGATGAAGTGATGATAACCGACAAAAATGGATTGAGGCACATCTATGAGGTAACAGAGACAGAGGTAGTAAATCCGTATGATAACAGCATCAAGACACAGGGAGATGAAAAAGAATTAACTCTTTTTACCTGTTCCCAGAAAGGAACCATGCGTTTTGTGGTCAGGTGCATTTATAAGGAGGCGGTTATGGATGAATAAGAGATACCGGTTAGCTGAGATAGAAGAGGCAGTATCGGAAATGGAAGAGTTAATTGACATCGAGGATGATATTGCAGAGATTGATGATGACTTTCAGATAGTTGTAAGCGGCTGGTCTGTGTATGTCGAAAGTCTGAATCTGACACTCAGACAGGGAATAGCCTGTGTATGGGATGCAGAGGAAGGATTATTTATGCCTGATTTTGATGTGACCATCGTGTATGAGGGGAACATTGAAACACAGGAGTGGCTCTACTACGAGCAGGACGGAATGGTTGTTACACTTGGCAACTGGCTTAATGGCAGATTGTCTTGTGAACAGATAGAACAGCTTTGGTGTGAGCTTATCATACCGGAGCAAAACAAAGAACAAAAAGAAAGCGAGGAATAGCATATGAAGTATTCAATTAAGGTAAACGAAGTAAGAGCAAAAGAGGGCAGCAATATCAAAGGATTTGCAACAGTAGTATTTGGTGATTCATTTAAGATTACCAATATTGCAATCCTTGAGAATAAGGACAAGGGAGAGCTTTTTGTATCAATGCCTAGATACCGCTCCAATGAGCGTGATGAAAGCAATGGTGTGATTTATAAGGATGTGTGCAATCCTATCACAGCAGAGTTTCGTGAGGAACTCTATACCAATATCCTTGATGCCTATGCAAGAATCAAGGAACCGGAGAAAGAGGAGACACAAAAGCAGGATAGAACACAGGAAATGCCTGAGTTTTCCGTAACTGTGACACCTTATGAGAGGGAAGGCAGTAACATCAAGGGACTTGCACGCATTTATTTTGAAAACAGTTTCATCGTAAATAACATCAATATCGTGCAAGGCAAAGAGAAAATCTTTGTATCAATGCCTTCTTATAAAACAAAGCAGGTGGATGAGCAGGGTAAGCCTATTTACCAGGATGTTTGCTATCCGGTCACAAAGGATTTCAGGGAAAAACTCTATAATGAGATTATCTCGGAATATGAGAAAGCAAAGGATAAGAGCAACGAAAAGGCGAGGGAGAGTGCCGAGAAACATCATGGCAATCCCGATAAAGAGAAGGACAAAGAGGCAACACCCTTTCGATAATTAGCAATCGGAGAACAGGGGCGGCCAAGGCTGCCCCATTTACAGAATGGAGGAAACAGAATGGATATGGAAGCAGGAAAAACACTTACCAATGAGGAGGTCATAAGAGAACTTCTCGACTTATTAAAGAAAAATGCCATGAAAGAGCAGGCAAACGATGTATTTGAGATATGCAGCTATGTGGATGGACTGGAGAAAAAGATTGATTCCATGACGGAAGAACTCACCAACATGCAGAACCAGATCAAAGAAATGCAGGAAGATACACTTGTCAATAATGCAAAAAAGGTATTGTCGGAAGCACAGGAGCGACTTAATACCAGATGTGAGCAGATAAAGTCACAGGTATTAGAAGTGAAAGAACAGGTCAAATCTACTGCTAAGGGCATAGTCGAAGAAGCAAAGGAAAAGGGAAGAGCTGCATTATACAGGGTATCTGAGTTCTTAGGAATTAAGAAAAGATTTCTGGATATTCGAGAGAATGTAAGAGGTGCAATCAAGACCACAGATAAGGATATAGCAAAGACAGCACTTCTTGCAAAAGGATTTCGTGAAGCAGGGCAGACAGTAGCCAATGCATTCCGTACTTTTGCTGACAAACCGGAGGTGGATTACTCACGGAAAGAACAGAAACATCCCATTACAAAGGCGGTGCTTGCACCTATGAAAGCAGTGAAAAAGATACTTGTATCAATGGAGCTACATCTTGATGCTTCGATTGATAAGCTGGATAATCTGGATATGAATGTGCAACTTGATAAGGAAAAGCATATGGAGAATGTGAAGGAGCAGGAACAGACAGAGCCTGAGAGGACAGAGGCTGAGCGAGTAGAAGCAGAGATTGTATATTCACCGATGGTCGCTGAACCACAGGAGTATCAGTATAATGCAGATGCATTTGAAAATTATTTGAGAGATAATGCTGCAAATGATAATAAGAACAAAGAAATAATAATGCAAAAGGATAAAAATGTACGATGAGTAGGCATAATTCGTAAATTAATTGCCACTACGTTTTTGAAATAGCATTGAAGTGGTATCTACGATGTTTTGATGTGAAATGGATTCTGCGGTATACACAAGGAATACAAATTGACTTTTCCAGGTTGGTGTTGTAAACTATGATTAGCATTGACTAACCATAAGGAGGGCGCTCATACATGACAAATCAATACATGAATAATCTTTATCGTGATCTGCTCTCTAATTCACCGCAGACGATCACCATAGATATTCCGGCAGACATGGGAACCGGTCAGATTTCGCAGATCGTCACGAAACAGGGAGCAGTTGTTTCAGACTGGAGAATGAATTACTTTTCGGATATGAACGTGCAGGGAGTGAGCAGTGAAGAATACATACAAATGCTGTTCTGCTT